>JAABUR0100004637.1_pt1 | contig 18213 bp, 15 predicted proteins | sample 5560091 | NCBI WGS metagenome assembly JAABUR01 (sample SAMN10711879, study PRJNA513375) | rock metagenome | isolation source: Antarctica rocks | place: Antarctica: Victoria Land, University Valley sud | reverse complement strand
CCGCCGAGCCGGATCTCCTCGGCGGGCGGCTTCGGTGGCCGGCCCAGCGCGCCGAGCCGCAGGACCGCCTTGGCGACGGCGGCAGTGGTCTCCGGGCCGATGTGGACGCCGGGACCGCGTTCGGGGTCGGCGAGCTCATCGAGGAGCTGCATGGCGGTGAGCAGGTCGCCCTCGATTTGGACGTCACCGGAGACGTAGGCGCGGGCGAAGCCGAGCTCGTTCGGTGCCCACAGGAGGCGCCGCAGTCCACGCCGGGAGGTGAACCGCACGTGCAGCGCGGCGTCGGCCGGCCCGAGCGAGCTGCCGTCCCAGCAGTCGATCCGGATCGGCAACCCCGTCCCGATCGTCGTGCGGACCAACGGTTCGAGCACCTCGGCGACAGTCAATCCGGCCTCTTCCTGAAGAAATCCGCCGACGTGTGCCGACCGAGTACTGCCGCGGCGACAACCCCTCGAGCGGCAACTCGATTCCCGAGAGCCTCAGCGGCAACTCGATTTCCGAGAGCCTCAGCGGCAACTCGATTTCCGAGAGCCTCAACGGATACCGCGGTGGCCCCACACGGCATACCGGGCGGGCGCCGCTCGGAAGGCAAGCTCAGAGCGAGTCCCCGAGCTGGCCGGCGGCGTGGACCACCTGCTCGCCGAGCTGCGCAGGGTCGGGATCGCCGACGAAGATGACGGCGACGGCGGCGACGCAGCTGCCGGCCGCGTCGACGACCGGGGCGGAACACGACTTCATCCCCGAGATGACCTCCGACTCCGAGAAGGCCCACCCCCGTTCGCGAGCCAGGCCGACCTCGCCGCGCTCGCCTCGCACCGCTGGGGCTCCGGCGAGGAGGGCGAGACCGGGCGCGCCCTGGGTGACGGGGTGGCGACCTCCCGGGCGATACGTCACGTGGGCCTGTGCCGACCGCGGCTCGACGACGACGACGGTGACGGCCTCGCCGTCGTCCCTGACCACGAGGAAGGCCGTCATCTCGGTGCGTTCCGCGAGCGCCTCCAGGACGGGATGCGCGGCTACCCGCAGGTGGGGCACCACGCGCTGCGCGAGCAGGGCCAGCCCGGTCCCCGGCATCCATCGCCCCTGTGGGTCGCGGGTCACGAGACGGTGGTCCTCGAGGGTGCGCAGCATCCGGTAGGCGATGGACCGGTGCAGGCCCGTGTGGGTCGCGATGGCGGCCGAGCTCACCGGTCGAGGGCTGCTCGACACGAGCTCCAGGACCCGCAGTCCTCGGTCCAGGGTCTGCGACGCGGGGGCCGCGGCGTCTCGATCGCGCTGTCGGGAGTGGAGGCCATCACCGACGTCGGCGGGCGAGGGCGCGGCGGCAGGCGAGCGGCGGCGCGGGTCACCCTTCGGTCTCACCGGAGACGCAGGTCTTGTCATCGCAGCGGCCACCTCCTACCGTGAGGCCAATAACCGAACACGTCCGGTCGAATATAGAGCAGCGGACAAAGGTGAGCCACAGCGACGTGGCAGTGAAGGAGACGGGCCCATGACGACACCGCGCCGCCGCAGCGAGGCTGCGGTCACCGCCAGCCGAAACGTCAGCCGCAGGGTCGCGGTGACCTCACTGGTCACCGTCGCCGCCCTCACCCTCGCCGGCTGCGCCGAGAGCAAGACCCCGGCCCCCGCGGCGACGGCTCCAGGGCAGGCCACCGGAGACATCAAGATCGGCGCAGTCCTCGACATCACCGGCGCCGGCGCCAGCCTCGGAGTCCCCGAGCGGCAGACCCTCGAGCTGCTCGTCGGGCAGGTCAACGCGGCGGGCGGGGTGAACGGTCGCAAGATCAACCTCCTCATCGAGGACAACCAGTCGACGGAGGACGGTGCCGCCAAGGCCGCCAACAAGCTGCTCAGCACCGAGAAGGTCGACCTGCTCATCGGTGCCTCACGCACCGGGCCCAGCCTGGCGATGCGGCCGCTCGCCGAGCAGACCAAGACCCCGATGATCTCGCTCGCGGCAAACGCCAAGATCGTCGACGGCAGCACCTGGGTCTTCAAGACGGCACAGAACGACCGGGTCGTCATCGAGAAGATGGTCGACGACATGGCAGCCAAGGGCTACAAGAAGATCGCCATCGCGCGCGACGCCTCCGGCTTCGGCGAGGGCATCCCGGAGATGCTGACCGAGGTGGGCAAGAGTGCCTCCATCGAGGTCGTCAGGGTGGAGAAGTTCGCGCCCGACGCCACCGACTTCACCGCGCAGATGGTCAACGTCCGCGACTCCAAGCCGGACGCGGTCGTCATCTGGGGCATCCCCCCGGCCGCGTCGCTGGCTCAGGTCGCCTACCGCCGGCTGGGCATCACGGCGCCCGTCTACCAGTCGCACGGCATCGGCAACCAGGTCTTCCTCGACACGGCCGGCGACGCCGCGAACGGGCTGCTCGCGCCGCTGGGCCGGATGCTCGTCGCCGACCAGCTCGCGGCGGACGACCCGCAGAAGAAGGTGGTGACGACCTTCATCGCCGACTACAAGGCCAAGTACGGCCAGAACCCGTCGACCTTCGCCGGCCACGCCTACGACGGCTTCATGATCGGCGTGGACTCCCTCAAGAAGGCCGGCACCGACAAGCAGAAGCTGCGCGACACGATCGAGGCGACCAAGGACTGGCCGGGCATCAGCGGCGTCTTCACGATGACGCCGCAGGACCACTCCGGGCTGACCAAGAAGGCCCTGGTGATGGTCGAGGTCAAGAACAAGACCTGGGCGCTCGCGCCCGGCGGGGTCGGATGACCAACCTCCTCCAGCTGGTCTTCTCCGGACTGGCCCAGGGAGCGGTCTACGGCCTCATCGCCATCGGTTTCGTCGCGATCTTCTCGGTGCGCGAGATCGTCAACCTCGTCCAGGGCGAGTATGCCGCCCTGGCCGGGCTGACGGCGATCAGCGGCGTCGCTGCCGGGTTGCCGCTCCTCGTCGCCGTCCTCGTCGCGGTGCCGGTGGTCGTCCTCGTCGCCGTCGGCCTCGAGCGTCTCACCATCGCTCCCGTCAAGCGGATGACGCCCCTGGTCTCGATCATCCTCACCCTCGGTGTCTCGACGGCGGTCAAGGCGGCGATGCTGCTCATCTGGGGTCCCGAGGCGTTGCGGCTGCCGCTCTTTCCCGGCTCCGACCTGACGGTCGGGGGAGTAAGCATCCGCGCCCAGGAGCTGTGGATCCTCGCCATCGCCGCGCTGCTCGGGTATGCCGTGGTGCGCTTCTCCGAGCACACCCTTGCCGGCAAGGCGCTGCGCGCCTGCGCCGAACAGCCAACGGCGGCAAGGCTGGTGGGGATCTCGCCGCGGACCGCGACGATGGTCGCCTTCGCCCTCGCCGGCCTCGTTGGTGCGGTCGCCGGGGTGATCGGGAGCCCGATCTACCTCACGTCGTGGAGCTCCGGTCTCACCCTCGGGCTCAAGGGCTTCGTCGCCGCGACCCTCGGGGGGCTCGTCTCCTTCCGGGTCGCGATGATGGGCGGCCTCCTGCTCGGCGTGCTGGAGAACCTCGTCGCCGGCTACGGCGCCTCGGGCTATCGCGACGCCGTCGCCTTCGTCGTCCTCCTCGCGGTCCTTCTCGTCCGACCCCAGGGCCTGGCCCTCAAGGCGAGCGGGGCGCGGGTCTGATGGCGACGAGGGCCGTCAGCCCGGCATCCGGGTTGCGATCGGCGCGGAGCCCGGCCAACGCGAAGCGGTCGGCGCCGCGGCCGGGGCCACGCGTGCGTCGCTGGCTTCGGTTCGCCCTGCTCGCTGTGGCGCTGGTCGCCTTCCCGATCGTGGCGCCGGCGTCCGCGGTCGACCTGGGGGTCTACGCCCTCATCTACGGGCTCGCCGCGATCGGGCTCTCCCTGCTCATGGGCCTGGCCGGGCAGGTCAGCCTCGGCCACGCCGCCTTCTTCGCCGTCGGCGCCTACTCCCAGGCCATCCTCGTCACCAAGGCAGGCTGGCCGCTGCTGCCCGCCGCCCTCGTCTCGGTGCTCGCCGCCATGGTCGTCGCGCTCCTCGTCGGGCTCCCGCTGCTGCGGCTGCGCGGGCACTTCCTCGCCCTGGCAACCCTTGGTCTCGGCATCATCGTCGCCGTCGTCGTGCGAGAGCTCGAGGTGACGGGAGGCACCTCCGGGCTCTACGGCATACCGAAGCCGGAGATGGGCGGCCGGCTCTACGACTCGCCGCAGGAGTACTTCTGGCTGATGACGCCCGTCGTCGTCCTCGGCCTGCTCCTGGCCGACAACCTCGTCCGCAGCCGCACCGGCCGGGCGCTCGGCGCGGTCAACGACTCGGAGGTCGCGGCCGAGTGCCTCGGAGTGGACACGTTTGCCCTGCGGCTGCGGGTGTTCGTCCTGGCGGCCGGGTATGCCGGGCTGGCCGGGGTGTTCTATGCGCACTGGCTCGCCGTGGTCAGCCCCGAGGCCTCTGGCTTCGAGCTGAGCGTCGAGATGCTCCTCATGGTGGTCCTCGGCGGACTCGGCAGCGTGTGGGGCGCGCTGATCGGCGCGGTCGCGGTGCAGCTGCTCGACGAGGGCTCCCAGGACCTCATCCTGCGCGTCGTGCCCGGCGCCTCCGGTGAGGTGCAGCTCATCGCCTTCGGGGTGGTGCTCGTCCTGCTGATCATCCTCGCGCCCGGCGGGATCGTGCAGATCTGGCGACGGATCACCGACCGGTGGACGCCCCGGCCGACGGCTGCCACGGCCCCACCTGACGACGCCCCACCTGACGACGCCGGCCCGGCGGTCCGTCCCGCGGACGCCGGGGCTGGGCTCGCCACCCTCCTGGCCGGCGCGGACGTGCCGACCCGCGGCACGACGGTGCTCGAGGTCGGCGGTCTCACCAAGCGCTACGGCGGCGTGACCGCGCTCGACGGCCTCGACCTCAGCGTCCGGGCGGGGGAGATCCTCGCCCTGATCGGGCCGAACGGCGCCGGCAAGACGACCGCATTCAACATCATCAGCGGCGTGCTGGCGCCGACCGCCGGCACGGTCACCCTGCGGGGCACCCACGTCCAGGGCAAGCGCCCCCACGCGGTCGCCGCCCTCGGGGCGACCCGCACCTTCCAGAACCTCCAGGTGTTCGCGAGCGCCACCGTGCTCGGCAACGTCAAGGTCGCCCGGCACCTGCGCAGCCGGGCCGGGGTGCTGCGCGGGATGACCGGGCTGGCCTCGTCCGAGGAGCGCGACATCGACGCTGCCGCCCGCGCCGCCCTCGCCGCCCTCGGCCTCGAGGGCGACGCCGACCGGACGGTCAGCGACCTGCCCTTCGGACGGCAGCGCCAGGTCGAGGTCGCGCGGGCCCTGGCACTCGCCCCGGCCCTGCTCCTGCTCGACGAGCCGATGGCCGGCCTGTCCGGCCCCGAGCGCACCGACCTGGCCGGGCTCCTGCGGCAGGCCGCCACCGCCGGCATCGCCGTCCTGCTCGTCGAGCACGACGTCGACGCCGTCATGGCGCTCGCCGACCGGGTCGCGGTCCTCGAGGACGGGCGGCTCATCGCCCTCGCGGAGCCGGAGGTCGTGCGCGCCGACCCGGCAGTCATCGCCGCCTACCTCGGCACGGACGCCGCGGACGAGGAGCTCGTGCGGGTCGCGGCCCAGACGGTGGAGACATGAACGCGCCAGCCTCGAAACCGCATGGCACCGCGCCGGAAAGCGCACTGGCAGAGGTGGACCGGTCGGGCGGCCTGCGCGTCGAGAGTCTCCACGCGGCATACGGGCGCCTCGAGGTGCTGCACGGCGTGAGCCTCACCGTCGCGCCGGGAGAGATCGTGGCGGCGGTCGGGGCCAACGGCGCGGGCAAGTCCACCCTGCTGCGGACCGTTTCCGGCCTGCTGCGGGCGACGTCCGGCACGGTCACCCTCGGCGGCACCGACGTCACCGCTCTCGGGGCCGAGCGGATCGCCGCCCAGGGCCTGGCCCACGTGCCCGAGAACCGCCTCGTCTTCCCCTCCCTCACCGTCGAGGACAACCTCGCCCTCGGCGGGTGGACCCGACGGCGCGACGGCGGGTATGCCGTGCGCCGCACCGCCGCGCTGGAGCTCTTCCCCCGCCTGCGTGACCGGATCGCGTTGCCGGCCGGGGCGCTCTCCGGAGGTGAGCAGCAGATGCTCGCGATGGCCCGCGCGCTCATGGCCGAGCCGAAGGTGATCATCCTCGACGAGCCGAGCCTCGGGCTGGCACCCAAGGTCGTCGGCGAGATCGTCGCGGCGCTCGCCGCCCTGCGCGACGACCGGGGGCTCGCGGTGCTCCTCGTCGAGCAGAACGTGCGCGCCGCGTTCCTCGTCGCCGACCGCGTCGTCGTCATGGACCGCGGTCGGGTCGTCGCCCACGGCAGCCCCGCCGAGCTCGCCCGGGACGACCGGGTCCGCCGGGCCTACCTCGGCGGAGGGACGGCCTCGTCCAGCGCCCTGCTCGAGGTCGTCGACGAAGGCGCCCGACCTCGAGGCGGCACAACCCAGCAGGAGGAAGCATGAGCAGCTCGAGCAAACCCTTTGCGTCGTCGGCCGACCTCACCGAGAAGGTCGAGACCCTCGAGGTCCTCGCGGACGGCGTCTATGCGCTCACCGCGGAGGGGGACCCCAACGTGGGAGCGATCGAGGGCGAGGACTTCCTCGTCTGCATCGAGGCGCGGGCCACGCCGGTCGCCGCGCGCGACTGGCTGCAGCGGCTGAGGGAGCACACCGACAAGCCGGTGCGCCACCTCGTGCTGTCCCACTACCACGCGGTGCGGGTGCTCGGGGCGAGCGCCTTCGACGCCGCGGAGATCATCGCCCACGAGCGCACCCGGGCCCTCATCCGGGAGCGCGGCAAGCAGGACTGGGAGAGCGAGTTCGCCCGGATGCCAAGGCTGTTCACCGAGCCCGAGTCCATCCCCGGGCTGACCTGGCCGACCTTGACATTCTCCGACCGGATGACGATCCCCCTCGGCGGCGTGCGCGGCGACCTCGTGCTCCAGTACTGCGGGCGCGGCCACACCGAGGGCGACATCGTCGCCTGGCTCCCGGAGGCGAAGGTGCTCTTTGCGGGGGATCTCGTCGAGTCCCAGGCCGCGCTCTATACCGGCGACGCCTACCACCGTGAGTGGGCGACCTCGACCCTGGACGCCGTCGCGGCGCTGGGGGCCGAGACCCTGGTCGGCGGCCGCGGCGCGGTGGCGCGAGGCAAGGACGGTGTCGCGGCGGCGATCGCCCAGACCCGGCACTTCCTCGACGTCCTCACGGAGGTGGTCGCGGCGGCGCATGCCGAGGGGGAGTCGCTCAAGGAGGCGTTCGAGGCGGCGCACCACGCCCTCGTCGAGGAGTACGGCCGGTGGCCGATCTTCGAGCACTGCCTGCCCTTCGACGTGTCCCGGCTCTGGGACGAGCTGTCCGGCGTGCAACGTCCGGTCATCTGGACCGCCGAGCGAGACCGTGAGGTCTGGGACCAGCTGCAGGGATGAGCACCGCGCGCCGGCCCAGCACGGTGCGCCGGCCAGGCACCTCAGGCCGGCCAGGCACCTCAGGCCGGCCCGTTGCTCTCCGCCGGCCCGTCGCCGTCCTCGGGGCCGGACCCGTCGGACAGACGACCGCGCTGGCGCTTGCCCGGTGGGGGATCCCCGTCGTGCTGCTCGACCAACGCCCCCGCCGCGACCTCGTCGGCAGCAAGGCGATCTGCCAGCAGCGGGACGTGCTCGACCTCTGGTCGTGCCTGGGCGGTGGACGGGTCGTCGAGGAGGGGCTGACCTGGTCCAGGGCGCGGACGTTCCACCGCGACGTGGAGCTGTTCTGTGTCGAGCTGCAGGACTCGGGGCGCTCGCCACTGCCCCCCTTCGTGAACATCTCCCAGGGTCGCACCGAGGAGATCCTCGACGAGGCGATCGCCGAGGAGCCGCTGATCGAGGTGCGGTGGGGGCACGAGGTGGTCGGCCTCGAGCAGTCGGCTGACGCGGTCGCCGTGCGCTGCGCCACGGCCGCAGGCCGGCGGGTGCTCGTGGCGTCGTATGCCGTGGCCTGCGGTGGCGCTCGTGGCTCCAACCTGCGCGAGGCGCTCGGCGTCGACTTCGCGGGCCGCAGCTTCGAGGACGCCTTCCTGATCTGCGACGTCGAGGCCACCCTCCCCGGGTGGGAGCAGGAGCGGCGGTTCTACTTCGACCCCCGCTGGAACCCTGGCCGGCAGGTGCTCATCCACCCCTGCCCGGGCGGCGTTTACCGGATCGACTGGCAGGTCGAACCCGGCTTCGACCTGGGGGCTGCCCGCCGCGACGGGTCGCTCGACCGCCGGATCCGGCAGGTGATCGGGGACCAGCCGTACCGCATCGACTGGGCTTCGGTCTACCGCTTTCACTCGCGCCTCGCCGACCGGTTCGCGGTGGGCAGAGTGCTGCTCGCGGGAGACCTCGCGCACGTCGTCGCGCCGTTCGGCGCCCGCGGGCTCAACTCCGGGGTGGGTGATGCGGAGAACGCCGCCTGGAAGATCGCCTTCGCGCTACGCGGCTGGGCCGGTCCCGGACTCGTCGGCAGCTATCAGAGCGAACGTCATGCCGCGGCGGTGGAGAACCTCGAGGTCACCGCGGCGACGATGGACTTCCTCGTTCCCCACTCGCCGGAGGCGGCCCGCGAGCGGGCCGGGGTGCTCGCCGCCGCTCGCGCCGACCCGGTGGCCCGGGCCGCGGTCGACTCCGGCCGGCTCGCGGAACCGTTCTGGTACGTCGACTCACCCTTGACGACCACTGCCCACGGACGTCCCTGGCCCGGCCGGCCGCCGGGAGGGGCCGCACCGGCGCCCGTGCCCGGGGTCGCCCTGCCCGACGCCCCGGTGCGCATCGCCGGGAGACGCAAGGTGACCCGGATCCGCCAGCTCGCCCGCGACGGCCTCCTCGCCCTGGCCGGCCGGGACGTCGATGTGGCGGGAATGCGAGCGGCACTCGCCGAGGCGGCCGGGTCCGTGCCGCACGAGGTCCTGACCCTCGGTGAGATCGACCCGGCCGACGTCCTGGCAGACGCCCTCGAGTGTGCTCCAGATGAGGTCTGGCTGGTGCGGCCCGACGCTCACACCTGTGCCAGCGTCACCGATCCCGCGTCCCTCGCCGAGGCGGCCCGGCGAGCTCTCGGCCACTGATGTCCGCGGCGAGAGCCGACCCGTGCCCTGGACCTCGGGGACCGAGTCGACAGCGCCGGCAGTCGTCGGACGCGACGCGACGAACCGGTCGACAGACCTGAGCGTCAGCGGCCCTGTATCTGCGCCGACACCGGCCGGCCGACCCACGCGCTCTGTCCCACCGCCAGCAACAGGATGAGGCCCGGCACCACGCCGGCGGCGACGCTGATCGCGACGGCTGCGGTACCCGCGACGGCCATGACAACGCCCGCGACTCCGCAGACGGTCACGGCAGCTCCGAGCCAGACGAAGACCGTCTCCCGGAAGATCCTGGCAAACACGAGGAAGTGGAGGCCCAGCACGGTCGCCACCCAGGGCAGCGTCGCCGTCGTCAGGTCGAACGCCGCGACGAGGATCCGGCTGCCGAGAACGATCGCCGCGACCTCCGCCAGGACGGTGAAGCCGTAGGCCCGCAGTTGTCCCCTCGACGGCTCGACGCCCTGGCCGATGATGCGGGCTCGCAGCACCAGCGTGACGACGGCGAGGAACGACAGCACGCCCAGCACGCGCAGGACAGGCGACCACGGCCCCGACAAGGCGCCAGCGTTGGCCAGGATGAAGACCAGCCCGCCGACGGCGCCGATCAGGGACCCCAGCTTTGCGCCCGTCATGCCGGTCATCGTGGCATGCGCCGCGCGTCAGGGCGACAGCACCGCGAGGTATCCGGGGCCGCCCTCGCGCTGTGCTCGCGAGCGGTCAGAGCTTCTCGTTCGAGCGACTGTCGAGGTCCTCTGCCGGGTCGACGTTCGCATCCGTGCCAACCTGCCCGCGCTCCGACGGGTTCCCGGCTGGAGTTGCGGACGGCGTCTCGGGGACCTGCCCGGCGCCCATCTGGCCGGCGTCGACCATGCCTGTCGTGCTCTGGACGCCGTTGCTCGCACCGTACGAGCCGGGCTCCTGAGCGTCAGCCGGCGCGCTGGACGCACGGCCGCGCGCCGACGCGGCCTTCTGCTTGGCCGATCCGGCGACGGACGACGCCCGCTCCTTCGCGGCTGCGGCCACGGCAGCAGCCCGCTCCCTGGCAACGCCCGCCGTCTCGGCGGCCCTGCCCTTGAGCTCCCCCATCGTGCCCCCGGAGGCGGAACCCGCGTTCACCCCGGTGGTCGGGTCGGACAGCGGCGCAGCCCATGGGTCGTCCTTGGGCTTGCGGTTCATCAGGGCGGCGACAGCGGCACCAATGGCCGTGAGGACCCCGAGGGCGAGGAAGACCTTGCCCCTGCTCCGGCCACCTCGGCTCCGGCCACTGGTGGGAGGGGCGACCACCGACTCGCCCTTGAGGACCGACAGCGCCATGGGTGCTCGGTCGGAGACCCCAGCGGCCTGCTCGCGAGCGGCGTTCGAGGCCGCGACCACCGCGGCCATTGCCGCCGATACCCTCGGCAGCCACTCGTCGACGATCTGGTCACGGGACGCGTCGACCCGCGGCGCGAAGTTCTCGCGGACGTCCTGCATACGAGGACCCACGACCTCGACGACGCGCTCGATCTGTGGTCGCGCCTTGCCGCGAGCCGCGGCCAGCTGCGGCTGGGCCCGCTCGACGACGAGCTCGACGCGAGGACGGCTCCAGTCGGCGGCAGCCTGGGCCTTGCCCCGGGCCATGGGGCCGTACGTCTTGGCAGCCTCGGTGGCGAGCGCTGCGGCGAGGGCGGCCTTCTCGCGCGCCAGCGGCCCGTAGGCCCTCGCAGCGACGGCGCCCTTCTGGGCGGTCGGGCTGACCTTCACCCGGATTGCGGCGAGGCGGTCAGCCGCCGAAAATTCGCTCTTTGCGGCTGCGCGTTGGTTCTTCTTGGTGCGGAACATGGTGTTCCCTCCTTGGGTTGACCTCTGAGGCCTTTGCTACCCATCCTGTCGTGTTTCACACTGCGGCAACACCTCCGGGTTCGCGCCTCTACCCTTTGGGCGGCCGGTTCCCCCGGCCGCGCGCCCCGGCATACGGGCTCCTTGCCGCCCCGGCGGGACGAGGAGGCAGCGCACCGACCGGCAGGTATGCCGTGCGAGGATTGCCGCATGAAGGCAACCCTGCACACCAACCACGGTGACATCAATATCGAGCTCTTCCCCAACGAGGCCCCGAAGACGGTCGAGACGTTCGTCGGGCTCGCGACGGGTGAGAAGGAGTACAAGGACGACGCCGGCCGGACCAACCCGACCCCGTTCTTCGACGGCGTGACCTTCCACCGCGTCATCGGGGGCTTCATGATCCAGGGCGGCGACCCGCTCGGCAAGGGCTCCGGCGGTCCCGGCTTCACCTTCGACGACGAGCCGCACCCCGACAAGTCCTTCACCAAGCCCTACCTCCTCGCCATGGCGAACGCCGGCAAGCGGGGCGGTCGCGGCACCAACGGCTCGCAGTTCTTCATCACGGTGAGCACGCCACGCCACCTCCAGGGCAAGCACACGATCTTCGGTGAGGTCGCCGACGGTCCGAGCCGCGAGGTCGTCGACAAGATCGCCGCCGTCCCGACCGACCGCCAGGACAAGCCGCTCGAGGACGTCGTCATCACCAGCGTGACCATCGAGCAGGACTCCTGAGCCCCAGTCTCCGCATCCGACGATGACTGAACCCGCGGCGCCCACCCAGGTGCCGGTCTGCCCGCGCCACCCCGACCGCGAGTCGTACGTGCGATGTCAACGCTGCGGCCGGCCGACGTGCCCCGAGTGCCAACGACCGGCCGCGGTGGGGATCCAGTGCGTCGACTGCGTCAAGGAGCAGGCCAGTTCCGTCCGGTCGGCGCAGACCGTCTTCGGCGGCCGGACGGTCGACGCCGGCCTGGTCACCAAGGTCCTCATCGGGATCTGCGCCGTGCTCTACCTCGGCCAGCTCGCCCGACCGGGCCTGACCCAGCAGCTCGCCTTCGGCCCGGCGATCGGGTGGTCCGAGCCCTGGCGGGCGCTGACGGCGGCGTTCCTGCACAGCCCGAGCATCCCGCTGCACATCGTGTTCAACATGCTGTGCCTGTGGCAGATCGGTCCCTACCTGGAGAGCCTGCTCGGGCGGGTCCGCTTCCTCATGCTCTACCTCATCAGCGCGGTGGGCGGGTCGGCCGGGGTGGTTCTCCTCGCAGCCGCGCCACCGGCCAACGCCTCGTCGGCCGCCCTCGACCAATACCAGGGGTGGTTCTCGGGTGTCGTCGGCGCCTCGGGTGCCGTGTTCGGGATATTCTCCGCGCTCCTGGTGCTCAACCGGCACCTCGGGCGGTCGACCGCCGGCATCGGTCTGACGATCGTCATCAACGCCGTCTTCGGGTTTCTCTACCCCGGCATCTCGTGGCAGGCGCATCTCGGTGGGTTCGTCACCGGCCTGATCTGCGCCGGAGTCATCGCCCTGCTCCGTGCACCCGGACGCCGACGGCTGGCCATCCCGGCGCTGGTCGGCGTGCTGGCGGTGGTCGTCGCGCTCACCGCCGTGAAGTACGCCACGGTGCCACCGCTCTACCGCTGAGTGGCCGAGTTACACGACTGTTGTTCGTCCCCAGCTGGGGACAACCTTGTGGACAGCCGCAGGGGGTTGCCGCCTCTCGGGCCCTCGTCCAGCGGATCACCGCCAGCGCATCGCCATGCCGAAGCCGCCGAGGAGCAGGGCAAAGCCGGCCACCAGGTTGCCGTAACCGAACTTCGCGATGGGCCAGGCCCCCTGGGTGATGTAGAAGGTGACGATCCAGGCGAGCCCGAGCAGGAGGAGCGTGACGAAGACGGGCACCCACCACTCGGGGTTCGGCCCGGGGGCCTTTGCCGCGCGGGGCGCGACGTCGTTCGTCTTGGGCTTCGAGCGGCCTTTGGACTCCGGCACCGGGTAGCTCCTTGCTGGCGGTCGGTTTGCCCTAGCGTAGTTGTTGCGCCCACGGTGTGTGCACCACACATCGCTGCAGCGCGAGCGAGATGGCGATACCAGGTCGAGGGGAGCCGAAGCAGCATGGCAGGTATGCCGTCACCGGGCTCCGCCCCCCCGCGGAGGCGGCTGTGGAGGCGGGTGTGGTTCGGCTACCGACCGACGACATGGTCGAGCCTCGTGCCGCTCGCCGCCGCCCTGGCCGGGCTGATCTTCGCGACGAGCTTCACGACGGCTCGGGGCACCGAGATCCGGTCGGCTGGACGTGACCTGCCCGGCCTGGTCCGCGAGCAGAACGGCAACGTCACCAGGAAGGCGGAGGAGGTCCGCCGGCTCCAGGCCGAGGTCGACCGGCTCTCCGCCGCCGCGGCGCCGGGCAACACCGAGGTCCAGGGCGTGGCGACCCAGGCGCAGGCGCTGGCCGCGGCCGTGGGCACGCAGGCTGTCCACGGCCCCGCCGTCACCGTCAGCCTCGACGATGCCCACCGCACCGCAGCGTCGCTGCCCAAGCCATACGGACCGGACGACATCGTCGTGCACCAGCAGGACGTCCAGGCCGTCGTCAACGCGCTGTGGGCCGGTGGGGCCGAGGCGATGATGATCCAGGACCAGCGGGTGATCTCCACTTCGGCGATCCGGTGTGTCGGCAACACCCTCATCCTGCAGGGCCGGGTCTACTCCCCGCCCTATGTCGTCACGGCGATCGGCGACCAGAACGCGCTGAAGGCGTCCCTGGGCGCCGACGCGCAGGTGGAGATCTACCGGGAGTGGGTGGCCGAGGTCGGGCTGGGCTACGAGGTGACCACTGCGCCGGACCGGACGCTCCCGGCATACTCTGGGCCGGTGACGCAGCAGGTGGCGTCGGTGGGTCGGTGAGAGCAGCTCTCGCCACCACGCCCCAAGCTGCCGTTCCACAACGTCACGGCCTCGACCCCTCGGCCGCACCCAGCACGGGAGACACCTCGCGATGAGCACCACCGCCAGCGTCGCTGACGCGAACCGCCCCACCACGCGGATCCTCGTCGTCGACAACTACGACAGCTTCGTCTTCACCATCGTCGGCTACCTCCAGCAGCTCGGCGCCGAGTGTGAGGTCGTCCGCAACGACGCCATCACGCCGGCGGACGGCGCCGACTTCGACGGGGTGCTCATCTCCCCGGGACCCGGCACCCCGGAGGAGGCCGGCGTCTCCATGGCGATGGTCGAGGCGTGCGCCGAGCGCCGCCAGTCGATGCTCGGAGTCTGTCTCGGCCACCAGGCTCTCGGCGTCGTCATGGGCGCCACCGTGGGCCGGGCACCCGAGCTGCTCCACGGCAAGACCTCTCTCGTCCACCACGACGACACGGGGGTGGTCGCGGGACTGCCCACCCCGTTTGTCGCGACCCGCTACCACTCGCTGACCATCGACCCGGCGACCCGGCCCGACACGCTCGTGACGAACGGGCACACCGACTCCGGCATCATCATGGCCGTCCGGCACACCGATCTGCCGCTGCACGGCGTGCAGTTCCATCCCGAGAGCGTCCTGACCCAGGGTGGTCACCGGATCCTCGGCAACTGGCTCGTGACCTGCGGGATGACCGACGCGGTGGAGCGCTCGGTCGGGCTCAGCCCCCTAGTCCACGACGCGGCAGCAGTCGCCGGCCGGGTGGCCGCCCGGTGACGACTCCCCACGTGGCCTCCTGACGAGACCCGGCGTGGCCTCCTGACGAGAGCCGGTGGGTCGCACAGACGGAGGCTCAGGCTGGCGGCGGCGGCGTGGGCGTCGGCGTGGTCGGCGGCGGGGTGGTCGGCGACGGCGTAGGCGGCGGGGTGGTCGGCGGCAGGGTCGTCGTCGGCGGCGGCGGCGGCGGCGTGGGCGGCGGCGTGGGCGTGGGCGGCGGCGTCGGCGGCGGCGTCGGCCGCACGGTCATCGTCGGGGTCGGGGTCGGGGTCGGGGTCGGGGTCGGGGTCGGGGGCCGGGCCGTCACCGTCGCGGTTGCCGTGGCCGTGGCCGTGGCCGTGACGGTGGTCGTCGTGGGCGGGAGGCGACGGGCGATCTTGAGGGTCACCTTGGTGCCGGCGTCGACGACCGTGGTCGGGGCGGGGTCCTGGTCAAGCACCGTCCCCTCCGGGGCGCTCGGGTCGTCCGCCTCGGTGATCACCGCGCCGAGACCGACCTGCGTCAGCGCCGCCTGCGCCACGGAGAAGTGCTTGGTCCTGACGTCGGGGACCGGCACCTTGCCGCTGGCGACGCGCAGGGTGATCGTCGTCGTCAGGGGGACGACGGTCCCGCTCGGCGGGTCGGTGCTGACCACCTTGTCCTTCTGCTGGCTCGGGTCGTCGACGAGCTGCACCGTCTGCACCGCGAAACCCGCCTGCGTCAGGGAGGTCGTCGCGGCGGCCTCCGTGAAGCCGGCCAGACTGGGCACGGGGGACTGGCCGGGTCCCGTCGAGACACTCAGCTGCACCGGCGTCCCGACGTTGACCCGGGTGCCCGGCTCCGGATTCTGGTCGACGACCTGGCCCTGGGGCGCCGTGTTGCTGCTGACGTTGTTGACCTGAGGGGTCAGCTTGCGCGTGCTCAGGGCGGACCGTGCCGCCTCCATCTGGGTCCCGACCACCTCCGGCACGGCGACCTGGTCCGCCTGCTGGTCCTGCTGGAGGGCGTTGCGTCCGGCGATGAGCACGAGGGCCAGCACGGCGAGAACGGCGAGCGCGAGCAGGACGTATGCCGGTCCGCGCCGCTTGCGCTCCTCGTCGTCCGGGTCGGGGCCGACGGGCGGAAGGCTCCCCGTGCTCGCGTCGCGCTGCTCGGACGTTCGCTGGCCCGCAGGGGGAGCCGTGAGCAGAACCGTCGAGGCGGCCGTCGCCACAGCCGTGCCGGCAGCAGCAGCGCTGAGCTGGCGACCCTGACGCGCGGCGGCAACGTCGTTGCGGAACTCGTTGGCGCTCTGGTAGCGCCCCTCGCGGTCCTTCACCAGGGCGTGGAGGGTGACCTGGTCGTAGGGGGTCGGAACGTCAGGGTTGAAGGCCGACGGCGCCTGCGGCGTCTCGCCGACGTGCTGGTAGGCGATCGACACGGGCGAGTCGCCCGTGAAAGGGGCACGTCCGGCCAGGAGCTCGAAGAGTAGGCACCCCGCCGAGTAGAGGTCGGAGCGGGCGTCAACCGGCTGGCCCTGGGCCTGCTCCGGGGAGAGGTACTGGGCCGTGCCGATGACGGCCTGCGTCTGGGTCATCGTCGCCGCCGTGTCAGCCACCGCCCGGGCAATCCCGAAGTCCATGACCTTGACCTCGCCGGCCCTGGTCAGCATGACGTTGGCCGGCTTGATGTCCCGGTGCACGATGCCCATCCGGTGGCTGTAGCCCAGGGCGGAGAGGACCCCCTCCATGATCCTGGCCGCCTCCGCTGGCGCCACGACCTTCTCCCGGAGCAGCGTGTCCCGCAGCGTCTCGCCGTCGACGATTTCCATGACGATGTAGGGCAGGGGCACCGAGGCGCCCCCCACGTCGGTGGCGGTGTCCTCACCAGAGTCGTAGATGGCCACGATCGAGGGGTGGTTCAGGCCCGCGGCCGACTGCGCCTCACGGCGGAAGCGGGTGAGGAAGCTGGAGTCCCTCGCGAGGTCGGAGCGCAGCATCTTGATCGCCACGGGTCGACCGAGCCTGGTGTCGTGGCCGAGATGCACCTCCGCCATCCCCCCGCGGCCGATGAGCTCGGCGACCTCGTAGCGGCCGCCGAGCAGTCGAGGTGCGCTCATCCGCGGACCACCTTCGTGCGCTGTGCCGCCACCCGCGCCGTCCGGTCAGCCACGGTTGCCGCCACTGCCCTTCGAGGCGCCAGCCGGGCTCCTGGGTCCGGCCGTAGCCGAGCCGTCGGAGACCGACAGCGCGATCGGCTGGCCGAGGTCGACCTTCCCCGCCGGGCTGATCGCGGTGACGGTGCCCGCCTTGTCCCTGCTCGTCACCGGCTGCTGCCCGATGTTGGTGAAGCCCTGGGCACTGAGGCCGGCGATCGCCTCGTTGACGTCCTTGCCGACGTAGTCCTTCGCCTTGATCTGGCCGGTGGCTGCCGCAGCCGTTGGGGAGGGCGGCGCGGGCGGCGAGGGTGGTGGCGGGGGCTGCGCGGGCGTCGTCGGCGTCACCGTGACGGTGGGCGTCGGGGTGAGCGTGACGGTGGGCGTTGGAGTGAGCGTGACGGTGGGCGTCGGGGTGAGCGTGACGGTGGGCGTCGGGGTGAGGGTGACGGTGGGCGTCGGGGTTGGGGTGACGGTGGGCGTCGGGGTGGGCGTGACGGTGGGCGTCGGGGTGGGCGCGGTAGGGGTGATGGGCGTCGGCGGCCGCTGGCTCGCGGTGGTGGCGACGCTCTGCGAGGCAGTGGGAGTCACCGGGCGATCGGGAGCCGGGGTGCGAGCGCTGTTGCCGGCGTACTGCCACACCAGGAACGCGATCGCCACCAGGGCGACGAGAACCGGCAGCCACCACCATCCGGCTCCGGCGCGGCGCCTGCGCTCCTGCCGCGGAGGCGAAGCCCGGCGACCCACCCTCTCGGGCTCCGGGGCGACGGGCGACGGGCCGGGCATCACCTGGGTCGCGCCCACCGGCAGGGGGCGGGGCACGACCTGGGTCGACGCGGGACCGGTCTGGCTGGGTGGCATCACCGAGGTGGCCGGGCCGACGTGCGCGAGCCCGCCCACCGGCATACCGAGACTTGCGGCGAGCTGCGCCGCCGAGGTCGGGCGGGCGGCAGGGTCCTTGGCCATGCACGACTCGATGATGCGGCGCAGGTCGGCCGGCACCGAGTCCGGCAGGGGCGGCACGGGGTCGTTGACCTGGGACAGCGCCGTGGCGACGGCTGAACCCGAGTCGAAGGGCCTTCTCCCCGTGAGCATCTCGTGACCCACGACACCGAGGGCATAGATGTCGCTGGCACCGGTCGCGGACCGGCCGACCGCCTGCTCGGGGGCCAGGTAGTGCGGGGTGCCGAGCACCTCGCCGGTGCGGGTGTGCCCTGCGCTGTCGGTCGCCCGCGCGATGCCGAAGTCGGTCAGCTTGACCCGCCCCTCCGACGTGATGAGGATGTTGGCCGGCTTGACGTCGCGGTGGACGACGCCGGCGGCGTGCGCGGCGGCCAGCGCGAGGGCGGCCTGTCCGAGGATCGCGCGGACCCGCTCCGGCGCCAGCGGGCCCTGGCTGATGATCTGCGAGAGCGGCTGCCCCTCGACGAGCTCCATGACGAGGTAGGCGTCGCCTCCGTCCTCGCCGTAGTCGTAGACCGTCGCGATGTTGGGATGGGACAACGATGCCGTA
>JAABUR0100004630.1_pt1 | contig 18242 bp, 14 predicted proteins | sample 5560091 | NCBI WGS metagenome assembly JAABUR01 (sample SAMN10711879, study PRJNA513375) | rock metagenome | isolation source: Antarctica rocks | place: Antarctica: Victoria Land, University Valley sud | reverse complement strand
TGCTGCAGGAAATCCATGATCAGCCCTCAACCTCTCACCCCGGCAATAGACGAACTATCGATCTAATTCAACGATTCTACTATTGGCCAGGTCATCGAGCCACAGTCAGACAGTACATTCGGAACTGCCATGCCTGTCAGCGAAGCAAAGCCCCTAGGGATAACACCAATGGACTTCACCATCCCCTACCCATTCCACAAGAACGCTGGAAAGATATAGCTATGAACTTCATTACTGGGCTACCCCTATCAGAAGACTATAACGCCATTTGCACAATCATATGTCGTCTCACCAAAGAACGTCACTATGTTCCCTGTCATTGGGGAGACGGTGGCACCTCAGCCGAAGAAACGGTTTGGATCATGCTATGGAACGTCTATCGACTGCATGGCCTACCCAGTTCTATTGTTTCGGACAGAGGCTCCCAATTCATATCGACTATGTGGAAGAGCCTTTGCAGGCGACTGAGAATCACAGCTAGTCTATTCACAGCCTACCATCCTGAGACCGACGGTCAATCGGAACGAGCCAATCAAGACGTTGAACGCGGACTTAGAACCTACTGCAATTACATGCAGGACGACTGGGCCAAATGAATACCTATGGTGGAATTCAGCGACAATTTCAATACCTTCTCGACCACTTCAATGATCCCCTTCTACTTCAATAAAGGATTTCACCCCCGAATGAGTTTCGATTCAGATACGACTGACTACGAAACAACTCGTGAACGACTTGAAGCTAGGAAAGCAGACGATATTGCCATCCGAATGGAAGAGCTACTGAGCTTCGGCCGTCAACAATTGGAAAAGACGAAGCTGGCCATCGAAGTTCAGGTCAATAAACATAGACGAGACGTCACCTATGAAGTAGGTGACTGGGTTTGGCTATCTTCCAGAAACGTCAAGACAACGAGGCTCTGCAAAGATTTGGAAGACAAACAACTAGGACCGTACCAGATCACTGCCAAAGCGGGGGCCTCCTATCACCTTCGCCTACCAGCCAGCATGAAGCATCTGCATCCGGTGTTCAGCCCGAAGCTACTGCGGCCGTATTCAGAAGACCCCCTACCAGGACAGCATGCAGAACCTCCCAGGCCCATCATTATTGATGACGACGACGACGAACACTGGGAGGTAGATGACATTCTGGACTCCAGACGCTATCGAGGCCGAATACAGTACAAGGTCAAATGGAAAGGCCTAGATAGAGACAATGAATGGTACTATGCCGATAAAGGTGAACTCGATGGCTCCGAGGAAGTTTTGAACGAATTCCATGCGCTATATCCAAGAAAGCCACGCTAGTACCGGAATAACTCAATAAGAAAGCAAGCAAACGAGCGACATTCATGCGGACATGAATTTTCGGAGGGGGGGGTAATGTTACGAGCGTACCAAGGCTGAATAGGGCTAGCCAGTGCCTCTAGCCCAGATCTGGCCCAGCCCCTATTTCCTTTCACCAACACCTCTTTGTTCAACACCATCTTCCTTCCTACATCACATTCTACCCGTGTCACAAACACATCCCCTTCGGGCTTAGCGCAGCCTCTGAATATTACTTAAATAGAAGCTCTTGTACTCACCTTCTTCTGTATTCTTAATATTCAGTTATAGCTACCTCTAAAGATCAAGCACTATTCAACCCTGACTTCCGCTGGTTGACTCACCTAGGCACGGTCCTGACAATGTACTATTTTGAAGCGAATGAATGAGTTCAGTGTGCAAGGCATAGCTATTTAACAGGTCAGTAAGTGCTTTTGAATAACTTCATTTTTACTTGCTGTTTGAACACGAAAATAGACTTCGAATGTTTCGAGATATCAAGAATGTCTGAATTCAATAGTAAATTTGAGAAGAGAGGGCGCGACAAATGCAATGCCAAGGATTCGATATCTTTCTGCACGCGCTAATACCTTCCCTAATAGTATCGTTCAATTCTTCGCAACCTCGCATCAGGATAAGACAAAAGCCACAGAACCATCAGCGGCAAATACTACCACCAGCGTTTCCCAAAGCTTCCTTACCTCGTCTACATCCCAAATCAAAAATCTCTGCAATTTGAATCTCCCAAAGATATGAGCAGTCAATTACACTGGTAGTATCCTCGTCAGTTTATGTTTACACCCTGGTGATGGCTCGATATACAGTTCAATCCAATAAATTTTCATTGACCGAGCAGTCATAATTCTACAACTTCTCATCCCACCCTGCCGTAGTATCGAGAACCATTCTGAAGCAAACATGCGCTCCAAAATCTTTCTCCAACCCGAAAGAAAAAAACATAAACACAAATCTTCCTTCCCCCTCCCCCACCGCCCCCCAAAATACCCAAAACCAAACCTCAGCATTCACCCTTCCAACCACTTCATCTCCCCTGCACCATCCGTCCACACAATACCAACTCCCCCTCGTCCCAGCAAAAAACCATCTCACCCTCACCCTTATATTACTCAACCTCGCCCTTCCTCCAAAAAACCCTTTCCAATCCCACCCCCACAGCTGCGAACTTTCCATCACCCCAAACAAATAGTCGTACCGTGCGTCACATCAATCTTTTTCTGATCAGAAGTACAGCCTCCCCCCCCTTCAAAAAAAAGGAAAAAAGGAAAAAAGGGGGGGAAAAGGTTGAAAATGCGAAATTATTGTGCTGAAATATATATTCAAGAGTATGTATCTTACTGTATGTATGTATGATACAGTAAGGTTATGAGTATCAATGTTTTTTTTACAGTAATCAAAAATCTACAATCAAAAATCTACAATCAACAATCTACAATCAACAAACAATAATCAACAATCAAAAAGCATGAATACCTAATACCTACTACCTAACATCTACTCACCAGGCAAATACAGTAGAAAGAAAGATTCGCTGTTCGCTATTTATGTTCATATATACCTATCTATAAAAAGAATAGATTTTTAATTCGTCGTCAGAGCTAGTTTTACACAAAGCTGATTGCGAAGAGTGTGAAGAAGAATGTGGTGAAAGTGACTTTGACGTTAGGAAAGGGGGGAATGTTGGTTGATATCTTGACATTGTTTCGTTTTGAATGATTTATGTTAAACCGTCACCTTTCAACTTCTAACTTCTAACCCATCACCAGCATCATCAGCACCATCTTTCTCCTCAACAAAATATCAATATCCCAATATCTCACATCATTCCTTCCCTCCCTTCTCCCCTTTCCCCTCTTCCCTTTCACACCTCACAATTCTCAGTTTCAAGAACCAGCTTTCTAACAGAATCAGAACCAAAAAAAGAAGAATGACTAAATCAAGAAGTTTGAGCAGAAAGTGTTGAAAGCCTCAAGATGTTTTGATTTGATTTGAGTTTGATTGGTGAAAAGACGTTTAGTCTCAACACTGAAAAGAAGAGAGAAGAGAAAAGAAGAAAGAGAAAAGAGAAAAGAGGAAAGAGAAAGAAGAAAAGAAGAGAAGAAGGAAAGAATAGAAGAGAAGAAAGAGAAAAGAGAAAAGAAGAAGAAAAGAATTTGATTTGATTTGATTTGAATTCATACACTCTTGTGACATCGATTTAGATTCGACCCATGAAGGAAACTATGCTATGTGTATCGAACGGACAAAACCCTCTGGGGAAGAAAATCGCTCGTCGACTACACAACGACTTCACGTCGTCGAAACAATAAGATTGACACTATGTTATCAGTAATGAATCTATAGCTTCTATTCAGCGCGTGACGCTCGAGTAAACTCTTGATGAGAGTGTCTGTGCTGTTTAATTATGATGTATCGTTTTTGCTCTGCTCTTCATTGACAATATTCTATACAAACGATGTTTCGATTCGATTCTCGATTTGAAGATGAAAGATGTTTTCTTTGCACTTGTGATGCTCATGATTGTAATGTTGAAAACTGCGTTCTCTTGCTCAATGATTGTCATTCATTGAGCAGAGAAATATGTAATAAAAGAGAGACGCGCATGATGAAAAGATAGAGTGTGATTGTATTAGATAATTCTATTCTGCTCTTGATTTGACTTGTGTCACGTAGACGTTGAATAGATTGTTAGTATAGATGTGCGATCACAATCGTTCGATGCATGACTCTGATCGATAGTAAAGAATGCGTTCTGATCGTTCTCATGAACTTTCGATTTTTCATGTAGATGTATGACTTGATGTCAAGTAAAGAAGATGAACTCAAGTTCTCTCAGTATATCAGCGTGATCGACGAGTCACTACTTCTTCGAACACTGTAGTCACGACTCTCAGACTCATCATCTGAAACAACTATTCTATCTGATATCTTTTCATCAATTACTCGACGACATTGTCGATGTGATGAAGACATTTCGATATCGACGCAGTCGACAAGTCGCAAATTCTTCGATCACTTGTAATCACAATTCGCAAACTCTTCATCTGAGTTGTCTTTTTCACTAGTAGTATCTTCTCATCTTTTACTGACATTGACATGTCATTAACTCTCTTCGTAGATTGATTGTGACTGTTAGAAAGAGTGTTGTCGCGTGAGTAAAAACTCTGCACGATGACTTTCCTGATCACGCAACGTTCTAACATCGTTCAAACTGCGTCGAATTGAGATCTCTTGACTCTTCTGACTTCTATTCGAACACAGAATAGAATCAAAAGGTTCGTAGCTGACATCACGTACAGGTGAATCTCGTTGCCAGCCAAGAAGGAAAGAAGAAAAGGAGAAAAGAAGGAAAGAGAAAAGAGAAAAGAGAAAAGAGAAAAGAGAAAAGAGAAAAGAGAAAAGAGAAAAAAAAAGGGGTCATGAAATCTTATATATAAGAAGAATTGAATTGAATTTAATTGAATTTGAAGCTTGATGAAAAATTGAGGATAGTGATTGTGTGATATGAATTGATGTAGTGGTATGGTGTGATGCGTTGTGATGAAAGGCAAGAGAGATGAACAGACAGAATGTGAAATGTTGAGGATGTGGGGAGTGAATTTGTTTGAATGAGGGATGGGTGAGATGTTTTGTTTATGAATGAATTTAAGGGGGTGAAATGATGTGGTGTGATGAAAGGGAAGGGAGGTGTGATGAAAGGCAAGGGAGATGAACAGACAGAATGCAAAATGTTGATGATGTGGGGAGTGGATTTGGTTGAGATGTTTTGTTTATGAATGGGTTTAAGGGGGGTGGGGTGGTGTGGTGTGGTGAAAGGCAAGGGAGGTGAACAGACAGGATGCGGGATGTTGAGTGTGTGGGGAGTGCATTTGGTTGGGGGAGGGAAGGGATGGGTGGGGTGTTTTGTTTATGGGAGGGAAGGATGGGGGGTTGTGCAAGGGGGCGTGGGATGGGAGGGAATAGTTATTTTGGAGATGATACAGCTTGGTTCCGGTTCTATGGATTTCAGCGCTAGGATAAACCCTCATGCCCCCCAGTCCTTGGTAGCGAAGACTGTGATTTCATGGAAAAAAGAGGATTGTCATGCTGGTAGTGCTGTAGCTCTAGCTTTGGTTGGTGAGATCTAGTAGTTGTACAGACAGAGGCGCGCTCTGCCTGACATTGGATATGGCTGTCAAACTACGAGTATGCTGGCTCATGGGTCTTCTCCTTTCCAGCAGTGTAGGAACTCTCGCTCAAGGGATTCAAGGATCCTCAGCGTTGGACTAGCTGACGACATGGTCCACGTTCAAACCAGCCGCTTGTTCGTGCCTTGTCGCCTGCCCGCGGAAATGATAGCGGCCCCTGGTCGTCCAGTCAACGACGACGATGAAGACGACGACGCCGTAGACGACGCAGACGTAGTTCATATCTATCCACATCTCCATCAGCTACTTCCCTTACCACCCTCACAACATGAAAACTATAAAAGGGGAAAACTCACTACCAGCCTTGACAGGCATAGCCGGCGGGAACGAGTACATAATAAGCGTAAACCCCGTCCAAGCGAGCAGGACGATGTTGGAGAAGAGGCCCAGGGGGCCCATCCAGAACGGGCCGTGGAGGATGTTGTTGCGGCCGCGGAGAAGGAGGCAGAGGACGGGGATGGAGTAGGAGAGGTAGAGGAGGACGATGCAGGCGGTAACCATGCTAGAATGGAGGAGCAGTGTTAGACGTTGCTACTTATGGTCGATGAAAGAAAAACTCTTGTTTCAAGGTCGGATGGAAGCGCGACTTGGGAGAACTTGAAAGACCCGCTGAACGAAGGCTTGGTCAAGCGGATGATTAGACCTCCAGGGATGGTGATGGGTTTGAAACTCAAGCTTTAGCACTCGGGTTAACCTAGATACTACAACGCGGGTATTGCACGTTGCAGCATTATCAGGACCGGCCACCAGAGATTCTCCAGCCTGCGGGACTGCCAACATGGAGCGATTGGAATTCGGCTTGGAAGAGATGCGAAAGATACTGCTGCCGGTGGCGACCTCAAGAGTATGAGAGCAAGGCCGGGTGAACGGTCAATTGCCAACGGCTTGATGCGGAGGTTGTGGTCGGACAGGAAAGAAATATCCTGGATGGCAGGTGTCCCCAGGTCCCGTCTCCAGATGCACATAAATATCCTAAATCAAGGAGATTGCTCACCTGTAAAAAGCAACAGTCGAACCTAGATACAAGCACCCCAGAACCGCTACAATCACACAGCTCACGAAATGCGCCCTCAACGGTACATCCAAGCGCGGACTGACATGGCTCAGATATCTCGAAAACGGCACTCCCTTGTCCCTCGCAAAACTCCAGCACAGCCGGCTCTGCCAAGTATGACTAGCAATCAGGCAGGTAACTCCAGTGGCCATGATCAGACTTTCTAAAACAATAGCACCAGCTTTGGCACCCAAGGCTTGATAGAAGAGAGTGAGAATGGGTACGCCGGTCGTATCTTTGAAGAGGCCGTTGAGGTCCTGCATGCTGAAGAACATGGCAATGGAGTAAAACCAGGATGTCACGAAGCCAATGGCTACGGTTCCCATGATGGCGATGGGGATCATTTTTTCAGGGCGATGGACTTCTTCGGCGAGATGCGTGGCACAGTCAAGGCAGGCAAAGGCGTAGTTTGAGTTGATTAAGCCCACGATAAAAGCTTGGAAGTTGTCAACCGGGAAGTATCGATAGAGAGTACATGGGCCTTCTCACCAATACCATTTTGATTCCACCCTGTTCCATTGACAAAATTCGCAAACACGAATTTGGCTTGTTGGTGTGTAGGGGCTTTGGCAGGGACGACGATCAGGATAACAAGAAAAGAGATGAGTGAGGTGTAGAGTGATGCGGCGCCGATCGCTGGTAGGGATTTCCCATAGCAGTTGAAGAGGAATGAGAAGACATTGACAACTTGGTAGCTAACAAAGACATTCCACGGATGGATGGTGCTACTGATATTAGAAGGAAAACGCATAGAACTCGGGAGGTACTTACAAGTCCGGATGAGACAACGCCCAGCATCCAACCCCAGCACTCCCGACTGCCAAAGCGACACTTGCGGAGGTAAAGATACTCCCTGCCCAAGCGAACCAGCCAGTCAAATAAGACACAAAATTGGCATATCTCTTAGGAGCTAATTCGTTGGCCCAGAAGTACTGTCCGCCAGCATTCGGGTAAGCACTGGCCAATTCAGACAGCGAGATGCCAACACAAGTTGATATCAAGGCGATGAGGATGAGGCCATAGACGATGCACACGGGACCACCAGAGTTGATGCCAGTGATCAGGGCCGCAGAGATTCCAAACCATGAGTTGGTGAGAGAAAAGCCAACGCCCAAGACTGACAGGACGGAGTAATTCCGTTTCATGTCCTGGGTATAACCCATTTCGGCTAGCTTGAAGGCATCGGAATCAAGGGATTTGAGATCAGCCATGTTGTCGTGGGACAGCGCGCGGGCACTTTCAAAGTCGTTCTTCTCATCCATCATGTTTGCGATCGACGGGTTGGAATGGGTGGATGTTGTTGGCAAGGTCCAGGTGCAAGCGCGGGTGCTTTGTCCCCATGCATGGAACGGATCACATGAGGACCGAACCCACTCGGAGTGAATATCAGGGTGGCGCAGGACTTTGCAGAATTGAAATATATGTACAATTGGGGGAATTTGGGGATGTCAAAGCTTCACTAATACTGACTGAAGCACGATGGTCTCATATCATAGATAATCGATAGCAACATACGGAACTTCGGGTCTTCTTATCTCTTAGGGCTTATCGGTTAGAGTATCGACCACTTCAGGCGTACCATGACCATGGGCTACTTATTTTCATACGCAATTGTACTTGGGGAACATCAAACTCGGTTTGGAATAGAGGAAAGGCTACTGTTGAAGCAATAGGAGCTGCAGTAGGATCAGGAGGAGTAGTCGTCCAATTGGGAACATAATTCCTAATTAGGAACATAGTAGTTGCAGTGCCATTACACTGCCCGCTAGCCTAGTTGGGGCTAGCGCTAACTGCGGCACAAAACGTACCTTAGATAGCTTCCTACTGTAGAAGACACACCTTTAGACAATTATCAGATCTACACTCCATTAGCTACCCATGCACGCCATGCAAGGTGCTGACCATGCGTCGATTGCACGTCTTATAACCGGGTCCAGGCCATCAAACCCGACAGTGCGGTTTCGCTCTATGCCATTACCCCGCAGTCAGCCTATCGAACGGGGAACGGTACGAGGGAGGTACATGTGCGAGATCAGGGTATGTATTGAGGAGTAGAGCATGATGTTGCCCACGGACAACAATAGTCGAATAAGGTAGGTAAGGTAAAGGAAGTATTGTAGTGGCTGCTATATTATGTACAGTAGGCCAATATTGATATGTAGGCCAACCTTCACCAATGCTCCGGTCACAACTCACACACCACTACTGTAGCAATCTACAGTACATATCTACAGTAAGTACGAAGACCCGGCTCTCGCTTGCGCAAGGTTTCCTTTTTGTTTTGTTGTGAAATCATTCTTTGCCGAACTGTCTGTCGCTTGCCCAACCTAAGGTAGACGTACAGTACATAGTATTCCGTACATAGATCATGTCTACATAAAAAAAACATTAGGAATCTTAGAGATCTGCATGCTGCATCATGTTTGGGTGATGGTGGCTCTTGCATTCCATGTTTTGATGGGCTGACATGCGGGGGCCTCGACCGGCTACATTACGGCGCCACAATATTGTTGCTCCGTTCCTTGGGTCAATCAACTGCTGGTGGGATGATGATCCAAACCGGAATAAAGATTACTGATCCGGGTTGTTCCCCTTACAATATCATGAGGCCTTAAGCATCATCATTAGAGGCCACTCATGCTTAACATACAAAACGCCTCTATCGTGTGAGCTTCCGTCATATCGCAGGTCCCAGGTTTCTGGCGGCAAAAAGCCCCACAATTGCCCTCTAGAAAACTCCATTACAGATTCCGAATGAATATCCCAACGCTTTTCCCGTCCCGGTTCCTATGCATCATCATCACTGTCTGGAGGGTGGGGAGTACCCTTGGGGCTGTTGAGCCTGCACGAAACGTTAGTGAACAGGAAGTGGAGACCATGGGGGAATCGGAAGGTACCATTCAATATGCCTCAACCGCCTTCGAACTTCTCTATCCTTCAGCTGAGCCCTCGTCATCTTCTTCTTCTTTTTCGATTTAAACTTCATATCCCCACCATCCTCTGCACCAGAGTTGACCGCTGACGCCGAAGCGCTCGAGACATTACTGCTTGCCGCGCTGCTGCCAGGCCGGCTGTCTTCGAAGCGATCCATTGAGACGGCCAAATGTCCCTTGTGCGTCACACGGCCGTCGGCAACGTGCCATTGTTCGGGGCACAGGGCGCCGACGAATTCTTCGTTGTGGGAGATCATCACCACGCCGCCCCTGTAGTCGCGAATAGCAACAGCGAGACCACCGAGCGAGTCCCGATCCAAGTAATTGGTCGGTTCGTCAAGGACGAGCAGATGAGGGTTGTTCCACATGGCACCTGCAAGCACCACCTTGACCTTTTGACCGCCAGAGAGACCGGAGATTTCATTGTGATCGGCGATTTCCGGGTCGAGTCCGATGTCTTCAAAGTGTTTCGATATAACCTTAGGCTCCAGGGTACGGAATCCGAGTCCTTCTCTCGAGGCTTCATGGTCGTCAAATTCCTGCACAAGTTTGTCGAATCCCAGTTCAAGTAGAGTCTCGCGAGAAACCTGGCTGTTGTGCTTCGGCAGCATGCCAACCCACTTCACCTCGTATTGAAAGGATTTCTTGTACTTCTGCCTTCCCATTAAATTCTCTATCCGTCGACCGGTCATACCGGGTAGCTCGACAAGTTTGTTCATCTGTGCTTGATCTTCTGGCGTAAGAACCCGAGTCTGCTTCATCAAGACCTCGCGATCGTCTCCGTTTGCGTAGCGCCATTGCAGATACTGATTGGGCGTCTTCTCCATATGCATTTCGACGTGTTCAAGAGCGTGTTGCTTGATATAACCAATACGTAGATTAGGGTGCTTCTCAACACGACCTTGTTGAGGGATAGTCTCCCCAGTCAGTAATTTTATCAGAGTAGACTTGCCGGCACCGTTGGCACCAATGATAGCCGTTCGAGAGGACAAAGTCAGAGCGCATGTGACGTCTTGAAGCGAGGGTTTCGATGCGCTAGGGTATGTATAAGTGCAGTTGGACATTCGAATAATCGCTTTGGTGTTGGATTTGACTCCAGTCAATAGGCCAGGGGAAGGAAACTTGAATTTTACTTGGGACGCTGAGAGCGTATAATAGCTTTTGGCTTCCGGCTTGACTCGCACAAATGCGGCAAGATTTCCAGGGTAGCAAACCAGCTTCTTTCCTTCGTAATGATAGATGTCTGTGCACACGTTGTCCAAGAACCCAGAGTCGTGACTGACAATCAAACTCGTGATCTCAGTGTGGCTCTCAAGGTACTCTTCCAACCACTTGACGTTACCGACATCCAGATGATTCGTCGGTTCGTCCAATAAGAGTACATCCGCACGCATCAACATAGCACGAGCGAGTGCGAGCTTCATTTTCCATCCTCCAGATAACGACCCGACCTTGTCTTGTTGGCGACCGTTGGGACCAGCGGTGAGACCGACTTCTGCCAAAACCGCAGAGATTCTGTCTCTTCCCTCGGCCGCCAGCTCTGGGTCTTTGACCATAAATTCGAGAATACTCAAGTCAGCATCCTCGCCTTGATTATGTTCGACAAAGCAAGTCCTCAACTGCTCTTTGCTTGGAAAGCCTTCAAGCTTGCCATTAGCAATACTCCGCATCAAAGTAGATTTCCCAGCACCATTACGCCCACAAAGACCATATCGATGACCTTTATGTAGTGTGATGTTGGTGTGTGATAGCAATAGCATCCCGCCGTAAGCTAGTGAGAAATCGGTGTTAACAATTTCAATCTCACCAGAAGCAGGCTTGATGGGTTGGCCAAACTTGCGGTGATCCTCTTCGACGAAATGCTTTTGCAGAGCTTCGGCCACTACATCCGACTGGTTATCGTTGAGTAGATGCTTCAAATACGGACCACTTGAGAGGCCGATGCGCGACACTTGACGAAGGGTTACATCCTGTACCACCATTTCTGCGATGTATTGTTTTGTAAGGACCCATAGATCAAGATCACCTGGAAAGCCTACGAGGCCGCCGTGTGCCTTGACCTCTTTCTCTAAGACTGCAAGTACATTCTCGGAAGTCGTCGGAGCGATCTGTCCCTTGGTAATACTACCGTCGTCGTCTCCCATCGCCTTCTTAATAATACTCAGAGATCTGGCAGCAAGTTCTCGGACCTCGGGAAGCGATGCCCTCTCCTTAACGCCTTGTACACCAGGTAATAATTTCGGTAGGAATGTTCTCGCTTCAACTGGGTCATGGACAAGTTTTGTTAGATTTTCCACCACTACTACAGTCTGTCGCAGGACTTCTTGAGAAGTGGTTGGTGTGTTCAAAGACCGTTCTAGAAGAGGCGTAAGTAGAGCGAGGACGGGAGATGTGACAATTGCAACAAAAGTGGTTTGCGACAAGGCATGGATGGCTTTCTGTAGTGTCTCGGTCGATGGGTTTTGCATAGTCTTGATCAAAAGCGGTATTCGAGGGGCGACATCGTCGTTAGAGAGCAGTGTCGTCAATGAGGTTATCGTTTTCAGCGCTTGCTTTTCGACCTACAGCAATCATCAGTATACAAAGAGCGAACCAAACCCGGGGCCGACACATACTTCGGCCTTGAGATCATGCATGCCCGCCTCGACAGTCGGTATCAGACCAGCGAGTTTCTTGCCCATTGATTCTCTGAGGACGTCTTTGATACTCTCTTCCTCCTTGCTGCCCGTACCCATTTTGCCCTTGTCAGCCATTCGCCCAATTAGTTCATAGGCACCAACAGCGCCTTGCCACTTGCCAGATCTCTTTCCAAGATATTTTGAGAGCACTGGAAGTAGTCCTACTACCATGCTCTCGGGCGAGAGATTGGCGAACAGAGCATCCAAGGCATACTGCGCGGACTCGCGAACCACAGCTCCCTTGTCCGCGAGGGCATCCAGTGCCGACGAAACGATCCCTCCATCTTGTACAAGAAACATGACTTCACTTATCCGTTGTGTCGCAGGGAATCTTTCGAAGAGCGCACCCAACAGGATCATGGCACTTTCACGTCTTGAGCCATCTTTCTTGTCTGCTGCAGCTTTCCTAACCTCATCTAATACGCCGTATGCACGAAAGCCGCGGAAACCAACCGAATTGATTAGGAGATTTGTGAGAGCATACGCTGCATCGAGAGAGGCTTGGGAGGTTTGCGCCTTGAAGACAGTATCGAGAAAGGATGAGATCTCCTCTGGGGTGGGCGGCACCCCCGAGGGTGTCGAGGATTTGGAGATCATGGCGTGTAAGACGGGAGGAGATACTTGGTGTGGCATTCTCTACCCTGTGTATCTTGGGTGTGGTTCAATGTGATGGGTTGCTTTTGTGAATAACTGCGAAAATTGTAGGATTACCGACAGTTGTTCCTAGTGCGCAGTGAATGGAAGGCGGAGTGGAGTACTAGAACAAAGACAAGTACAGGCTCCAAATAGAAGGCTGGTAGAGGAGTGGAGATGTGACAGAAAGAGGGAAGACCAGCGACCCTCACATGTGGACGTTCGAGAAAAAGCGAAACGGTGAGAGGGGTGGGATTGTTATTCATTATCCGATTTTAGATAGAAATTTCAGCTTCGGTGCCGTCAGCAATTGATCCGACGCTAAGATAAGCTAAAAGTACCTAGTCGTGCTAGTGTTTTACTCCGCAGGTCTGCATGGCCATAATTTAGGGCACAGAGTACAGGATGATTGGTACAACAGTACTACATATCATGACCCAATTGTTTTGATCTTAGATCACGCCCCTGTCTTTGTGGTGTATCAAATTTAAAAGATGCACCTTGCTATTAGGGTTTGGTAGTTTGGTAGTATGAGAAGGGAAGCACTCTTGTTTTCCCTCACGATCTTGATATCTCGTTTTCCAGCCACGCCGTCTTCTTGGATACTACTCGATTGCAGCCCGCGAAAGACAGTAAAGAAATGTAATGATTGATGAACAGTCAAGGAGTGAACCGCCGGTACGAACAACTTCAGGCCTCTGCTGAATTGGGTTCTTGGTTTTCCCCCTCCACGGTTTTCTCCTCTGCCGCTTCCGACTCCGCCTCCCTCGCTTTTTCTTCCGCCTCCTTCGGCTTAGCTTTTTTCTTCTTCTCCTAAGCTAGATTGTTAAGGGAGGTCAGTTTGCGCACCTTCAAACGAGACAGTCTGATGGAGCCGTCGCTGTTTGGTTCTCTCGGTGTAGTAGTTTCCAGCTGTCTCTGGTGGGCCTCGATATTAGACTGATCGTCCATATCGTGTGGTTGATTTTCACTCACGTCATAATGCTCATTGTCTCCTGCGGAGGGGCCAGAGCTAGAGATGGTTGCTGTAGCTTCAGACGTTCTGTAATGAGCTTAGTCGGAGGGCAGGGAAGCGATATTGCAGTAAGACTAGTTATCGAAGATCGTCGGTTAGACTCAAACATACATGATGTGTGCTGTTGCGAATCGATACCCTGTGTTCTATCCGTTGACACCAGGGCTGGATATCTAGGAAGAACACACTTTCGGCAACATCAGCTTCGCGCATAACTCGGACAGTAAGGCCTGAGTGCTTGTTTCCAGCAATCATTCAAAATCCTTTCGCACCCGAGCCGATCAGCTAACCATACTGAATTTGAACTGCTGGCCTCTAGGAAGCCACTTACCACTTTCTGTATTACCCTCCCCCATACTCCTGCTAGAACTACTACCGCTTTGGATTGCACCCAGGATACCATCAACATATGCGGCACCACTCCATTTCTGATGCATCAATACATCTACACCTAACTCCTTTTCACGCCTCTGAATGAGATTCACATAGGCCAGCATGCCATCTTCCTTGAACTGTTTGGATAGCTCCGCCGTTGTCACCGCCGTCGAATGGAGGCCAGCAAGAGAGATCAGTTGCAGTACAAAGCTATACATACATTCAGCAACAGCGCCAATTTTTTGATTGGAATTTTTTGATTGGGAACCTACCCATGTTTTGCGAGGTCCCATATGAAAGACTTTAGAGACTGTTCATCAAAACCTTGGCCCATCCAGTTAAATGACGGGCTGAGATTATACACCAAGTGCTTGCCGGGGAAAGCTGCTCTGATTTCTCCAGCAAATTCACTCGCTTTCTCTACACTTGGATCGGCGGTTTCAAGCCAGAGCAGATCAGCAAATGGAGCAAATTCGATGGCTCTCTTGGTCGCGGCTGGCAATCCTGCTTTATAATGGTAGAACCCTTCTCGAGTCCTTGGAATGTCCCACGAAAAGAAGACTGGCGATTTAGTATACTGGGCTGCAAGAGTACGCCGTCTGGAGAGGGGGAGGTTTCGATCTTTCCTGACCCGGGAAGTATATGCTTCAATATTGCTTACATCTGCACCCTCAGTTTGGAGCTGCTGAACGACGGCTAAGGAAGATCGAGTGACAGTTAGTCTCTCTGCCTACCTTACATGGCGAAGAATTTGGGCCTACCTTCGTCGAATGTCATAAGTTTGTGCTTCTTTACCCAATCTGCTTCATATCTGTCAATATCTTCTCCTGTTGCGCCTTCTAGCTCCATTGCTTGCAGGGTCTGAGCCAAAGGTTCAGAGTCTTCGTTTACGCCAAGGATGAATTCATGATCTCGTACATCGATTGCACTGCTAAGGAGCTTTCCAGATTCCGAGTCGGTCCTAGCTATTACAAGGTTTTCACAGCCCATCAGGTCCCATTGGAACCTCGTGGCTACCAATCGATTGATATGTTCTCCCATTGGTACAAGGACTTTGCCCGCCAGATGACCGCATTTCTTACCGCCATGCAGTTGATCTTCAAAGTGCACAGCGGCAGCGCCGTTTTCAGCGAACAATTTCGCGAGCTTCATTACTGCTGTCAGTCCCCCATGGCTTTTCTCCATCAGCCTTTGGTAATTGGTAAATACTTTGAATAGCTCACCCTGTATCACCATCTGCAATAATCGGTCTCATATAATCTATGTATGGTGTCTGCATTCTCTGATTCGCGGTCATCTTCCTCCGAGCATCCCAATGTTTCCTGTCGTGTAGTTGTTGGGCTTTGAATAGCCGCTGTACTTGGTTTGGCACAGTGTTGTAGGGGTAATCACCGAAATCAGGCGACACCTCGTTCGTACTTGTTAGAACCGAAGAGCAAGCCCAGCCAGAGATGTACAGAACTTCCTGGTTTGCAGCTTGTTGGGTCATCTGGACAGGATCAATAGCCCCCACTGATAATTGTTCAGCCGTCAGTTCTTGAACCACCGATAGTTCGATAAGATGACGCACTGGTATGTACTGGCTCTCTTGCGGCTGCTTTATCCCGAAATAAAAGGAATAGCTTCCTTGCCATCAAGGAGCTTGGATATGACTGTTGAAGTGTCCCTCTTTTGCTGACCACGTCTTCCGCCGAATATGGCCTTCTGATCCCAATGTATCTCTCGGTGGCCCACCACTGCTTCACATCTTCTATTTCTTTTTCGAACAGTGCGTCCTCTGCCGAACCTGATTTCTCTTCTGTGGCGAGCAATTGATACGAATCAGCTGGTGGGGCATACGATCCCGAGCGCCTAACGTTAGTAGAGTGACTCGGCATACATCCTGTAATAAAGCTGAGCCTGAGGGAAACGCCAACTCGCGAGCATTTCGATGCGGATCGTCTTTCTAACGTTCTAGCAGCGTTCCGCAGCATGGTGGTATGGGTATAGGAGGTATAAAAGAGATCAATTACTGAGAATTCAATATTAGACCATTGGGCTGCTGCAGAAATCACGAGAAATAGAATTCCAGGAAAACCCACCCCGCTTCGATTGAACAGTTCCAGCTCGTCGATCCTAGAATATGTCCTGGAAGCACCAAACAATGAACCTTTCGTGGAACGAGCAGGCAATGTGGCATGGGTCTTTGTGGGCTTTGCTGTGGGTGGCTGCCAATAAGGCCAGGCCCTTGGTTGAATCTCAAAAGTTCTGAATAGATATCTACCTTATCAAGAGTGCAATGTCCGTTCCTGTCGGCCGATGGAAATACGTCATTGCGAGAGCGGAACCCGGAGAAACCTCGGCTTTCCCCACGACTACGACTGCGGAGTAAAAGATTCCAGAGTTCAAGACTTTGGTATGGCGACCGTGAGAAGTTCAAAAAATTAGCTCCTTTGCTGTTCAGCTGTCATATTCTCCACCGGGCTGGTTAGACAGTACAACTCCCATTCAATAGTTTTGTGAGCTTCCTAACATCCATCGACCGCTCCTCTTCAGACCTTAACCCCGCGGACAGAAAGGTACGGCAACCATGTTTTTGAGGACCAGAGCAGCCTCAACGGCTGTACACACTCTGAAGGTGCTCTTCTTACCCATTGATGAGGATACAGTATTTAACGGTTGCGTGCCCAGCCAATCGCAGGACCATGGATCTCTATTCCCACAAGAACGTATTCTTCGGGATCAGAACCAGATCTCAAGGCCACCCTGAGAGAAATAATACCGGCAAAAAGAGAGCTACTTAAGAAAGTAAAGACTCATGGGGATAAAGTCATTGGAGAAGTAAAGATCGAAAATACTATTGGCGGCATGAGGTACGCTTCACGACCGTTTAAACCACGGAGATAGGTTTGACGAAGCTGGCAGAGGCCTGAAAGCAATGGTATGGGAAGGTTCAGTCCTCGACGCCGATGAAGGGATCAGGTTTCATGGCAAGACCATAGAGGACTGCCAAAAGGTGCTCCCCAAGGGAACATCGGGGACAGAAATGCTACCTGAAGCCATGTTTTGGCTGTTACTGACGGGTCAAGTGCCTTCAACATCACAAGTCCGGGTCTTCTCTCGAGAATTGGCCAAAAAATCGGCTCTTCCCAACTTCGTGGAGTCAATGCTTGACAATTTTCCCAAGGACCTGCACCCAATGACACAGTTTTCCTGTGCTGTCTCAGCGCTAAATCATGGTTCAGTCTTTGCCAAAGCATACGAGAAGGGGGTCAATAAAGCAGAATACTGGGAACCAACATTCGATGACAGTATTTCTTTACTCGCCAAACTCCCTACCATCGCCGCCAAGATCTACCAAAACTCATACAGAGGCGGCGGGTCTTTGCCGGCACAGGTAGATCTCGAACAAGACTGGTCCTACAACTTCGCAGCTATGCTGGGCAAAGCTGGGAAAGAAAACGAAAACTTCCAGGACCTCCTCCGGCTATACCTAGCACTGCACGGTGACCACGAAGGCGGTAACGTCTCAGCCCACGCAACACATCTCGTCGGAAGCGCGCTTAGTGACCCCTTCTTAAGCTACAGCGCTGGCCTCCAAGGTCTCGCTGGTCCCCTACACGGGTAAGTCCAAGCCCACCCTATCTCCCCCAGTCTTACTAATCGCCTCCGATTCCTAGCCTCGCCGCACAAGAAGTACTCCGCTGGATTCTAAAAATGCAATCCCACATCGGCACCTCCTTCACCGACACCTCCATTAAAGACTACCTCTGGAGCACCCTCAAATCCGGCCAGGTCGTCCCCGGCTACGGCCACGCCGTCCTCCGCAAACCAGACCCCCGCTTCAAAGCCCTCATGGACTTTGCCTCTGCCAGACCAGAAATTGCAAGCGACCCCGTCTTCGAGCTCGTGAAGCGCAATTCCGAAATCGCGCCTCAGGTGCTTAAGGAGCATGGCAAAACCAAGAACCCGTATCCAAATGTCGATTCGTCGTCGGGGGTGCTGTTCCATCATTATGGGTTCCATGAGACGCTCTACTACACGG
>JAABUR0100004629.1_pt1 | contig 18248 bp, 22 predicted proteins | sample 5560091 | NCBI WGS metagenome assembly JAABUR01 (sample SAMN10711879, study PRJNA513375) | rock metagenome | isolation source: Antarctica rocks | place: Antarctica: Victoria Land, University Valley sud | reverse complement strand
ACCATGTTAGACGGGATCATTCTCAAGGGCTTGTCCCAAGCAACGTTCTTCGAAACCCGCAATTCCATGTGACCTTGTTCCAATCCAGCAAGACCGTTTCCCATAAAACCTCGTGTCAGACTAAGCTACTGTAGCCAGAGGTTCCTTGATCAGAATCCCAGATGAGCTTGTTCTGATCAAATGTTAAAGGAAGTCTTGTACTCCGTACGGAGGTAGATGAACTGGGAACGGCGTTGGTGACTTGCTTAAGCCTTAAGGTAAGGAGTACGGAGTACTACATAAGGTACTTACTCAAAACAGACGATAAACAACTTGCGGTATTCCGTACAAGGATGCCCGTCTCTCCTTAGGAATTAGGATACCCCACTCTGGGTGGTCTGTGCTTCCCGCTGTTGACCCTGCAACGCTAACATCATAGAATAGCCTTCCTTTCGGTCACTCCGGTCTCTCTGTCGCTTTTCGCATAGAAAGTAACGTACTTGTAATAAATCCCTCCCCTTCTTCTCAAACATTTGCCATCATCTTATGAGACATCAAGTCAGCTACCAGCCTATCTTCTCTACCGCTTGAATTCGATTGCGACCACTTCATTCCGCCGGCTACCATTTACCTGCCTTGCTCATCCTTTCTCCGCGAGCTATAGCCTCGGGACAAGCGCAGCCTGGTGCTCCTACGAACCATTTCTCAGATTGCTCTACGCCAACATCGGATTACGACTCCCATCCACCCTGCCGCTCTCGCGAACTTCTCGCCACGTCAAGTCACAAACCGTCTGTGCGTCAACAAGTCTCCTCTACGCGAAAAGATTTGCCAACTGGTAGCTACTTCTCCTTCTACACAACATACGTACCACGGTCCAGGGACGTCTCGAGGTCCTAGCTAGTCCTCGTGCGAAGATCGTGATAGCCTCCCAGGCTCAGGGGAAGACTCTCTGTCAATATGTTCAACGCGCATCGCGGGATGGTGTCCGCGCCGAACGGCCGTTTGACGGAGCTACTGGATCAGGTGCGCGCGGAGTTTGATAACCAGCAGAACCGTACCGGAGATTACGAGCAGCAGAGTAGGTTTGCTGGATCCCGTTTGTGCTCAGCTACCAGCATGCGCTTTTCCGTGTCTTTGTTTCCATGACAATTTGCAGTTGACTAAATGGCTCTTGTTATTCTCATTGGTGCCGCAAGATAGCTCCTGAGGCTGCGTATAGAAAGAATGGCCAGGATGGAGAAAGAATCTGGAAAGTCGCTAATGGACATTGATTCTCTAGTGGCGGCTCAAGTCCAGGAAATGGAAGTGGTCCGGCAGAAAGTCTACAATTTGGAGCAGACGCAGATTGCTATCAAGCAGAGGTAGGCCTTCTCCATGAAGAAATTACATATGGACATTGGTCACTAATGCTCTACTATCCAGGTACGAGGAGGACATTGCTCGTCTACGCCATGAGCTGGAGGCTCGTGGAGGGCCCCCATCTCATGTGGGCATCAGTGGTCTGCCTCCGCATGGGGGTGTCGCACAACCCCATCCTCCTGCTATCGGTCACGGTCCTAGCAATTTGTTTGGCGGCATTATGGCAAACCCACCGGGCCAAGGGAACCCAGGCCTAGTACCACCATCCCAAGACCAGCAACAACAGGGTCCTCCGCCCCATCAAATGCCCCAGCCGCCACCAGGGGTTCACCAACCACAATTCTCGAATTACCAACAGCCACCCAGTGTGAACGGCGGTAGGTGTCGTCTTGGAAAATTCGAATCGCCTCCATTTTACGTGATCAGCTCAAGAAGCTAATTTGGGGATTTCAGGCTACAATCCACAACCTCCACAGTCAACTGCATCTCCTGGTCCTGGCAAAGGCCGTAACAACCGTGCACCGCAAGGACCAACAACACCACATCAAAGCCAGCCAATATCCTACCCTGACCCTAGACCTTCACCGCAGATGGGAAGACCAGCCTCACCTCCTCAGCCGCAGGTTCCTAATGTTGGAAACATGCTTGCAGACCTCGATCCTGATTCACTCCGTCCAGACCAAAAACGTGAAGGAGTGGATTGGTTTGCTGTCTTCAACCCCCGTGTGCGCCGTGTCCTTGATGTTGATCTCGTTCATAATTTGGCTCATGAAAGCGTTGTTTGTTGCGTCCGATTTAGCCACGACGGAAGGTATGTTGCAACTGGCTGCAACCGCTCGGCACAAATCTTCGAAGTCTCCACCGGCAGCCAGGTTACGAAGCTGCAAGATGAGTCTGTGGAGAAAGACGGAGATTTATACATTCGAAGCGTTTGCTTTAGTCCAGATGGGAAATACCTTGCAACAGGCGCAGAGGATAAACAGATCAGGGTCCGTACTCACCTAGGCCTACGCATCTAACATACCTTTCACTATCAAGACGGATTACTGACCCCCAACCAGGTTTGGGACATTCAATCGCGTACCATCAGAACCACGTTCTCTGGACACGAGCAAGACATATACTCCCTTGACTTTGCTCGCGACGGCAAACACATTGCTTCTGGCAGTGGCGACCGTACCGTTCGTGTCTGGGACATTGACAGCGGGCGAGAAGTATTGAACCTTAGCATTGAGGACGGTGTGACGACGGTGGCGATCTCCCCGGGAGGTGATTATGTCGCAGCGGGATCTCTAGACAAGAGCGTGCGAGTATGGGATGCCCGTAGTGGTCTACTTATCGAGAGACTCGACGGCCCCGAAGGCCACAAAGACAGCGTCTATTCTGTAGCCTTCGCACCCGATGGTCGATCGCTCGTCAGTGGAAGTCTTGATAAGACGATCAAAATGTGGCAATTGACCGACAGCCGAGGCATGATTGCTCCTCCAACAAGGGGAGGGAAATGTATCAAAACGTTCGAGGGCCATAAAGTGAGTGGAATCGTAAAGAATTCAATAATCCCATGTTGCTCGTGCTAATCGAATCGACAAGGACTTTGTGCTTAGTGTTGCCCTTACACCCGACAACCAATGGGTTCTTAGTGGATCCAAGGATAGGGGCGTGCAATTCTGGGACCCACGTACTGGCGATACCCAATTAATGCTTCAAGGCCACAAGAATTCCGGTATGTCTCCGACGCTTCGTGGCGACAGCTGGAAGCACGTCGACTGGATTTTTGCCTGCACTTGCGTCCAGAAACTGACAACTGCACTCGCATTTAGTTATCTCCGTGGCACCAAGCCCTCAGGGTGAACTATTCGCAACGGGAAGTGGAGACATGCGGGCCAGGATCTGGAGGTAGGTCGACAACGTCGCCTCGTTTCATCTGGTGGTGGGATGCTAACATGCCACACCCATTTAGATACGGCCCGTGGAATGGTCAATAGCGAGGGACGGCAATGGCAACCGTACGTATAGACTTGGAAATGCTACCCACCATCATTTCTCGTTTTCTCGTTTCGAGGCCAATGGATTTTGATCATAGTCGGGGCCGGGGCATGCCAGCTCGGTGATAGTACGAGGCAGTTTCGAGAGATATATATCGTTCAGCTAGTGATAAATCTGCGGCGTATGCTAGGCTGAAGGGTATCGAATAGACCGTCAGTCCGTCAGTCCGTCAGTCCGTCAGTCCGCCTTGTAGCAATTGGTGCTCTAGAAGAAGGCTTCGGCGTTTGTTATGCTGCAGGTACAGGTACAGTCACGCGATTCATGTAATACAGTCACCGAACGTGAGAAAGTCATGGTTTTTATAAGACAACGTCCCGTCGACGCAGGTACCGCTGCACTTGTTTTCCACGGGGGCTCTGGAGTCACGATTGTGTATGCGGTCCTTTGATTTGTACCTTACTTTTACCATGTCGTCTGTTTGCGATCAAATGCCATCATGGTGGAACTGACGAATAAGGACGAAAAGAGGTTCCGGTATCTCCGTGGGCGATTGATTGCCCAATGCTGCCATCCTATTCCCCAACATGATAGACCGCCTCACCTACAGTACCTTCCCAATCCACGCCATGCTTATCGGCAGTCAATCGGCCACACAGATCCAAGGACTGTAGTATCAGTATCCACGTAATTGTCGGTGCGGTACTCGGAGTCTCCCAAGCATTTGCATTTGCATCTGTTAGTCAACCGGCTGACTACAGTACAAGAATGCGGGGCGGATGGTTGTGACTGCTTTACCTAAAGCATGGAGGTACAGTAGTAGCACGGAAGTCCAGTACCTTAGGTATGTACGGAGTATCTTGCATATGATAAGATCAAGCCACACTGACCAAAGCGCATTACCTCATGAGCTGGGCGAGAGGATCACGAAAGGCTGCCGTCCCATAGGTTGGGGTTACGCTGATCTAGGGGGGAAAAGGTGGGAGGTTCCACTCTTCATCATTCATCATCCACAACCACCCCCACTTCTGCGTGAGGAGAAAAAGGGAACTTAAAAAGGCCATGCCGAGACCGCTCGCCAATAGTTGCACCAGTACGGAAGTACTTTCACCGTAACAAAAAAACTACTTACTACTAGTACCAGTACAGAGTCACGAAACCACCGACCAACCAACCACCATATACTGTATCAAAAGCATCCAACCAGCCTGTAAGGGAGTTATGTACTACCTTACTACCTTACTACCTTGGGTACTTTACTTTGGGTTATCCTAATCGTAAAGTACCTACTTTGCCATCCTGGCTTATGAAAAACGCTACTAATCCTGGAACGAAACTCCCACACTCCCACATTGCCACCAGTCTCCCACACACCCCACATCACCATCACCCACATACCTTACCCACGCATGCACATACGCACGTCCCTGCTGTCCTTGGGGGAAACACCCCAAGCCATGACCGAAGGACATCTCTCTCACCTCCAATTGGACCTCAATCCACCATCGCTTTGCTCTCGAACCAGTGCCCTTCCCTTGCCGCGTCCTTTCCGTCTTCCCCGTTCAGAAAAAACTCAAATCGTCTCGACGGACCGGGTTATCGGGTTATCTCTTTGTCTGCTAATGCTCCTTTTATACTGGCTTTCGGAGGTTTGTTCCCAGGCCTTTTGGCTGCGTCTAACGCTCGGGACAGCCTGCCAGATGCCCCGCCCTTCACACGGTGTTTTAGTGCCGCCTTTGAGTTGATGGCAGTATAAGGAGCCAAGAGCTCATACTTCGTTCACCGTGACACGTTAATTTACTGTCATACCTATTCCAAAGTGGATCTCCTATTGTGCAATCTAGCGTGCTCTCTTTCTACCATTTCCAAAATCCTTCTATTGACCTTCCTCCGCTGCTACCACGACCGATTCCGAGACATAGTGCTTCAAAGCTTACTTCCAATCTTTGGCAATGCTCTTCGATCTTCTCTAGCATCACCCATGATTCAGATGCCGTGATATGAGGACCGTACATCATTAATCCTCCTGGGTACACGTGACACATCGTCGTTGGCCAATTTCGAAAGGTTTAGTTACCCACGGTAGGACCAGAATCCTAGAACAGTACGAATCAACATGGAGGCCTCGGTGTTGATGTCGCCTGGGGAACGCTGTTTTCGACCTTCAACCTTTGACCCTCGACAGGACTTGATTCAAGACTTCGACCTCAGTTTGACGCTCCTCTCGACCTCTGCTTCAGATTATCCCATGAACTACATAGACGCGAACCTCGCAATTAATCCGGGGGCAGTAACTGCCTTACGACCCAATCAGTTCTACGCCAACGCAGCCCAACAGCCGTTCTTTATGCCGCCATCTTTCACCCTTGCACAAGATATACCGGAGGTCAAGGAAGCACCGAACGCAGTCTTTGATATACATTGCAGCCCTACTGTCAAGGCCGAAGATGGTTTTTCAGCAAAGAACGCCCCTGCCTTCCGCGATGTTTCAGCACACGAATCGCCATCACCAGTGGCTGGCCAAGGTATGAACTTCGGCACCGATGTTGACACTCTGATGCGGGCGATCCAGACAAAATCGGCAAACAGACCGCAGAGTGCACGGATCTCCCTTGCTCATCGTTCCAGCTGGCGAAGGTCTAGTAATTCTGATGGACTTGCAAAAAGAAACTCGACTGGGCTTGAGCATGACAGGAGCGGCCAAGCATCGAGAAAGAAATACCAGTGTACGGTGCCAGCCTGTGCGAAAATGTTTTTTCAAAAAACGCACCTCGAGATACATCTTCGGGCACACACGGGTCACAAACCATTTGTCCGTGGTACCTGGCTCCGTTTGAAACGTTTATTCCGGTGCTGATTGATTACCTCCACAGCTGTGCAAAGAACCATCCTGCGGTCAACGTTTCTCTCAGCTCGGAAATCTCAAGGTGAGACGATTGGCTCCAGTTCGTGTGGAGGCATGGCTTAACGGACCCCAGACTCACGAGCGTCGACACACTGGAGAACGCCCATACTCGTGTGAAATGTGTGGCAAACGATTCGCTCAACGTGGCAACGTCCGTGCTCATAAGATCGTACATGAGCAGATTAAGCCTTTTTCATGCAAGCTTGAAGGCTGCGGCAAGCATTTTACGCAGTTGGGAAACCTCAAGGTGCATACCGTCAGCATAGCTTCTCCGCCCAGCCGTTAACATTTCCCCAGTCTCATCAAAACAAGTTCCATTCCGAGACACTTCGGAATCTGACGCTGAGATTCGCGTTGATGCGTGAAGGCGACACGGTGTCGGCGATGGACAAAGAGCTTTGGGAATATTTCGCGACACTGTATAAAAACAGCAACAAAGGCATCAAAGGCCGCGGCAAGGACCGACGGATTTTTGCTATCTCAAAGGAGGACGTGGGGGTGAAGAAAGAGAGCCGAAGTCGAAGCTCGAGCAGTTCGAGTTTGAGTCGCAACTCGGCCGGGACCTTTGATGGAGGCCGAGAGAAGGACGAAATAAGCAGCAGTAGCAGTGTGGAGAACGACGAACAAGATGTAGAATACTTGATGGAGGACGAAATCGCGCATGTGCACAAAGATTGATGAGACGACTACGAGACACGACGGGATGATTGTACGGTGGCGGATCGGTTCTTGCACTTGGCTTTCGGTACTCGGAGAGCAGGAAAAGGTGGGGTGTAAATGGGTTCATGGCACAAAAGAGCACATACGGGAGCTTCGATGAGGTGATGTTTAGATGAGTATGTCCAAGTCTGTATGTAGCTGTTGTGTATCTGAACATACAACCTCCCTGACGAATTTTGGTACCCGCTCGGCCCAGCGTGCCAACGGCAACGTTCAGCGCAGAGCCAAATACAACGACCGGTTTCCACTGCATCTATCAATCGCTGATGTTGTGGCGACCCCACGCCAAAGCTAAGCCGGTGAATATGGGTTTCATGAAACGATGAAAAGGGCAGAGCTTTGGGGATTGGCCTCAGTCTTGGGAATCTGTCCTGTCAGCCCATCCTTTCATCTGTCATAATCAACATGTAGAAACAATAAGATCACTTTAATACCGTTAATACAGTATTTTGGGTACCTACGCTAAAGTGGGGTAAAGTATTCCGTAGGTAAGGTACGGTAACATCCTAGTGCACGGCAAAAAGAATAGCCGACAAGCGATGGCCTGACGGATCACGTGGTGAGTCGAGGCTGACAGAAGGTGCGACGGTGCGATTGGCCACTCTTCTCACCTGCAGGGTCCAGGGAAACCCCCTCATGCCCCGAGGCCCCGGGAGGAGAACCGTTGGAAAATCACCCACAGAACTTTCATAGGGTACTGTACTAGGGTGATACATAGGGTTAGGGAACTACTGCCTTCGGATATTGGCGCGTCGCTCTCAACTAACTACTATTCAGTCTTTTCAATACCTAAATCGTCTTCTTCCTCTACTTGTTCCTCTTCATTCAGCCTGAACAATCGCTCAGAGCTCCAGGCACTCGCTCTTCCTTGTCACTGTCTGACCGACTACTAGCCGTTTTTACCGCGTCTGCGGCAACCCCTGCAACTTATATGGATATCGTTCTGGAGGTTTTCGATACTTTCTTCTTCGACTGCCTGTACGCCAGCTTCTTGCCGAAGTCTTCAGTATTCTATGGGCAAACGCCCCCAAAGAATGCCTCAGCAACCTTCACTAGCATGCGCGAGGTTCCCACAGCTATTCATGCATCGTCCAGCCAGTTCTTCCAGCTTGCTCCGTCACGGTATGCTTACATGAGCGCTTGGCCAAGGGATAACGTATGGAGGCAAACCCTGACGCTGTATCTTATTACATGGTCGGTCTTTCTCGGGTCATGTAGCTTCCAAACTCTCACTGACGGTTTCCATAGGCTTTTTGGCTTCGTAGTATACTTTGTCTGCGCATCCCTCTCCTACGTCTTCGTTTTCGACCACGCCACCTTCACCCACCCTAAATACCTCAAAAACCAAGTTCGTCTCGAAATCCGGCAAAGTCTGATCGCCATGCCTCTGATGGCCATCTTCACGGCCCCATTCTTTGTCGGCGAAGTACGCGGCTACGCAAAACTCTACGACGCCCCGTCGGACGCCCCCTTTTCCCTCTACAATTACATACAGATCCCGTTCTTTGTCGCCTTTACCGACTTCTTCATATATTGGATCCACCGAGGTCTACACCATCCGAGGGTGTACAAGGTTCTGCATAAGCCGCACCACAAGTGGATTATGCCTACGCCGTATGCGAGCCATGCTTTTCATCCGCTGGACGGGTTTGTTCAGAGTGTGCCGTACCATGTGTTTCCTTTCATTTTCCCGCTGCAGAAGTTCGCCTATATTGCGCTGTTCATCTTTATCAATATATGGACCGTGTTTATCCGTAAGCTCTCCATTTCTGCTTTCATCACACCAACTGCTGACGCTCATGTTCCCCAGATGATGGAGAATACGTGGCCAACTCAGGAATCATCAATGGCGCGGCCTGCCACACCATGCACCACCTGTATTTCAACTACAACTATGGGCAATTCACAACACTGTGGGATCGTCTCGGGGGCTCATACCGCCAGCCAAATGATGAGCTCTTCAACCGACAGTCGAAAATGAGTAAAGCGGAGTGGGACCGGCAATGCAAGGAAGTGGAGACGATGCAGAAGGAGGTGGAGGGTGAGGACGACCGGAGTTACGGGGATGAGTCGACGACGTTGAAGCAAAAAAAGGTTATGTGATGTGTGCAGCGATTTCTTCCATGGCAAAGGGGTTGTTTAATAAGGATGAGGTAGGTCAACAGCAAAGACGAGATGCGTGACCACAATACTCGATAAGGGTGGTTGTGGAGACTTGGGGATGACTAGGAAAGAGCCATTCCTTCTCTTCTGGCGCTGCGACGTCTGAAAAAGCCCGGTCAGGCATGATCGTTACTGTTTATATCCCTCAGCGGTGGGCTTCTATACTGCACATATTCCCCCCGGTGCCAACCACATTCCATCATAGCCAGGGCAATCTGTGTTTTCAGAAGAGGATCACCAGTACTTCTCTGGTGACGAACATGCCTCGCAGATGCCCCCATGGGCTAGCCAATGGTGAGGTCCCTCGGCGTGTTATCCTGCCGACCCTTTTTGAGCAAGCCCACTCCGATTCGGCTGCAACATCCGACAGCTTGGCTTCTCTCCGTGCCAACAACCTGCCTGCCTGCCTGCCTGCCCATAACATACATAGCCTTGAAATGAATCCAAGGTACCCTTCTCCATCGTTATCCCCTTACAACGCCTTCCACAGCGCTTCGCTTCCAGACCATCCCGCGAGAAACCACTATAGATGGTGTTATTCATCTATCGAGATGACAGATGATAGATGATAGATGATAGATTACACGTGTCCCAACGTTCGTATCATATCATATCATATCTTATTCCGTATCAGTCTGCCTCTTGCCTCTTGCCTCTTGCCTCTCTGTTTTCTGTTTCCTTCCGTATCTGTTCCCTTCCGTATTCCGCTTTTTGGGGATCTTACTGATGATCAAAAACACCTTTACTACCAAAACACCTCCCCTTCGTCTGCCTTTTTTCATATCGTACAGACGTGTTCTTGTGATGCGGGCTGTTTTTCATTCAGCTCTCTCCTGGTGGCTTTGTTTTTTCCTTTTTTCCCCTTTCCTGGGTTGGGAAGTGGGTGGGGTGGGTGAGGTGGGTGAGGTGGGTGAGGTGAGGTGAGGTGAGGGGAGGGGAGGTGAGGTAGATTGCGGTTTTCTTTGTTTTATTGATGGGTTGGTGGGCCAGTGATTAGATACAAATACAATGAATGCGTGATTTGATTGAGCCAGCCAAAAGGAAGAACGCGGGGCGAGGGAAATATAGTAACCAAATTCCGGCGTATGGATGGATTACGGATCTTTTCCCCGGTGAAGGAATTGGTGCTTTGTGCTTTTGCGGTGTGCATATGGGGGAGATGATACACTGGATGGAGCTAGGTGATTGCTTCGTGACTTGGATATAGATACACTAGAACGAGTCCCGCGACCCTTGAGATAAAAGCGGTAGATAGCTCCTGTGGTGAAAAAGATACTCCCCTCAGACGCGCATCGAAGCAACGATCCCTATCTTTTCATACATCGAGCGCCGGAAGAGAATCCCATAGAATCAAACCCAACTCTTTCCATTACAATACCTCCTCGTCCTCGTCCTCCACCTTCTCCACTCCGTTCCCATTCACCCCGTTCATTCCCTCCTGCTTCACCGCATCCAGAGCTTCGCCATGAGCCGCGGCTGCCATCATCTCTATAACCCACGCCTCTTCCACTGCCATCTTCCTCCTGAACACTCTCAACCACCGTCCCCCCCATCCCCTCAACATCCTCTCGCCCTCCTCGTCCTGATTTCTGCTCTCCATCATTGCATCCGCGATACCATCCGCTACACCTACGAGCGCGTCTTCAACGACGGCGAAGAGCCTTTGCATTTCGGCCCGCTCTTTCGTCAAGGTTTCGTCAAGGATAGCGACTTGGTCTGCTGGCAGGCCGGGTTGGTTCCGTGCCATGACAATTTGGCGGACGCGATTCGTAACTTTATGCATCGTACTCGCCACCATCTCATATACATGAGCGTGAGTCAGTATCTTTCCCTTCCCGATATTTTCGGCCAACGCCCATTCGATAACCGTCATGGGCGTCAATATCGTGTAATTCAACAATTTGTCCACCACGTTCACCCCCACACCTGGCTTCTCGCTCCAATAATCCATTACGCTACTCAAAATCTGTCTCCTTGCAGCCTCACTCCGAGGTCCAATGGCCAGTAAGCGTTCTTTGCAACGCTCGATGCAACTGAGGACGTGGGAGAGGGACTTGGAGCCGAGGAAGCAGATTGCGGTGACGTAAGCGTCGGTGGATGGGACGAGGGGGTCAGGAACGGAGAGGGAAGAGGCAGTGGATTCAATGTTGGTGATGTGGGGAGCAATGTCGGCGTCGGGGGCTTTGGACCGGAGGAGACGAAGGATTTCGCGGGCGGAGGAGCTGTAGGGGACCTGGTCAGAAACGTACTTGAAGTCCGGCGTGTCCTTCTCCTTGGCCTCAGATATCAGAGGTTGATAGGGCTCTGGGAGAGTCCCTTTAATTCGCTGGGCAAAGCTGAGACGAATTTCTTTCTCCAATGCTCCGACCATGAAGGCTTTTTTGGGATGCACCACAGGAAGCTCTACGTCATCCACCCACTCGGTCCACTTCCAGGTGAACCCAAAGTTGCTAAGATGATGGGAGAACCAGTCCATGAACCTATACTCTAGCTCCAAATCCATTGCATCCACGTTCTTGTACAAGTACCTTATTGCTCGTCCCAGACTAGGAGCGATTGCGGCCGGCGCGATTTTGCAAGCCTCAGTCAAAACGGAATGGTAATATACCAGTTTGTGTTCCGGAGTTGGTAGTTGGAGTAGTTGTGAGAATACTGCGTCGACAGCGACATCTTCAGGCTTCCATGTAGACTGACCTCCCTCAACATCGCGTAGTTTGTCAAAAGGTGTCCCTCGCTTCACGAAAGATTTAGGACCGAAATAGCAGTCTAGATCAATCAAAAACTTGGCCGTGGCGTTCCGATTGTAATCGAGAATGTTGATTGTGTCGACTAGCGAGTCCCGGAAAATCGAAGACGCTAAATCGGAAGTCGATGGTACCGTCTCGATGTCCTGATCTGCGTAGACGGAAAAGTATATCTCAGGGAGCCGCGGGCGAGCTCCGGCAGGCACTGTGGAAGGAACGTTGATTTGAGGTAGTGCATGCTTTGTTGATGAAGCCAACAGGTCCGTCCCATCTTCTATCATTGAAATTTTCCAAGCCCGCGGAATGCATGCCAGCTCCCAAGACTTTGCAACCTCGCCTTGCAGCTGTTTCTGTAGTAGACCAATGATGCTCTGGGCCTCATGAGCATTGTCCTCCCCGTTGCCCGGATAGGGGTCGACTAGCGCTTCTAGGGCATGAGGTGTAGAGGCAATGATATCCGTTTTGTCCAGTAGCGCTAGCGTATGGTTCTCGAAACCCGTTGCAGAGGAAGCCATGACATATGGAATTGTTAAGAGGATGATCTTGACTAGCTCCAAGCCAAGACTCTGCGAGAAATTGTATTAGCTTTGTATGGAACCTTCGCAGTTGCGGTGAACTTACGTCGTCAGAGGATGCTGTCTGTAAGTCCACAGCTCTTGAAAAGAGCTCTTCCAGAACCGGATATACTCCATCCCCTACAAGTATCCCCTGCAAGCAAGCCAATAATCGGAGAACGAGCTTGACTTCGCGCCACGCTCCAGCAGCAAGGTGTTCTTGGGCGGCTGAGACGGCTCTTACCAAGATCTCATGGGCTATCTCTGGTTTTTGCGGATTGGCGACGATGATTATTGCAGCGATGAAAGGGATCTTCATTGGCTGCTCAACGACTCTTGGGCAACATTAGTAAAAGAGCGGCACTGGCCGCAACGAAGAATAACCCACAGCTGCAGGGCAAGATCCAGAAAGTTACTTCGTAGCTCTTCATCTTCATAGCTCTCTGCAACTGTTTTTGCAATACTACTGATCTCATCCTCAAGTTTTCTCAATGGCTGGTGGTCGGTCAGCTTGGGGTGTACTTGGCAAAGATGAAGGCAAGCTTTACAGATTCGGCGATCCCAAGTAACTGCTTTCGTACTGTGACGTGTAACGGCTCCTCGACTCTTCTCCTCTGTGGTCGACGGTCGTAGTCATCATCGTCTGGCGATACGTATCAGCTAAATAGTAAAGCTGGGCGCAAAGTCAAGGCTCACCTCTTTGATACCGCCGTTTGCGATTATTGAAACCCCCCCGATATGAACCATTCCTCCTGTCGTAATCGGCCATAATCAAAGACTGAATAAATTGAACAATGATCTTAGTTTCTGTTGCAGGCAATTAGGTACTGTTGTCGAGGTGTAGTTTCTAACGGAATCGGTTTCACGGACCTCCGTACCCCCTGTCTTGCTGACCTGATGAGGTTGGGGAAACACCATAAGCGGTCTCCGTAGCATGCTGGACCGGTCGAATTTTTGGAGTTTCCACACTTTGGTAGCCTAGGTGTTGACATTAATACAACAGTATATATATGCCATCATAATGATCTTATGCAGCTTTGTACAAGCAAATTCCTAGTATAGTTTTTCCATTCATACAAAGAGCCATAGGAAGGCAATTGTTTTAGCAAGCGAACACCAAATGCTACATAAATATTGTAACAACTCCCTCCTTGAACCCTCGTGCACCGGTCGGTTGAAGCTATCCAGAACCCCCATGTACATGCTCGGTCACTCAATGATATCCCCATTCTAGCTCTTTGGATCATAAATCTGCTAGCCTCCAATGGCTTTGCTAGCCCCTTCGTAGCCACTTTCTCGGTGACTACAGATTTAACCATAATGCTCCTTCTTTCAGCAACGTTCTGTCGAACACAACGATATGCAACATCGACGTGCTTTGGGGTGGGTGGTCGATCAGGTCTACTGCCGATTTTGATGCCATCTTGGTTGTCGTCAGATAACGTAGCTGGTATCCATGCCTTATGACCCACCTCCTACAATGCTAGGGCTAGGAAAGTAGCTTCTTTGGAGGCATTACACCCGCCTGCATCTTACGTGAGCTTCGATTGTGGTTTGAAATTATTCGAAAAAGGGAGATATCAACCTTTACCACGTTAGATAAATTGACCCCAGGGCGTGGAAAGCAAAGGGTATTTTGGGACAAGTCAAGGTGATCATCATGGCCTCTTACATATTCATTGGTCGGAGAGTGAAAAGCTTTTCAGCTCCTTCTGTAGTCCCGGTTGTAGCCATATCACCTCTCACTTACTTACTGCACTAAGCTTTGGACCATTTCTCACTAGCCAGATCTATCATAGACCTCCTTAATTTCTTTATTGCCGGCACTATCATTGCCTGTTGATCGTGACGTTAGTAGTAGTGCTGGCGCTCGTGTACCTTGTATAGATATATTGATGGACTCAGTGAAAGGCATCAACGGTGCACATCTTGGATATACATCACTACTGACGAAAGCCGCAAGCATAAGCCGTCTTTGTTTTGCACGCCACCACGCCTAAACAGCAGGCTTGAAACGATACGCGAAAGAAGAGGTAAAGGGGAAATTTAGGTTGATTGCTCGATCGAAAGAATTGAAGCTGCTAAGCAATCATGAAAGTACTTGGCGTAGCTACTTCATCTGAGGTCTGCCATCCCAGTGGTTCGCCCTTACAAACTCCGTAGCCTTAGACTTCTTTCTGGTTCGGCTCTTTCCTACCAGCTCGCAGCTTCTTGACCCTCCATGAAAATTCTGCCCATGCGTACACAACTTCTTTATCCATGCTTTTGCCCATAGCCTTTCATTTGAGAGAGAAAAACTGAGGCCCCTCTCCGAAGAGGGCCGCATGATGCTTTTATTCCATACCATCAACAATGCCACAGACCATGTATCCGCATATCACTGTATCGGCAAGGAAAAGACTGGGCGGGAACGAATGGTGATGGTAAACGCCACGCTACACATAAGGGCTAGACAGAGCTGCTGACGTTCACTTCGTTATGCATGTCTCGTAGCTCTAAGTTTAATCGAGACGCGCCATCATCTCATCCTTGGTCATCGGCACGAAGCTCTCAAGATCCAGGCCCTTTGATAGAAGTTCTTTACGCGCGTGAAGTGGTACCAAGCGAACATTTTTCTCTGGGCAAATCGAAAGTTCTACGCTTCGTTTAGCACGGTTGGTTTGAATTCTAGGTTGGAATACATACCATGCCTAGAGAAGTCGAAGAGTCGTGGCATTTCTTTTGAAGCACCGTTAGGGTGGCGAGAATCTGGGAAACGACACATTGGGTCACGAAGCTCATCGAAGAACGGATGGCACATTGCATCAACGGCAGAAAGACGCTGGGTAGGGGTGTACTCCAGTAGGGCTGCGATCAAATCAATGGCCTCAGCTGACGCTTTGCGGAAAACCTAAATGAGATCAACAACATCGACTGAACTCAGCGAAAAGAGAAACTCACCTTGCCGAACGGGTGTGGTTTGATCTGGGGAAATTTGTGTTCCATGTAGTTTGGATTCATGGTACGAATTTGCTCCCGAGTCGGTGTCCCAAGTACCTTGATGATCTCTACCAATTGGTCGATGCCTGACTCTCCCGGAAACAGAGGCTGACCCAACATCAATTCCGCCATGACGCATCCAGTAGACCAGACGTCTATAGTCAATGAATCAGCAAACATGTCGAGCATCGCAAATGGTGATGGACTCACCAATCTTGGTAGTGTAATTCGTGGCGCCGAAAATCAACTCCGGTGCACGGTAGTACCTCGAGCAAATGTATGAGACATTGGGCTCGTTCTCAACCAAGATCTTGGCGCTCCCAAAGTCACAGAGTTTCAAAACCCCCGTATTCGGATCAAGCAAAAGGTTCTGCGGCTTGATATCCCGATGGCAGATTCCCTGGGAGTGAATGTACGCGAGCGAGCGGAAAAGCTGGTAAGTGTAGATCTTGATCTCCAGAATGGGCATTGTGGTCTTCATCTTGTTGAAAAAGCGTGAGGCGCGGTAAACAGTCTCAGGGACAAATTCGAGGACCAAATTGAGGTAGACTTCATCTTTCTGGAATGGCTTGTCAGTGTCTATTTTTTATCAGAATCTTCCATGCGAAACTTACACGCTCTCCATTGGAGTAGTAGAAGGCTTTGAGCTCCACAATGTTGGGGTGTCTGACAATACGCATGATTTGCAATTCTCGATTCTGCAGTTGTCAGCATGATGGTACACTCTCTAACCCACAAGACCAACCTTGAAACGCTTGTCTTGCAAGACTCTCTTGATCGCGGCATCCTCCCCATTTGGGGCAAGCTTGGTCTGAAAGACCACCCCAAAAGAGCCATTTCCTACAATCTTGCATTGCGTGTACTGCATTTCCTTGGTTTCGCCAGTGAGGCCATCTTGGACTTTCTCACGGATGACCTCTTCTCCAACAATTAGCCTCCGGCGCTGGCAAGCAGGCCGTGTTGGTGGGACTTACCTCCCATGCGCAAGCTTGAGAACCCAGCGGGGCGATTTTGGGAAGACATCTTTGTTGAGCCAAAACAACCCAGCTTTATGCTATCGAGAGTACGGAGGACTCGAGTTTAGGAGTTGGTGACGAGACAAGGTAAGGTCTGCGGTGAAGTCCGTCTTGGGCGAAGTCTAGGTCGCTCAAGGTGTTGAGACCAGGAAGGATTGAAGGAGCTGGTGATCCTACACGTGAGGTGAATGTGATGATGACGCGTAGAAGTCACGCCGTCGTGGTGAATTAATTGATGGTCACTGTCGCTGAGTGATCGCTTAGTCGCCCTTGTAGCGCAGCCCCGTTCTATTGGGAATAGGTAGCTCGAACTGACGACGGTAGCCCTAGATGTCGAACGAAGTGCTATGATCCAGATACGACAAACGACCGGGGCTTCGCGGCGCACAGGTAAGGATACACCGGAGGCTGTCAAAGATGGTTATGAAGGTGGTATGTTGCTGTCGCCGAAAGGTCGTCTGACACAGGAGGAGGAGCGCCGTCTCAAGGACTTGTACGTTTCGAGGTGCCTGCAGGGCCGGAGAATAATCAATTGGGGGAAATAGGTGCACGTCAGAACAACACACCGGTTGTATTGAGAAGAGTGAATTTAGGTGGCAGAGGCTGAGTGCGGTGGAAGTCGAAAGTGAAGCCCGCGAGAGTGGTTCACCAACGACACTTGTGCACAATGTCTACAGGCAATAGCGCCCTGTGCTAGGAAAACGAGAGGGGGAATGCGGGCACCAGCGCCAAGCCACAATCATGCGGCTTTCAACCTCGATGATGATGATGATAGAGCTTGTTGGGGGGGGGGAGGTTTCGATGGCTAAGGTACTCGGAAGGACTGGCAGTAGTTTGTTTGAAAACTGTGGGAATAAAGATGGAAGAAAGTGCAAAGGAGGGAAGTGATGGGGAAGTAAGATGGATGGATGGATGGATGGTAAGCTATGGTTCTGGTATGGTTCTGGGTAAAGTAGAGGGAAGGGGGAATTAATTTGAGGGCGTTTCAATTAGGGAAGGGAATTATCTCATGTGCATTTTTATGGTGGATTCCATTTCAGAACAGGAGTGGTACGAGTACTGTACCTTGGACGGGCATCATCTGGAAAGCTTTTGAGGGGAATAAGCCCATAAGGTACTTCTGTATTCGGTACTCGTGGTACTGCAGCTGAATTGCTCGCTTGGGGATAGGGAGCGCTAAGGTACTTTAGGTTCCCTTGGGAAGCTTGGAAGGAGGCTTGGGGGGTTTGGGGCTTGGGAGGCGTATGGGTGGTCATGGGAACAAAGACAGACGAGCTAGACTGGTTAGACATGCCGCTGCAGGAACCTCTACTCAATAATAATAACAATTAATACTGAACAGTACGAGAACAACCTATGGGCGCAAGGTCTTAAATCAAAGAAGTGATGAAGCTCCTCGCAAGCATGAAAATGTTCTATTACTGTAGAAAGTATTGAGAGCATTGTTGGGTGCTCAATAGATAATTACCTCAAAGTCCCGCCAAAGAAAGGCAACCACATGGCTACATCGAAGCTATTGAACCTGATAACAAGCCGCATACTGTATCTGATGGTACCCCAAGAGGTTGTTAATTGTTATACAGTAGCAGTCCTGTAGTAGATAGAGTACCGTACGTACTTTAGTTAGATGGTTAGATGTGATAAAGAGATCCATGCGCCGAAGTACACACGAACTCTCTGCTGGGATTAAGAATAATAATAAGAATTATAAGAATAAGAATAAGATCTAATTGTTGTTCCCTCTACTCTGGAATTTCCCTTCGGCCTGGGGGGGGGCCTTGCATGCTTCTGTCCCCCGTGATACACAACTTGCAGAGGTACGGATGTACTAGTGTAGGGTTGG
>JAABUR0100004623.1_pt1 | contig 18264 bp, 10 predicted proteins | sample 5560091 | NCBI WGS metagenome assembly JAABUR01 (sample SAMN10711879, study PRJNA513375) | rock metagenome | isolation source: Antarctica rocks | place: Antarctica: Victoria Land, University Valley sud | reverse complement strand
AAGGAGAGGACGGGCGCAAGAAGTGGAAGCAGGAGGTCGGCTCCCACAGGAGAAGCCTGGTCGAGACCGCCTTCTTCCGCTTGAAGACCCTCCTGGGCAACACCTTGAGCGCCCGCCACTTCCAGGCCCAGGCCAACGAGTTGTTTGTGCGCTGTGCCGTCCTCAACTGCATGACACAGCTGGCCATGCCACACAGCTATCGCGTCTAAAACAACCAACTGAACACCACCAACGTGTTCGCAAGGGATTCATGAAACAACGCCAAAGGAGAGTGTAACTTTCGGGGTTCTACGAGGCGCGCTCGCCCGCCGCCTTTTGCAGGGCAAACGCACGGGGATTTCCTACGTTTTGTGGTGGCCCGCGCCCTGGTAAGTACTTGTAGAGGCCCTGTCCACGTGGGGAGACAACAAGTTGGAGGCTCTGAGTCGCGGCTACAGGTACGGGGAAACTGAGGAAATCCCCGTGCGTTTGCCCTGCCGCCTTTTGCGTGTGAAGTTGCCGGTAGCTCTGGTCATGCCCCTGCTGTTTGACGGAGCGACGCACCGTCTCTTCGCTTTCCTGCTGTCCCACCGAGACGATGAAGTAGCCATCCGACCAGCACTCACCACCCCATAGCTTCTTCTTGACCTGGGGACACCAGGCGAAGATCTCACGAGCGATGAGGCTCTGGAGCAAGGTGACGATCTTGGTGGGGCTGTAGGTGGGCACGCTCTGCACCAGAAAATGCACGTGGTCGCCATCCAACCCGATCTCCAAAAACTCGATCTCGAAGCGGAGCGCGATATCCAGACACACCGCGCGCCATACCACTGCGACGTCTTCATCAAAGATCACCCGGCGGTATTTGGCGACGCACACGACATGGTAGAGCAACACGCTCACATGAGGACTCTTGTGGATCAAGCGGCTCATGCCACTACTTCAACACGCACGGCCACAGTCGGCGACGAACTGACGCCGCAAGCGGCGGGGCATTTACCCAAGCGGGAGTAAAATAACGTTGCTCAAATCATCAAAGCGCGTCCGCGCAGCTGGTCTAGAACCACTCTGGAACCACCGTCAGCAGGCTGAAAGTACTTGGATACAGCCTCCTGGAAGCCCCAAAACCAGAACATAATCAGCCACGTAAGCACCGCCTAAGTAACACAATAGAGAACATTTCCAGCCCGCCAACAGTTCTTCCTCACCCTCAGTGTCAATATAATTGAGAGTGATTTCAGTGGGAATTCGGAGCGATTTGAAAAAATTTTGGTGCTTGAGCAAAAAATTATTTTCTTCCGTTAAGTGTCGGGTTTCCCTTCAAAGAGTCCCGACACTTAACGGAAATTGCTGCTCGGGCTTGAAACTTTAAGGCCTAAACCTACTAATGCACAGCAGGTATAAAGCTCAAGAAACCCGACACTTAAAAGAAACCCGACACTTAACGGAAATCGGTTCGAGAAACCCGACACTTAACGGAAAAGAAACCCGACACTTAACGGAAGCCACGGTCGAAACCCGACACTTAACGGAAGAGAAACCCGACACCTAACGGAAGAGAAACCCGACACTTAACGGAAGGAAACCCGACACTTAACGGAAATGGACTTTGAAAAACTCCCCACTGGGTGGGGAGTTTTTGGATTTTTCACGGTACGTAACAAGTACGTAATTCTTTTTAAAAACACAACAACAAACACCCTCGCGCGTACGCGTGGGTGCGCGCTACGCGCAGACGCGTGCACGCACGCGGCGCACGCACGGGTGCGCGAGGAGAGCCAACAGCTGTTGTTGTTGCTTTATCAAATTCGTATGCTTTACGGCACGCTCCAACCCAGCAATCTAAAGCACCCGGAGAAGCCATGTCAGAAGAAGCCAAGAAACCGCTGCCGCAGATCGAAATCCTACGCCCAGGCAAGGACGAGATGAATCTCGTCGAGTATCCCTTCGCCGCTTTGAGGCGAGAGGACGAGAGCAGTGGAATCATCAAGATCGAGTGGGAAAATCGCCACCCGGTTTCTGATCGCACAGTCAAGGCGATGTGGCGTGTGGCAGGAGATCCCGTCTGGGGCCTGCCCACGGCTTCGGATGAGCGGGTTTACCTGGTGCTGATGGAAATCTCGCGAGAGGCCAGTTTCTCCAGCCCGCTGGTGAATTTCTCGTGTTACGACTTGCTGCGCCGCCTGGCGTGGCCCGACAACCAGAAGCACTACGAGATGCTGCGCAGCACGTTCGAGAGGCTCAAGAGCGTCAACATCATCACGCGCAATGCGTTTTGGAACCACAAGCACAAATCGTTTGTGAACACGGGCTTCAGCTTGATCGAGTTCTACGAGATCCTGGCCGAGAAGCCGGGCCGCAAAAAGGCCAACAGCAGCGAGATCCCTAACTCCTACTTCAAGTGGAACGACGTGATGTTTACCTCGATGCAGGCTGGGTTCCTCAAGACCGTGGATCTCGATTTGGCCCTCTCGCTGCGCTCGTCCATCGCTGTCCGGCTGTATCGCTACCTAGACAAGAAGGCCTACGATGGGCGCCCAAACTTCGAGATTGAGCTGGCTACGCTGTGCGAGAGGCACCTGGGTATGGCTCCCAACCCCTACCCTTCCAAGCTCAAGGAGAGGCTCAAGCCCGCGCACGAAGAGCTGCTGGGCCGAGGCTTCCTGGCGGGGATCGAATACGAGCCCATGAAGTCCAAGAAGGCCGAGAAAGTTCGCTACGCCTTTGCCCGCCCCCACGCTCCGCTCGCCCTGGCCGGATCTACTCCCGCTCAAAGCACGCAGGATTCTGCTGCTGCACCCGTTCAGGAAACAGAGGCTTCACTGCCACACGCTGCACTTTCTGCTGCGCCCGTGCTCGGGATGATGCCCCAGGGAATGATGCCCCAGGGGTTGCAGCCCTCGCTGTTCTCACCATCTGCCCAGGCACCTGAACAGGCAGCTCAAGCAAGCAAAAGTCAGGTGGGCGGCGAGCAGGCACCGAGCGAAGAAGACGAATTGATGGCGAGGATGCTGGAGATCAAGGTCTCGCCCGAAGTGGCGCGCGAGCTGCTGCGCCTGATTTCGCCGCAGTCTCTGCGCTTGCAGCTCAACTGCCTGCGCTCACGCCAGCCTCGCGACCTGGCAGCCGTCTTTGTCAAGGCCGCTCGCGAAGGCTGGGATGCTCCAGCCAAGTACTTAGAGGCCCTTGAAGGCCCTCAGAGCGGCTCAGGGCGCGCTCAGACGGCGCGCCAGGCGCACGAGGCGGCTCAGGCCGCCAAAGCCGCTCAGAAGGCCGCCGAGCGCGAAACCGAAGCTCAAGGCCAGGCCGAGGCTCAAGAGCTGGACGCCCTGTGGGAAAAGCTGGACTTGAGCGCCCGACGCCAGATCGAGGACGAGGCACGCCAGCGCCTGGGCGTGCTGGGACGCTCAGGCCGTGCCCATGCCGCTCAGGACGCCATGAGGCGCACTCTGCTGCGTGAGCGTGCGCTCCACCTCAAGGCCTGATTTCCTAAGGCCTGATTTCCTGTGGCTGCGCTGTTGAAGCTCTGTAAGTACTTGCAGAGCCTCCGGCGGCAGTTTCAAGCGTTCCAAAGCCTGTTGGAAGCTGAGCGGCCAAGCCCGTCGAAGCCGTACTTGCAGCGAGCGGCCTTCCGTGGGTTTCGATGAGCGAGAAGAGGCTTTCATCTGAGGCGTTTCGGGCTTCTGGGGCGCGGGTGAGGATGGCTCCGTTCTGATTCTGGAACTGCGAGATGAGGCCGGAGCGCATCAGGCGCCAGGTGGCTCCGATGGGCCAGGCGGGGTGCGGAGGCTTCTTCATCCACGCCAGGCAAGGGCTCTCGCTGCCCTGCTACGAGGGGCAGCAGTGGGATGCCCTCGGCCACCGCGCTCGCTCGGTGTGAGCACGGGCAAAGCGCAAGTGCTTCTGCAAGTACTTGCGCTTTACACGGCTGGAACTGGCTTCTGCCGGGCCCTGAGCTTGTTTAGCTGGAGAGTTGCTCAGCGCTCGGCTCGGGCGATGCGAGCTTTTGGCGCCGCTCCGTGAGCCAGATGTCCACCAGGTTCGCGATGGGGCCGACTGTGAACAGGGCGTAGTAGGGCGCGTGCAGGTTCTGTTGGAGCCTCAAGATCGACTCCACAGCGGCCACCAGGATCACAACCACGCACTGCGCCTTCTTGGACCCCACCGTCGTCTTGGGATCCGTAATCATGAAGAAGATGAACAGCTGATACATAGGCCCCGTGATGGGAGCCACTTCGCTCTCAAAGGTGTGGCCGTTGTACAGCGATCTCAGGAAAGCAAAGGCAACGAAGGCCGCGACGTAAGTGGCGCAGATGTGGAAGCGCTTCAAGCGCCACACAATGATCGAGCCCAGGGTCCAGATCACGAGCATCGCCCACAATCGGTTATCCCACTGTATTGAGAGCGTCGAGACAGCGAATGGTGCCAGCAGCAGCAGAACCGAGATCGAGAAGTTCGAAGGGTTCCAGATGTGCCGCCCCTTGACCGTCAGCACATACTTGCTCGTGATGGCGATCACGGCGCACAGCACGTAGGGCCAGGTCTCGTTCGAGCGCAGCAGAATGCCCACGCTGATGCCCGAGATGTAAGCGCTGGCCAAATGCGGCCACTTGCCCCTGAGCAGGCGGCTGAGCACGATCTCGGTCGCAATCGACGAACCGATAGCCAGCGCGGTTTGTCCAAACGACTCCAGCACGTGGAAATTCCACTGCGCCGCGATCAGAATCAGCGTGATGAACAGAGGAGCCACATAGCGCGAGTCCAGGGCGAAGCGCCGCCTGGCCGAATGCGAAGAGCCCGAAGAGGGAGCGAAGGTTGTTGAGTTCATAGTGGCTCTTTGACAAGGTGGATTTGGTTGATGGAGGGCGCGCTCAAGGTCTGGGCTTGGCCCGAAGGCCAGCGCAGCACGGCGCGCTCGATCTTAGCGTCTGGGCCGAGCCCGAAGTGCAGGCGCCTTGAGTTCTGGGCGCAAAAGCCCGAGCCGCCCGAGACTTCCTGCTTCTGCTGCTGCTGGCTTCCCTTCGTGCTCCAGAACAGTGTGACCTGAGCGCCAATCGCCGAAGCGTTGCTTCTGGTGCCGCGCAAGTCGAACTCAACCCAGGCGTTCTTGGGGTCCACGGTGTTGCGGTAGAAGAGCAGAGGCCCACGCTGATTGGCGACGACAACATCGAGCGCGCCGTGGTTCTCGAAGTCGCCCATAGCCACGGCGCGGCCATCGTAGCGATCCGTGACGCCCACGCTCTGAGCGACCTCGTTGAAGCGGCCCGTGCCATCCGAGAGCCAGACGCGCTTGGCCTGGAAACCTGACAGGCTGCGGCCCTTCATCGGAGGCCAGTTGGCGGCATCGCCAATGATCTCGCTGTTGCCGCCCGAGACCTTGGAATAGTCATACCAGTAGGAATCTTTGGAGCCCGAGATATAGCCGTTGGTGAGGTACAGGTCCAGGTGCCCGTCGTTGTTGAGGTCGCCAAACTGAGCGCCGAAGCTCCAGCCTCCCATCTCCACGCCGCTTTCCTGGGCCATGTTGACAAAGCGCGGCACGCCGTTCTGAGCCTTGCCGCGCGGCACCCACAGGTTATTGCCCTGGATTAAGGTGCCTTCCTCGGTGATGTTGCTGAGGTAGGCGCACAGTTGGCCGGTGTTGAAGACATCGCCCCAGGTCGCGTTCATGCCGCTCTTGGCCTTGAGGCAGAGGCCGCTCTGAGGCCCCACGTCGCGGAACTTCTTGCCGCCCTGGTTCTGCCACAGCTCGGGCACGTTGTAGTCGTTGGCGATGAGCAGGTCGGGACGCCCCGAGCCGCTGATGTCGGCGGCGCAGGCCGCCAGCGCCCAGCGCCGCGAGTTCAGGCCCATCTGAGCCGTCACGTCCTGGAAGTGGCCGCCGCCCAGGTTGCGCAGCAAGTACTTGCGGCCTCCGTTCTGGGCGAATTCAAAGGACTCGGGCATGATGCGCGTCGAGTCCAGGTGCCACAGGTTCAGCTTCTCCGAGTAGTAGCCGCCCAGAAACAGATCCAGCTTGCCGTCCCCGTCGAAGTCGAGGCAGACCGCTGAGTTGGCGTTCATCCACTTGGGCAGGCCGGTGTTCTGCGCGCGCACGAACTTCTTGCCGCCCTTGTTGAGCCACAGCTCGGGCTCGCCCCACTTGTAGATCAGCAAATCCTCAAAGCCGTCGTTGTCGAAATCGCCCCACACCGCGCCCATTGAAACGCCGGTTTCGGGCGAGTTGATGTTGGCCACACCCATCTTCTCGGCCACGTCCTCGAACTTGCCGTTGTGCAAGTTGCGGAACAGGTGGTTCTTGGCGTGCTCGCCCGCGGAGCACACGTAGATGTCGTCCCAGCCGTCGCGGTCGAAGTCGCCAATGGCAACGGACGCGCCCATCGAGGCGATCTGAGGCATGATGTGCGCCAGCTTGGGGTCCAGAGTCGGAGCCTCGTGCTGGAACTTGAGCCCAGACTGAGCCGCCACTTCCTGCAGCGCGAAGCCGTAGCGCGCCACCGAAGCGCTCGGCGACGCTTTGGCTTCGCCGCCTGGGTTCTGAGCGCGTCTCTGCAAGATCAGGGGAGTGGCCAGCAGAGCCGCCAGAAAGCCAGCCGCGAGCAGGTGCGGCAGCCGTTTTTGCAAGGTCGTCATTTCCATTGTGCTACTCGAAGCGGCTTCCACTGAGCCGCAAGTCCTGGCGGCGGGAAGCGCAGTTAAAAGTTCCCCAAAAGAAGAGTTTTCAAGCCTTCGCGCCCACTCAAGTACTTGCAGGCTGTTATTACCGCTCCGCGATGCTGTCTGGGCTTCTGTCTCGTCCACACGCGCCAGCTCGCCGGGCCGCCGTTGAGGAGCCGCGCGATCTTGTGGGGACGAGGTCACCTCGGCCAGTAACCGCCGGGGAAGCAACTAAGGGCGAGGTAACTTCGCCTCTACAAGATTCACGCTCTGCTAAAACAACCGCTCAACTCTTCGCCCGCACAGGAACGCGCGAGCCCTGGCCCGAAGACTGGGCGGGCGCCACGGACTTGCTCACGCCGCCCTCTGACGCGCGGAATGAGGGCAGGACGGCGGCATTTTGCGGGGGCAGCAAGGCGCTGTTGAACTGCGAGGGCGTCACGTAGCGCGTGTGGAAGCGCAGCCAGTCGCCTGGATGCTGCTTATACACGGGATCGTCCTGGAGCCTGGCCACCTTCGAGGGATACATCGGCGTCTTGTGCGAGGGCAGGGGCAAGAGCGTCTTGGATAGGCCTGTGTTGAGGTTGCCGTCCTTGGTCCAGCCGTCCGAGATGAACACGTAGTCGCGCTTCCAGCCCGCGCGAGGCAGGGCCGGAGCCTTGAACCTCAAGAGCATCTCGTCGCCCGCGTTCATGATGACGTAGCGGTCGGCGGTCTTCTGCACCAACTCGCGCACATCGCCCCAGCGCGTGTGGAAGCCTATCAAATCACTCCACTTCTGCCCCACTGAGCCCGGCACGTAACCAAGCGGCAGCTCAGGCGAAGACGCATCGCGCGCCTCGATCTTGGAAAATCCCCTGTAACGCAGCTGAGCCGAACTCAGCTTCAAGCGCTGGATCTTGAACGCAGAGGGCTTCTGCTTGAGCGCCCACGAAAGCCTGTCCCAGTAGATTTCCAGGTTGGTCGCCAGCCTCAAACGACGCGGCTCGCCCGGCTTGAACAGGTGGGTCATGTCCAGCGTGATCGCCTTGTTCTTGCCCGAGGGGAAGCCCAGATTGGAGCGTGCCACGCGCCAGCCTCCGTGCCCATCCGCGACTTGAAGTGAGAGGCTCTGCGGCCCCTCGTGCTTGCCCTGAGCCAGAGCCACGTTGATCGAAGAGTCCGTGGGGTGCAGCCAGCCCTCGGCGATGAGCCACAGGGGAGCATTGGCCGGAGCATTACTCAAGTCCAGCTCGACCCAGTGCAGGCGCGTCACGCCCTGATACTGGCCACGTCCCACGTCCAAGTACTTGCCGTCCAGATCGCGCACCGTCTCGGTGACATCGTGGCCCCTGTCATCGCGCGCCGACTTGAACGAGTGCAGCGGCCCCGAAGCCTGCACCTGGAGAGGAGCGGGAGGAATCGAGAAGCGCTCATCGACCCAAGCCCCCTGGTTCGCGGGGTGATCCACGGCCAGAACCGAGACCAGGTCGAAGAAGTGCGATTCCCACAGGTCAGCTGTCAGGCGCAAGTCCAAAATGCCATTGCGAGGCTGCAATTGGTCGCCCCTCACCTTGATCCAATCTTCTGTAGACACCACGCCAGCCGTGTCCTGAGCGTTGATCTTGAGGCCCAGCGGCGAGTTCCAGTTGCAGTCCTTGACAAAGGCCATCTCGTGCCCGTTCCAGGCCCACAAGAAGGGGCACGAACCCGTGAGCCTCTGCTCGGCCAGAATAGATTGGTCGGGCTGCAGGTCGAACTCGGCCTGGGCTGCTCCGTTGGGCCACAGCAGGCGCGCGGCGTTCACCATCTTGGCTGGCCCGATGCCGAAGTGCACCAGAGGCCCGCTGATGACCTGCTTCTGGAACAGGGTGCCCGAGCGCACCTCAATCGAGCCGCCCACGCCGAATGAGTTGAGCCTCCCATCACCCGACAGCACCCCTTTGGAGCGCGGGCGCAGCACGCAAAAGTGATAGGGCCTGGTTCCGGCGCCCAGCATCGTGGCCGCGCGGCCCTGAGCATCCAGCCCAACCAAGTCCAGCCGCCCGTCGCCGTTGACATCAGCCACGTCCTGCACGAACAGGGGAATCGAAAGCGCCAGGGGAGCGAAAGCGCCGCTCTCATTGGACAGGAAAACCTGCGACTTGGCAGGGCTCGAAACCAGGATGTCGGTTCCGCCGTTGAGATCGAAATCGCCGGTGAAGATGCGCGCCTGGCCCGCTTGAGGAGCCGAACCCCTGGCAAGTACTTCCACGGGCGGCTTGCCGTTGGGCTGGACACGCACGCGCCGAATCGCGCCGTCCAGCCCCCACAGCACAAGGTCCAGAATGCCGCCGTGATCGGTGTCGGCCACGCACAAAGCCGCGCTGGGCGGAACCGAGATCGAGAGCAGGCGGAAGTTGCCCGAGCGCTCGTTGGAGAAGACGCGCAGCGCGCCCTTGGCATCTAAGAAGGCGATGTCGCAGGCCGCATCGGAGTCGAAGTCGCCGATAACCGTGGCGCGCACGCCCTGAACGCCCGCGAAGGGCCGCGTTACGGAAAAGGTGCCGTCGGAGTTGTTGCGCAGCACGATGGGCGCGCCCTGAGCGCTGCCCAGAACGAAGTCCAGGTCGCCATCGGCCTCCACATCAAAGGCCCACACGCCCGAGTAGGAGCCGTTCAAGATCGAGGGCGGCAAGCCCGTTTGCGCCGTGACATCGCGGAACTGCCCGTTGCCAAGGGAGGCGAACAAGCGCACACCCTTGCTGTTGGCGATGGCCAGGTCGGGCTTGAAATCGTTGTTCCAATCGGCCACGGCCAGCGAATCAGGCGTGTTCTTGCCGCCCGCCAACGAGCCCAGGGGCAAAGTGGCGGCATTGGTCAAGCCAAGCCCAACTGAACTCAGGGCGATCACCGAAGGCAGAGGAGGCTTGGCCTTGGCCGCAGCATCGCCGCCTTCGAGGTAGATGGCTCGAATGGCATCGGGGCGCTGCATTGCCTGAGCGGAGGATCCGGCTGAGGTTGTGGGCGAGGGCTGAAGGGCGAAGCTGATTTTTTCGTCGGGCGCGGCAGCTGTGGAGGGCGGCGTGGCCAGAGTCAGGAGAGCTTCGAGGGGCTCTCCGACTTGCTGGGCTTCGGAAGGCCCCTGGATCTCCAGCCTGTTTTGTATGAAAGCGGGCAGAGGGTTTAGCAGGTTAGTGAGGAACAAGATCTGGGTCGCGGTGTCGGACGCTGCGGCTTTCTGAGTAGCTCGCAGCTGCTCCTGCGCTTCGGGCGGCAGCGTGGCAGCGCCTTGGGAGAGGCGGGCTATGGCTTTTTGCACTGTGGCCTTGTCGCCTCGCCTGGCCGCCACGCGCGCCAGCTCCAAGGCGGCCAGGCGGTTGTCGGGTCGCTCGTCGCTGATTTGCTGCAGCAGCTTCTGCACTTCGGGCAGGTTGGTCTCGCCCGCTCGCTCCAGCTCCTGAGCCAGCGAGTAGCGGGCCTTGAGGTTGGAAGGCGAAAGCTCCAGGGCGCGCCTCAAGTACTTGATGGTTTGGGTGCTGTCGCCCTGCTTGGAGGCCAGCAGAGACAGCAGGCTCTGGATACGCGCGTTATTGGGAGCCAGCGCAGCCGCGCGCCCCAGGTTGGTCGTGGCCACAGCGAGCTGGTCGTGCCTCAGATAAAACAGGCCCAGGTTCGCGTAGCCCGCCGCATCGTTGGGCAGTAGGTGCGTGATGCTCACCAACTGAGCCTCGGCGCGCTTATCGTCGCCGGTTTGCAGGGCGATGAGGCCCGTGGTCCAAGAAGCCCAGGCGGCCTCATACTGAGGCGAGCCGGGAAGAGGCACGGCCTGGCGATTCTGCACCCACCACACGCCCAGCCCGCTCAAGCCCAGAAAACCAACCACACCAACGCCCAGAACCAGACGGCGGCGCGCAGAGACAGCAGGAAGAGGCATAAAAAATCGCAAGAACAGCCAGAATTGAGGCCAAAAGTATACTTGAGGACCTTGGGTTGGACGGGCAGCGAGAGCGATGGCCCAGGGCAATCGCATTAGAAAATGTTTGTGCAGGTTTACCCATACAGACCTACATTTGCACAACGAGATAGGTGATTGGCAATTACAGGTTCCACCTGTGGAACTTGCATAAAAAATTCTAATGCGATTGCCCTGAGCGATGGCCCTGGCGATTCAACCACCGCAAGTACTTGCGGGCAGCTTTGGAAATCAGCTTTAATCAAGGCCAGCCAATTCTCGCCTGTTCAACGCGAATCGCGAATAGTGTGCGGCTGCTTTCGACGCTATTTCGTTTTGCCGGCTTGTGTGCTTTCCCCTCCTTTTATGTCGGGCTTCCTTCGCGTGCTTCTACCGCTGCTTTTTGGCCTGTTCGTGCTGAGCCTGTGGGCTACCCTCACCTGGGCTTGGAACGGCTCGCGTTATCTGCCCCCGTCTCTCTTCCCCAGCCCGGCTGAAGTGGCGCAAGGGCTGCTCGAAGAAGCCCGCAGCGGGCGCCTGCTGCGCGATGCCGTGGCCTCCTTGTTCCGCGTGGCCATGGGTTTTGGAGGCGCGATCTTGCTGGGCGTTCCCCTTGGGCTCTGGCTGGGGCACAGCGCCTGGGCGCGCGCGGCCCTGCTGCCTTTTGTCAACTTCCTGCGCGCCCTGTCTCCTCTGGCCTGGATCCCCTTTGCCATCTTCTGGTTCGGCATCGGCGACGGGCCTGCCATCTTCCTGATCTTTGGCGCAACGTTGTTTCCTCTCACTGTGTCCACCATGGCGGCTGTGGCGTCCATCCCCGAGGTGTATTTTCGTGTGGCGCGCGAGAATGGCTGCGAGGGCTTGATGCTGCTGCAAAAAGTGACCTTCCCCGCGATCCTGCCTTCGTTGGTGACTTCGCTGCGCGTGGGAGCGGGCCTGGCCTGGCTGGTGGTGGTGGCCGCTGAGATCGTGGCCGGGCGCGATGGGCTGGGCTTTATGATCTGGGACGCGCGCAACGGTTTGCGTGTGGATCTTCTGGTCGCGGCCATGCTGGTGATCGGGCTGATCGGGGTCGCGCTGGATTTTGCTCTCAGCGCCCTGACGCGCCTGCCCGAAGTGCGCTGGGGGCACGAAAATTAAACCCCTCGACGCCGGGCCAAGCTCGGGCAAATCGCCCGCTGTTGTGCTGGAACTGGAAGGAGTTTCGCGTCGCTTCGGGACTGTGGAAGCCCTGCGCTCGATTGACTTCGTGGTTGAGCGCGGCGAGTTCGTGGCTGTGCTGGGGCCAAGCGGCTGCGGCAAGACCACGCTGCTCAACCTGCTTTCAGGCTTCGACGCGCCCACGCGTGGAGCCGTGAGGCGAGCCGAGCCCACGCGCACCGTGTTCCAGGAGGACAGCCTGTTCCCCTGGCTCAGCGCGCGCGACAACATCGCCTTTGGCGCGCGCCACCTCAGCGACACGGGCGCGCGTCAGGCTCAGGTGAGCGAGCTGCTGGAGCTGATCGGGCTGAGGGCCTTCGAGAATCATTATCCTCGCCAGCTTTCGGGAGGCATGAAGCAGCGCGTTTCGATCGCGCGCGCTCTGGCGGGCGAGGCTCCGATTCTGCTGCTCGATGAGCCGTTCTCGCACCTGGATTACCTGTCGCGCCTGCGCTTGCGCGGCGAGTTCGCGCGCCTGCTCAATCTCAAGCCGCGCACCGTGGTCCTGGTCACGCACGATGTGGAAGAAGCCACCCAGCTCGCGGACCGCGTGGTGATTCTCACGCCAGGGCCGGGACGCGTGGCCTGCCAGTTCACAATCGCCCTGCCTTGCCCTCGCGACCCACTGCATCCCGCTGTCATCGAAGCCACACGGCGCGCCCTCGTGGAGCTGAGAGCCCTGGGCGAAGGCGCGGCACCAGCCTGAGCCGCAGGACAAGGGATGTCGCGGCTATCTTGGATTGTGTAGTTGTTCAAGTACTTAAAAACTTTGGTTTTGTTACCCTTTTTGGCCTATGTCACGTTCTCCTCTTCTTGTTGCTCTTCCCGTTGTGGCGCTTGTTGGCGGCCTGGTGGCCTTGCGTTCTCACCTTCAGGAACCTCCGGGCGGCTCCTCTGGAGCACCAAGTTCTGCTGTGAGTTCGGGCTCAGGGTCTTTGGGCGCGGTGAAGAGCGACGCCAAGGGCGAGGAGTTGCAGGTGGGATTCTTGCCCGTGACGTGCCACCTGACGTGCCCCGTCACGGACTACGCGACCAAGACCAGCAAGGGCAACCGCTTTGTGTCGCAGCGCTTCACGGACTTCCCGACCGTGGCCGAGTCGCTCAAGAGCGGGCGTTTGCAGGCCTCGTTCATCATCGCTCCCCTGGCCATGAAGCTGCGCGAGCAGGGCGTGCCGATCAAGATCGTGTACCTGGGCCACCGCGACGGCTCGACGGTGATGGTGGCCAAATCCAGCAAGGCCAGGAGCCTGCGCGACCTGCGCGGCAAGACCTTCGCGATTCCCTCCAAGTACTCGAACCAGAACCTGGTCATCCACAAGCTGATGGCGGATCAGGGCGTCTCGCCTTCTGAGATCAACTTCGTGGAGTTGCCGCCGCCCGATATGCCTGGAGCTCTGGCCTCGGGCTCGATTGACGCCTATTTTGTGGGCGAGCCCTTCGCGGCCAAGGCCGAGCTGGACGGCTCGGGCCGGGTCTTATATTACGCCAAGGACATCTGGCCGCACTTCATCTCGTGCGTGCTCGTCGTGAGCGAGAAGCTCATCCAGACCAAGCCGGCTCTGGTGAGCGACCTGGTGCGAGGCATCGCGGACAGCGGCGAGTGGGCCGAGACGCACCGCCTCGAAGCGGCCAAGATAGCCGCGCCCTACTACCGCCAGAACGAAAAGCTCGTGCGCTTCGTGCTGACCCAGCCCAAGGATCGCGTCTCCTACCGAATGTTGACACCCACGGACCAGGACATCCAGCAGATCGCGGACATGGCGCTCAAGGCCGGCCTGATCTCCAAGCCCGCCCTGGCTCGCGACCTGGTCGATCGCAGCTTCATCCCCAAAACCATCGTGCCCATCGCCATCACGCCCCCGGTTTAATGCAGCCGGGCTTCAAGTACTTCTTCACCACTTGAGGTCTTCACGGATGGCTTTGACTATGGGTGCGGTCTGCTACGCTCTGGCCCGCTACCTGACGGCTCCGGCCATCACGCTGCGGCACGCCACGCAGCAATTCGCAGAGGGCGATCTCGCGGCGCGCGTAGGCCCGCAGATGGGACGGCGCCGCGACGAGTTGGCCGATCTGGGACGCGACTTCGATCGCATGGCCGAGCGCATCCAGTCGCTCTTCATGGCCGAGCGACGCCTGCTCGCCGACATCTCGCACGAGCTGCGCTCTCCTCTGGCCCGAATGCAGGTCGCGCTCGACTTGATTCAGGGAACTGTTGGGAAAGACAACGCCAAGTACTTGGAGCGCATCGAGCGCGAGTCGCACCGCCTCAACGACCTGATAGGCCAGCTGCTGACGCTGGCTCGCCTCGAATCAAGCGCCGCGCCCGCGCACCCTGAGCCTGTGGATCTGGCCCTACTGGTCAGCGAGGTCGTGGCCGACGCTGACTTTGAGGCCCGCGCGCACGGGCGTCAGGTGCGCGCCACCGAGTGCGATCCTTGCTCTGTCAAGGGCAGCTACGAGCTGCTGCGCTCGGCCATCGAGAACGTGGTGCGCAATGGGGCTCGCTACACCGCGCCCAACACGCGCGTCGAGGTCGTGCTGCGCCACGAATCGCGTGGCTCCACCCCCTTCACCTCGGCTAAAGCGGGTGAGCTGAGCTTGACTGCGAGTCCTTCAGTAGCTGCGGCTGCGGGAACGGCTTGGCGAGAGCAGGCCGTGATCCGGGTGCGCGATTACGGGCCTGGGGTGCCTCCTGAGTCGCTGGAGCGCTTGTTCGACCCCTTCTACCGCGTGGAGGACGCGCGCGACCGCCTGAGCGGAGGCGTGGGCCTGGGCCTTTCCATCACCGCCCGCGCCGTGCGCCTGCACGGAGGCCAAGTTGCCGCCATGAACGCGCCCGAAGGCGGCCTGGTGGTCGAGATTCGCCTGCCCGTGGCTGTGGGCGAAGAGGCTTAAAGCAAACGTCGCCTGCTGGTGCTTGCGATGTAAACCTGGGTTTACATCGCGCCCAATTTACGCCCGGCCCTTCACCTTGTGCAGAGCGCCATCAACTTGGATTTGCTGGCCCGGCTTCATCTCGAACTGAGCCGATGCGCCCTCATAGCGCACGCGGCAAAGACCTCCGTTGAGCGAGTGAATGGTGGCCGAAGTGAGCTTGCCTCGGGCCCAGCTCAGGCCTACCTCGAAGGCGCCGCGTGCGCGCAGGCCGTGCACCTGACCGGTAGCCCACGCTGAGGGCAGGGCAGGCAAGAGATGAAGCTCCTTGTCCTGGCTTTGCAGCAGCATCTCGGCGATGCCGGAAGCTGCGCCGAAGTTGCCGTCGATCTGGAACGGAGGGTGCGCATCGAAGAGGTTGGGGTAGGTGTTGCCGCTCAGGGCTTCGCTCAGCATCTTGTGCGCGTGATCCCCGTCGCCAAAGCGCGCCCACAGGTTGATCTTCCACGCCTTGCTCCAGCCCGTGCCGCCATCGCCCCGTAAAATCAGCGACTGCTCAGCGGCCTTGAGCAGCTCGGGTGTGCGTGCGCCGATCTGGTTCGAGGGGAAGACGGCGTATAAATGCGAGACGTGCCTGTGGTCATCTTTGGGGTCGTCCCTGTCTTCGAGCCACTCTTGCAGCTGGCCATATTTGCCGATCTGGAAGGGCGCGAGTTTGGCGCGCGCTGCAAGTACTTGAGCGCGGAAATCGCCATCCACGCCCAGGATTTGAGCGGCCTGAGCGGTCTGGGCGAAGAGGTCGCGCAGGATGCCCATGTCCATGGTCGGGCCTGCTACAACGCCTCCGTGCTCGGGCGAGACCGAGGGGTTGGTCACCAGCCAGGGGTGCTCGGGATGCTGGACTAAGGTGTCCAAGAAGAAGAGGGCGGCGCCCTTCATGGTGGGGTAGAAGGAGAGGAGGAACTTCTTGTCGCCGGTGAACTGGAAGTGCTCCCAGCCGTGCGTGCACAGCCAGGCGCCTCCGGTTGGCCACATGGCCCAGCCCGCGCCATCGATGGGAGCCGTGGCGCGCCAGGCGTCGGTGTTGTGGTGGCAGACCCAGCCTCGTGCGCCATACATGACCTGAGCGGTTCGCGCTCCGGTCTGCGCGATCTGCTCGATCATGTCGAACAGAGGCAGCTGGCACTCGCTCAGGTTGGCGCTTTCCGAAGGCCAGTAGTTCATCTCGGTGTTGATGTTCACCGTGTATTTGCTGCCCCAGGGCGGGCTGAGCGAATCGTTCCACAAGCCTTGCAGAGTCGCGGGCTGGCCTCCGGGACGCGAGCACGAGATCAGCAAGTAGCGCCCAAACTGGAAGAACAAAGCCGCCAGAGCCGGATCTTTCCCTTCGCCTGCCCGCTTGACGCGCTCATCGGTGGGCAGCCCGCTGTTCGAGCCGCGCCCCAGATCCAGAGAAACGCGCCGGAACAGCTTGCGGTAATCGCTCTGGTGAGCCGCCAGAATCTGCTCCCAGCTCTTGCCTTGAGCGGCCTGCAAGTACTTGGAAGCGCGCGCTGGGGCATCGCCGCTGACATCGTGGTAGTTGATGTAGCTCGTGGCCGCGGAGAAGAGCAGAGTGACGGAATCGGCGCCGCGCACCTGGAGGCCTTCGCTGCTCACGCTGACCGTGCCGCCCTGGTGCAGAGCGAGCAGGCGCGCGTTGAAGCGCACGCGGCCCTGGATGCCCGAGACATCGCCGCTGCGCCCGCTCAGGCTGAGCGCTTGGCCCACGGCTTCGAGCTTAGAATCCTGCTGCGGAGTCGAGAGCGTGGCCACAAACGAGAGGCTCGCGGGACGGCTGGCGCTCAAGCGCACGGCGATGATGTTGTCTGGAGCTGAGGCCAGCACCTCGCGCGTGTAAGTGACGCCATGCAGCGTGTAAGTCGTGCGCGCCGTGGCCGAATCAATGTCCAGCGAGCGCTGATAGTTCGAGACTTCGGCTTCGTCGGCGTTGGGGAACTGAAGGGTTAGATCGCCCAGCGTTTGATAGGGCATCTGGCCGATGGGATGAGCCATCGCGCGCTCGTTCAAGAGAGTTTCGGCTTGGCCATTTTTGCCCTCAAAGACCAACTGCCGCGCCGTCTTGAAGGCTTCGGGCGCACGAGGATCGTTGGGGTCGTAAGGGCCTCCGCCCCACAGCGTGGACTCGTTGAGCTGCAGACGCTCTTGCTCGACGCCACCAAAAATCATCGCGCCCAGACGCCCATTGCCGACAGGCAGCGCCTCTTCCCAGCTGCTCGCGGGCTGGCGATACCACAGGCTCAAGGGCTCGCGCGGAGCCGGAACTTCGCCTCCGAAGTGAGGCTTGTCTCCCGCATCGCGCAGCGCAACCGTGCCCGCCGCGAGCGTGGAAGTACTTGCAGCCGCTCCCGCTGCTCCAAGCGGCGCGCCCAGCTGCCAGTCGCCCAGAACACCGCTTAGAGGAAGGGGATTTTGAGCGCGCGCGGCGAGTTCTGCGTTCGAGAGAGCGCGCGAGTAAACAGCGGCGCGGCGGATACGGCCCTGGAAGCGGTTGGCTCCACCTGAATCCGCTCCCACGCGCAGGGGAACCGAGGTCAGGCCCAGAGGTGGGAACTCCCCTTCGGTTCGGCTCGCGACTTCGTTTCCATTGATATAGAGCTTCATAATGTGGCGTGACGAGCTGTAAACGCCCGCGACGTAAGTCCAGCGACCCGTGGGCAGTTTGGCGTCGAAATTCAACTGAGCGGCTTTGGTGATCATGCGCAGCGAGTTGTTGGGGAAAGTGTCGAGCAGATAGCCTTCGGAAGTGCCCGCCACAGACTTGTCCAGGATGCGTCCTCCTCCCGGCGGCATGGCGGCTGAGGGCTGAACCCAGGCCTCCAGAGTCACTTCGTCGCGCAGATTGAGAGCCGCGCCTCGGGCCTGCAAGATGGGCGTGGAATCATTGAAGGCCAGGCCTTGTGTGGGCGGCTGAGTAGCCTGAGCCCGCGCCTCTTGCGCTTGAAGCCCGGCCAGAGCCGCCAGAGCCAGCAGAAGCGGCTGCAGCCCCAACTTAGCTCTGGGAGCCAGATCAGAAAAGACTTGCATATCCTTAGAGTCTAGTTAACCTTCACGATAAGAGATGAGACCATTTGAGGACATCGCTTTCTTGGCCTTTGCTGGCCCCGTGAGACGACGCGGAGCACAAGAGCCATGATCTCTGCTGTCCGCGAAGGCTCTGCGGGCCTTAAAACGGCCCAGATTCCTATTGTGCAGGTTAACTACTGGGTCACTTGTTATGCTCATAGCCAATGGATGATTTGCTCTCGTTTCCCGCGGGACGGGCGCAGTGAGCTCAACACGCCTATTTACCCTTCTGCATTCAATGGCTATGAGCATAACAAGTGACCCAGTAGTGCCTCAGACGGTAGAATCTTTAGGAAAAGGGTAAAGTCTCCTGAGTTTGATTCTGGCGTCGTGCGCGGTGAAGTGCCAGTTGATTTTAGCGGTTTTGGCGTTGCGTTTGTCTTGCCAGAGTTCGACCGCTCGCTCGACTTGCGGGCGCGTGAGGCGTCTATTGAGGGCTTGTTTGTGCAAAACGGAGAACTCGATCTCGGCCCTGTTGAGCCACGACCCATGCTCAGGGGTGTAGTGCCACTCAA
>JAABUR0100004622.1_pt1 | contig 18265 bp, 23 predicted proteins | sample 5560091 | NCBI WGS metagenome assembly JAABUR01 (sample SAMN10711879, study PRJNA513375) | rock metagenome | isolation source: Antarctica rocks | place: Antarctica: Victoria Land, University Valley sud | reverse complement strand
ACTCCTCGTCGTCCACGCCCGAGGACTGGAACTCGATCGTCACGGTGACGCCGTCCTCGGCCTGCTGCTCGATGAAGGTGGGGATCACGTAGTTCTCGATCCAGTCCGCCTCTTCAGCGTTCTTCCCACCGGCGACCGCGTTGGCGGCGATCGTCAGGGTGACCTCGGTGGCATCCGCATTGCGGACCGGATCGGCCTCTTCCGCTGGATCGGAGCCCAGGCAGGCTGTGGCGGTGAGGGCCAGTACGGCGCCCAGGGCGGTTGCACGTACGGAGCGATGCATGAGTCCTCCAGGAAGACCACCGGCAGTTACGACCTTGTAAACGACCTTGTCGCATCCTGTCCGACGCCGCCGGGTCTGGCAACGGAGCAGATTACTTCCGCGTGTCGGCTGCGTGTACGGCGTGAGCCTCAGCCTGGTCGGAGCGTCGCGCGAAGAGGTCACGTTGGGTACGCGACCTCCATGCCCGAAGCAATGGACTGCCAGCGGCTGATCGCAAGATCATGAGCGCCCTGGGTGAAGCTGTGCTCTACCTCTGACGCTCACGATCATGTCGGTTCAGCCGACTGGCTCCGGCCGAACACCCTGGGGACCGCGGTCAGGGCAACCCAGACTGAATGAGCTACTATTCTGGCTATGACGACGCTGCCGCTTGCCGACGTGAAGAACCGCCTGTCCGAAGTGGTGAACGACCTGGTGTCCACTCATGAGCGAGTCGTGGTGACCCGCAACGGCCGTCCCGCCGCGGTGTTGATCGCGCCGGATGACCTCGAGTCCCTCGAGGAAACGCTGGAAGTACTCGCCGACCAAGACCTGGTCCGGCAGTTGGTGGACAGTCAGGCCGACGTTGCTGCCGGGCGTGTGCACACCGCAGCCGAGCTGGCCGCTGCCATGCCGCCCCGCCCTTCGTGAACGCCGACCCCTACGAACTCGTCATCACCAGCAGTGCGCTTCGGGCCCTGAGCGCTGCGCCTCCACGTGGTGTGGGTGAGCGTGTGGCGTGGGTGGTCTACGAGTTCGTGCTGGGACCGCTGGTGGCCACGCCGTACCGCGTTGGCAAGCCGCTCGCCGCGCCGCTAACCGGTACGTACAGCGCCCGGCGGGGCAGTTTCCGGGTGTTGTACGAAGTCGATGACGCCGCCCGGACCGTGACAGTCACGGCCGGGCAGCACCGCGCTGAGGTCTATCGGCGTCGTTGAGTCCGCCGACCCATCACATCCGCGCTGCCTCCGGGATCACCCGCTCGCCGAGCAGCTCTAGTGGGGTGATCTTGTAGACATCCGGGACGATACCGTGCGCCTCGGAGATCCCAAGGTCGGCGAACCGCTGCAGCTTCTCGAGCAGGGCGTCCACGTTTTCGCCGTCTGCCCCTGGGTCGAGGGCTCCGTACATGACCGTCTTCTCGATTTCGTCATAGTCGCGACCGACGGTGTCGCAGTGGCCGCGAAGGACGTCGAGCTTGTGTTCGAGTTCGGGGGTGTCGAACAGATTGCACGCCTGCGCGTACTGCGCGACCATGCGCAGCGTCTTTCGCTCGCCGCTGCCGCCTATCAGGATCGGCGGGTGTGGTCGGGTTAGCGTCTGCGGTGAGTTGAGCGTACGGCCGAGCTTGTAATGCCTTCCCTCGTACGGGCTTTCGTCTTCGCTCCACATCTGCAGGCAGATCTGAAGGGTCTCCTCGAGTCGCTCGAAGCGTTCGGCGGTCGGTGGGAAGGGGAGGCCGAGCCCGCTGGCTTCCGCCTCATTCCACGCGGCGCCGATACCGAGCCAGGCGCGGCCGCCGGAGAGCACGTCGAGCGTGCTGACCAGCTTGGCCAGCATGCCGGGTTCGCGGTAGACGACGGCGGTCACCCAGGCCAGAAGTTCGATGCGGTTTGTCTTTGCCGCTAGAAAGCCGAGCGTGGTGTAGGCCTCGAGCATGTCGTGCTCCGGCGGCCCGAGGAAGCTGATCTGCCAGAGATGGTCCATCACGCTGACGCGGCCGAAGCCGGCGTCCTCGGCGGCGACGGCGATCCGGCCGAGGTCGTTTGCGAGCTCCGGCGGACCGCCGGGCCAGGTGAAGTCCGCGATGTGCAGGCCGAGCTTCATGCGCTTCTCCGATGCCGATGGGGCCGTTGGCATCCACGCTAGGGCCTGCCCCTCACCAGCCGAAAGGATCACTGGCGGTTCCGAGCGGATCAGTCGTAGGGGTCGGTGAGTACCGGGTGGGCTTCCACGACCTCGATGTTCTGCACGGGTCCTTCGGTGACTACTGATCCCGGTACGGCGTACGGGCCGTTGCCGTCGTAGGTGTAGGTGGACACCCAGACCGTCTGCAGGTAGGCCGGGTAGGTCCCGCGCTGCAGATAGGTATGGGTCACCGTCTGGTTCGGGTACGGCGCACCAGGATCCTCGCTGTAGACGTACTCCCCCACCTGCGCGGCGGTGTCTCCGGTATGCCAGAAGTACTGGCTCACGCCGGTGTAGATCGTCACGCTGTAGCCGCGGATGTCGACGACGTACGAACCGGTGGTCGGTTCGAGGGTGAAGAAGATCTCCGGGAGGTTCACCAGGCCAAGATCTGGCGGCTGGAACCCGAAGCCCAAGCCGGGAAGTGGCAAAGCCTGGAAGTAGGTGGCGACTTCCTCCGGAGAGGGCGGCAAGTCCAAAGTGGAAACGTCGACGCAGCCCTCCAGCCAAAACTTGGTCCCGCCATACGCCTGGCCGATGACAGCGCCTGGTGGGAGCTCCGGCGCTGGAGGCTCGTCGGGGCCATATTCGGCCGGCGCCGGTGTTCCAGGTATTTGGGCAACCCGTTGTCGATATATGTAGTAGTACAAATTGAGTTGGCCAGCTGCCGCATCGCAGGTTGGAACGGTTTCGCAACTGCCCGACTGGTCATCACTCTTCACGCAATAGGGAACAAGGGAGTACGTGTAGAACTGTGGCTCGGGTGGGTTGTTGCTTGCGGAAAATACCTTGTATTCAAGAATCCGCACATGCTCGGCAGCCGTGCTTAGCTCAGCATATGGGAATGGCTCAGGCTCGCACTCGTTCAGACCACAAGCGTCCGGAGGCGGCGCCGCAGACGCGGATGGTGTCAGCAAGCCGAGACTAATTATGACCATCGCTAGGATCCCGATCCGCCTCTTCACGCGACGACCAAACTCAGGTCGGCGACCTGCCAGCTTAGCTGACCAGGAAGCCAGGCGATCTCGACAGATATACTCAAGTCATAACTCGGATATGCCCGGCCCTCTACCGGAACGCCTGACGCGTCAAGAACATTGAGTGGCGATGAGGTGCCTCCTGTGTTGATAAGTGCACCTGCACCACCTTGAACGTCGGGACGGAGTTGAACCGGCACAGGGTCCTGAGTAATAGTGGTGATGCCGCCCTCATAATGAAGGCCTGCCATACGGTCTGAGTTATACAATTCTATTCGGCGTTCACAGCCGAAGCATTCACTGCCCGCCAGGAGTCGGATCGGTTCCGAGTCCAGGTTCTCGGCGGTCTTGTTCAGCAGGTCGATGTAGTAGTTGAAAAACGCCAGCGCGCCGGCTTCGGTGTATTCCATCGCCTCGGGCGGGAATGGATAGCCCGGCGGTCCGGGCAAGTCTTCGGTCGTCGGCGCTGGGGACGGCGAGTAGGTGCCGGTGATCGGCGGGGATGACGGCGGCGGGGTATCCGTACAGCCGGCTAGCACCATCGCTAGCACGGCGACACCGCCTGCGATGAGCCGCGTCCGTAGCACTCGCACCCGCTTGATCCCCCACTGCCCGCTCCGGTCCGAGTGCCGAGCGTAACCATCCGCCGACCACCGTCCAAGGGCCAGTTGATCATCTGTGGATAACCCCGGCCAGGCTCAGTCTGAGTCGCGCCGAAGAGAGCAAGATCGTGAGCGCTCCGGGTGCAGTCCAGGTACATCTCTGCCGCTCACGATCATCGGCTCGCCGCGTGGACCCAGCCGTTGTCGGCGTCCGATCAAGCGGTCGAGCTGACCCTCCTATAGAGCGCCGCCAGACATGCAGTCCTCCGAACCCAAGATGTGCCGCGTGGCTTCCAGGCCCGCGGCCAGGCGGCCAGGATGGGACTTCGCTGGCTGTTGAATCCGGAGAGCTCGCGGCCGGACTGCTCAGCTCGGGGTTCGTGCAGTACGGGCGGAATCGGGTCAGGGGAGGTCAGCGATGTCCGAGACGGCGCTTTCCGCGGACGGTGTGCCCGTGTCGTACGAGGTACGGGGAGCCGGTACGCCGAGCCTGGTGTTCGTCCACGGATGGTCGTGCGACCGTCATTACTGGGCCGACCAGCTGAGCTACTTCGCCACACGGCACCACGTCGTGGCCGTCGATCTTGCCGGCCACGGGGAGTCGGGCATGGGTCGCGCGTCGTGGACGATGCCCGCCTTCGGTCTCGACGTGGTCGCGGTGGTGGAGCAACTCGGGCTCGATCAGGCGGTGCTCATCGGCCACTCGATGGGCGGCGAGGCCATCGTGGAAGCGGCGCTACGGCTGGGTGACCACGTTGCCGGTCTGGTCTGGGTGGATACCTACCGGACCCTTGGCGGGCCGCAGTCCGCCGCGAAGCTCGAGCGATTCCTGGCGCCGTTCCGACTCGACTTCGTTGCAGCGACCCGCAACTGGGCCGAGTCGATGTTCCTGCCCTCCTCGGACCCGGCCCTGGTCGAACGGGTGGTCGCTGACATGGCAGCTGCCCCGCCAGAAGTCGCCGTCAGCGCCCTGCACGAGGCGCTGAGTTTCGAGCCCACCATCGTCGCAGCGCTGCAGGACATGACGACGCCGGTCGTCGCCATCAACCCCGACTACCGGCCGAACGACATCCAGGCACTGCGACGTCACGGCGTGCAGGCCGTGCTCATGTCAGGAGTGGGGCACTTCCCGATGATGGAGGATCCAGACACGTTCAACGGCCTCCTGTCCGAGGCGGTGGATGAGTTCACGACAGCATCTCCCCGCGCCTAACGACTCAGCTAGCCGGGACTAGCCGCGGGCGACCAGCCGCAGGGCCGAGCGGAGCAGGTCCACAGTGGACTGCCAGGCCTTGCCCTCATGGACGCACGCGGACCACTCGTCGCTGTCACCCTCGCTCAGCGCTTCCTCCGCAGAACTGCGCCACTCGATCACCTGCAGCTCGGCAATCCTGATGTAGCGCAGGATGTCTGCGCGATTGCGGCCGCAGATGTTGGCGACCTCCTCGGCTGAGATCGCCCGCTCACCTTCGCCTTCGGTGTCGAGCTGCAGGATGGTCAGCAGTGCCTCGGGCAGCTCTCCATCATCGGGCTCGGCTTCGGCCGGCGTCTCGTCCGTACCGCTTGGTTCGTCCTCACCGAAGAAGGGCCGTCCGCCCAAGCCGAGCCGCAACTCGTCGTCGAGGCGATCGGCCACGCTGGTGAGGACGCCAACAGCGTGGCGCAGGTGCTCGGGGACGAACGGGTGGCAGTAGAGGTGCATCGAGGCGTGCACGGTCCCGCTGTCCCAGCCGAAGCTGACGAACCGTACCCACCGGTTCAGCTGGCTGATCCGTTCCAGCGCCAGCGGCGAACCCTCGACCTCGACCAGCACCGGTGAGAACAGCTCGACGTACGGACCGTCCTGCGCCACCCGTACGAACACGATCGCGCTGCCCGAACGGATCGGGATGTCGCCGTCGTCGTCGTGCGTCGGTACGCCGCCGACCACTGAAACGAGCGCGGCGTCCACGAGCTCGGTCAGGTGGTCGCGGTCTCGCGGTTCGATCGCGATCGGTTCGTCGTCGTCGGCGCTCTGGAACACTTCCGGTGCCGGGCGGGGCAGTCCGAGCGACTCCGCCGCGCCCCCCAGTTGACCGTTGGGACCCGAGGCGATCAGGAAGGACGGGTGCGGAATGCCGAAGACGTCTCTGATGGTGGCGACCGAGGTGCCGGCGAGTTCGGCCAGGTCGGCGGCGGCGGCGTCGATCCAGAAATTGGCGCTCTCGTTGTCCCCGAGGTTGTCTGCGTCGGACGGAGGTGCGGCCCAGCCGAGTTCGAGAAGCGATTGGCCCTGGGCGTCGGAGAGTTGGTGCCGTTGGTCGAGGACGTGGTTGCTGGAGACCTCGCCACGTACGAGGTCATTGTCGTACGACGCGAACTGGAGGTACGGAGTGGCTCCGCTGAGTTCGGATTCGTCGAAGGCCGAGGGCAATTCGATGATCAGCGTCTCGCCGGATAGAAGGCCAGTGAGCGCCGAAGTGAGCCGACCCCCGAGCTGGATCCAGGCGATCGCCAACCGCTTGTCGAGGTCGAACTCCGGTGGCTCGCTCCGGATCACGCGCCCGCCAGGTCGTACGATCGTCTCTTCGTCTGTTACGGCGGTGGCTGCTGCGTCGCGGACGGTCGCACGTGTACGACCGTCTTCAGGATCGGCCGGCTCCGTACGAACGTTGCTTTCCGCCGGGCTGCCGTGGGCGCGAAACTCGTCCACGACGACCTGGCGAAGTGTGGCCGAGTTACGGCACGACGACAGGTAATGCAGCTGCTCCTGACGGTTGCCCACGGGTAGGTCGGTGCCGCCGAGCTTTCGTTCCCGCAGCTGAGTCACCAGGGATCGGCGGGCGGGTCCGTCCTTGGCCAGCCACTCGTCGCGGAGCAGCGGCCAGGCGTCGCGTACGAAATCATCTCCGGGACGCGCGCCGTACGCCTTGCGCAGGGCGGAGGCGGGCTCACCGTCCAGGTGGAGTTCGCGAGCCAGTCGACGAGTGAGGGCGCTGGGGAGTTGCTCCCAGCGGAAACGAAAGCGCGGCACGTTTCTCCCGATGGCCCGGTAGCGAGTGGTTTACGGGTGAAGGTTATCGAGGTCTTCCGGCATCCACTCTCCCTAGCGCCAATGGGAAGCGGAGTGCCGTCCGTCCGTGTCGCCGATCACATCGTTCGGCGATAGCCAAGGACACTCGGGACAGCCGTTAGGTGCCGTTGCGCTCGCGGTGGGCGCAGCCAGGCCAGCAGCAGGGTCGACGCTGCCCTTCGTTGAGCTCCTCGACGGTGCGCTGGATACGGTGTTCGCGGGTCTTGTCCTGCTTGGCGTCCTCGACCCAGCAGATGAACTCGTTGCGAGCCAACGGGGTGATGTCCTGCCACGCCTCGATCCCGGTCGCGTTGTCGATCAGCGCCGCCCGTAGATCCTTCGGGACCGTGTGGACTGTGCCGCCCGACACCTGCTTGGTCGCCACTCGTCGATCGTAGCCAAGTCGAGCGTTGCCCACTGCGACCATGAGAGCGTCGATGCTGGGCAGCGGCAGGGTGCGGCGAGTGGTCACACTCGGCCTGGCTCGACCGTCAGTCTCAGGGACGGGCCGGCGATGGAGAGGTGAGACCGTGGATCGTACGGAGATCTTCGAGGCGGAGCGGCCTCGTCTTCTGGGCATCGCCAGCCGGGTGCTCGCCGACCATGCCGAGGCTGAGGACATAGTTCAGCAGGCCTGGCTCCGGCTGCATCGGACCGACACCGAGATCGAGAGTCTGCCCGCGTGGCTGACGACCGTGACCACCCGGTTGTGCCTGGACCGGCTGCGAGCACGTACCCCCGTACCTCATGCCGAGATCGAGATGGCGGAGACCGCGCCCGACCCAGCCGACGACGTCGCGCTCGCCGACACCGTCGGCGTGGCCCTCCAGGCGGTGCTCGAGCGCCTCTCGCCCCAGGAGCGCGTCGCGTTCGTGCTGCACGATAGTTTCGGCTTCGAGTTCTCCACGATCGCCGCCGTCCTCGACACCACGCCGGTGGCCGCGCGCAAGCTCGCCTCCCGCGCCCGCGCCAAGGTCGGCCAACCTGTTCCCGAGGACCAGCTGGCTGACTGGGAGGTCGTCGACGCGTTCATGGCGGCCGCGAGGGAGGGCAACTTCAGTCGGCTGATGCAACTGCTCGCGCCGGATGCTGCCGTGACCGCCGATGTCGCCGCGATCTTGGCCGGCACCCCGGAGCGGATAGACGGCCGCGACCAGGTGGCGACATTCTTCAACGGCAGCGCCCAGTCCGCGCTCCCGGTGTTCGTCGGCGACCGCCCCGCCGCCGCGTGGTTCCACCGTGGAGAGGCGAAGGTCGTCTTCGACTTCACCGTCGTGGACGGCGTCGTACGGCACATCACGTTCCGCGCCGAGCCAGAGGTGTTGGCTCAGTTGGCGCGACGCGACGGGAAGGTACGGCGCGGCTGATCCGGCAGGTGGTCACACCCACCGTGCGCCGATCGTCAGACATACGACGGCCAACACAGGCCGACTCAACAGAAGGGACGCGACCATGAAGACCATGACCTGCCGCCAACTGGGGGGACCCTGCGAGCTCGAGCACCGAGGCAAGACAGCTGACGACGTGATCAAGGCCCAAGACAGCCACCTCAAGGAAGCAGCGACAGTCGCAGATGCCACCCACCAGGAGGCGCGCGACGCGATGAAGGGTCGCTGGCGGCATCCCAAGAAGTCGATGGGCTGGTACAGCGACATGAAGAAGGCCTTCGGCGAACTCCCCGAGGACTGACCGCCTCCGAGCATCACCTCGAAAGTGCCCATGATCAACGTCAGTGTGGGGTTCTGACCTCGCACTTCAGGCCCGGGGCGCGGCTGATCCGACTATCGAGGGTGACCAGTGGAGCCTCGATCAGTTCGGCCAGTGCCACGTAGCTCGCGTCGTAGCTGGACAGGTTCGCCCGAAGATGCCAGACCCGGGAGGCCAGAAGCTCGAAGGGCCAGAACTCGATGGGGAGGTCCAGGAGGTCGGCATGAGCCTGCGCGGCCAGGTCGGCGCTGACGAGTCCGGCGAGTTCGTGGCGGCGGATCACGTTGCTGGCTTCGAACATCACCAGGTTCGGTGCAGCCAGGTTGGCATTGGCGAGAGCGCTAGTGGCCCAGGCCCCGTCCGGACCGGCATCGAGCAGCAACGCGACGACGACGGAGGCGTCGCAGACAATCTGGCGAGTCATCGCCGATCGGCGTCACGAGCGGCCAGGATCGATTCGGCATCGACTCGGGATCCGGTTGTCGTGACGCGCGCTCGTGCGCGGGCGATGACGTCCTCGGCGCAGGGGCGGGCGACGGTGTCCATGAGCATGCCGCGGACGTACTCCTGCAGCGACTTCCCCGCCCGTGCGGCGCGGGAGGCCAGCTCGTCCCGAACGTTGTCGGGGACGTCTCGGACGGTGATCGCGACACTCATGCAGCTATTATGGCAGCAACAGAACTATTGTGCAGCGAGATTGGGCCTATGGCCCCGGCCGGTCGACAGCGATAGCCCTAGAACAACAGCGTGAAGGAGTGCCGAGTGCCTGTACTGCGTACCCCCGAAGACCGGTTCAACGATCTGCCCGGTTTCCCGTACCCCTCCCGCCAGGCCGAGGTCGGCGATCTCGATGGCGATCACCTGCGGATGTCCTACGTCGAGGATGGCCCGGCCGATGGACCCGTGGTCCTGCTGCTGCACGGCGAGCCCAGCTGGTCGTTTCTGTACCGGAAGGTGATTCCGGTGCTATCCGGGGCAGGGCTACGGGTGATCGCCACGGATTTGATCGGGTTCGGGCGTTCGGACAAGCCGACCGAGCGTGCCGACCACAGCTACGCACGGCACGTCGAATGGGTACGCGCTCTGGTGTGCGACGCCCTCGATCTGCGCGGGGTGACGCTGGTCGGGCAGGACTGGGGCGGGTTGATCGGACTTCGCCTGGTCGCCGAGAATCCGGCGCGGTTCGCCGGCATTGTCGCCGCTAACACGGGGCTGCCCACCGGCGACATCGACATGCCGCAGGTGTGGTGGCAGTTCCGCCGAGCCGTGGAGCGTGCGCCGGAGTTGGACATCGGCAGGCTGGTGCAAGGCGGATGCCGTACGACTATGACCCCGGAGGTTCGCGCCGCCTATGACGCGCCGTTTCCCGACGAGTCGTACAAGGCCGGGCCGCGGGTGATGCCCACACTCGTGCCCACCCGTCCCGACGACCCGGCATCCGAGGCCAACCGAGCGGCGTGGCAGGTTCTGTCCACCATCGAACTGCCGTTCCTGGTCGCGTTCAGCGACAGCGACCCGATCACCGGCGCGATGGCCCCGATCCTGGCTCGCTCGATGCCCGGTGCTGCCGGGCGCGAGCACCCGGTCATAGCTGGCGCCGGGCATTTCCTGCAGGAAGATGCCGGAGAACAGCTGGGCGCCGTGGTCGCCGATTTCGTCCGGGATCAGGTCTCAGCTCGCTGACCCGTCGGACCGGGAGCACCGTCAGGAAAGCACGGAAGCGTCCGGATGCTGACCGGGTTAGCACAATGGACCTACCAGCGCTGGCCGTACGCAACTGCGGACGCCCGAGAGACGGCCGTATCCAAGAAGGAGGACGCGTTGAGCGAATCCACCCGTTCGGATGCCCTCGTGCTGTTCGGGGCCACCGGCGACCTGGCCAAGAAGATGGTGCTTCCGGCCCTCTATCGGATGGCTGAGGCCGGGCGGTTGGAGCTGCCGGTGATCGGCGTTGCCCGCTCCGATCTGGACGATGAGGGGTTCCGCAGCCACGCCCGAGACGCGGTCGAGGCAGTCAATGACACGATCGACAAGGGCACCATGTCGGACTTCCTCGGCCAGCTCAGTCTGGTGACCGGGGACTACCAGGACTCGGCCACGTTCGAGGCCCTGTCCAGCGCGCTGGAAGGAAAGCGGCACCCGGCGCACTACCTGGCCGTACCTCCGCCGATGTTCTCGGTCGTCGTCCAAGGCCTGGCCGAAGCCGGGCTCAATCGCGGCTCGCGCGTAGTCGTCGAGAAGCCATTCGGCCGCGACAGCGAGTCCGCACAGAAACTCAACGCTGCCGTGCACGAGGCCTTCGACGAAGAATCGATCATGCGGGTCGACCACTACCTGGGCAAGGAGTCGGTGGAGAACCTGTTGGCCTTCCGGTTCGCCAACACCTTCTTCGAGCCGCTCTGGAACCGGCATCATGTCGCCTCGGTCCAGGTGACGATGGCCGAGTCGTTTGGGGTCGCCGGGCGCGGCGCGTTCTATGACAACGTAGGCGCGGTACGGGATGTGGTGCAGAACCATCTGATGCAGGTCGTCGCACTGCTGGCCATGGAGCCGCCGGTCGACCCGAGTGCTGATGCGCTGCGCGACGAGAAAGTGAAGGTCCTACGGGCGATGCGCCCGCTCGACCCGGAGCATCTCGTGCGCGGCCAGTTCGACGGTTACCGAGACGAAGAGGGTGTGGCGCAAGACTCCACCACCGAGACGTTCGTCGCGCTGCGGCTGGATATCGACTCCTGGCGGTGGGCAGGAGTGCCGTTCTACGTGCGCGCCGGAAAGTGCCTGGCCGCCACTGCACTCGAGGCCGTGGTCGAACTGAAATGCCCTCCAGCGCCACTGTTCGCCAGCGCCGAATGTGACCCGGGACCGAACCTGGTGCGACTCCGCTTGGGCAACGATGCAGGGGTCACCCTCACCGTGCAGGCCAAACAGCCCGGGCGGATCATCGTCACCGAACCTGTCGATCTGCGGGTGGATTTCCAGGAGGCACTGGGCAGCTGGCAACAGGCATACGAGCGACTGCTGGATGACGCACTCGACGGCGACGCGCGTCGATTCGCCCGCGAGGACACGGTCGAACAAGCCTGGCGCGTGGTCGAACCGGCGCTGCAGCCCCAGGTGCAGGCAAAGATCTGCTCCTACGATCCGGGAAGTTGGGGGCCTGCCGAAGCAGACCGAATCCTCGACGGCCGGCAGTGGTACGAGCCGACGGAATCCGCATGAGCAACATTCCCATCGCCGACCACGCGCTGCTGTCCGACCGGCACTCCGCGGCCCTTGTGACGACTGAGGGTTCGGTTGACTGGCTGTGCTTTCCGCGCTTCGACAGCGCGTCGGTTTTCGGCGCGCTCCTGGACAAGGACGCAGGTCACTGGTCGATTCGGCCGTCCGGTGAATTCACCGTCACGCGCTCATACGTCGAAGCCAGCATGGTGCTCCGTACGGTCTTCGACACCGCGCAGGGCACGCTGGAGCTGCTCGACGCGATGGACCTCGGCACCTCGAGCGACCCGCACCGACTCGGCGAGAACGCACCGCACGCGCTGCTGCGCGGCTTGCAGTGCACCCGCGGCCGGGTCACCGTCGAGATAAGTTTCACGCCGCGCCCGGAGTACGGACTGGTGGTGCCGGTGATGACCCTGATCGAGGGCGGCGCACGCGCTGTGGGTGGTCCGGACCGATTCACGCTCACCTCACCGATCGTGATGGAGTGCGCGGACGGTACGGGCCGGGCACGCTTCGAAATGGCCGCCGGCCAGCACGTCTACTTCGCCTTGCGGAGTACCTCGCTCGGCCAGCCCCTCGCGCAGCCCGCCCTGCAGGGCGAGATCGCCACCGCGCTGGAGGCCACGATCGAGCAATGGCGGGCATGGTCGAAACTGCACCAGAGCTACGACGGGCCGTGGCGCGACCTCGTACTGCACTCGGGTCGGGTCTTGCAGGCACTGAGCTACCAGCCCACCGGGGCGATCGTCGCAGCTGCCACCACGTCTCTTCCCGAGCAGATCGGCGGCAGTCGGAACTGGGACTACCGGTACTCCTGGGTACGCGACGCGAGCTTCACGATGAAGGCGTTGTGGGTTGCCGCATGCCCGGACGAGGCAGACCAGTTCTTTGGGTTCATCACCGCCGCCGCGGCCCACGCCCACCCCGATCGCCCGCTGCAGATCATGTTCGGCATCGGTGGTGAGCACGATCTGTCCGAACGCGAACTGACCCACCTGACCGGTTGGCGGGACAGCAGCCCGGTCCGGGTCGGCAACGGCGCCTGGTCCCAGCCTCAACTCGACGTGTACGGGGAGATGCTCGACGCCGCGTACCGCTTGCGCGACGAGCTGGGCGAGCTGGAACCGGCCATCCGTACGTTCCTGGCCGGGCTGGCCGATGCTGCCGCAGCGCAGTGGGAACAGACCGACCACGGCATCTGGGAGGTGCGCGGCGAGCCGCAGCACTTCCTGTACTCGAAGCTGATGTGCTGGCTGGCCCTCGACCGCGCCGTGGCCATGGCCGACCAACTGCACGCCAGCGAGAGGGCCGACGGCTGGGCTGCCGAGGCGGACCGGATCCGGGAGGTGATCCTCGATCGCGGCTACAACGACGAGGTCGGAGCCTTCACCCAAACGCTGGACGGGACCGAACTCGACGCATCCTCGTTGATGGTGTCGCTGGTGGGCTTCTTGCCCGGTGACGACGCCCGGGTTCAGTCCACCGTGGACGCGATCGCGGCGGGGCTCACCGATGATCGAGGCCTGGTCTTTCGCTACCGCGTCTGCGCCGGGGTGGATGGACTCGACGGCGACGAGGGCACCTTCTTGCTGTGTACGTTCTGGCTGGCGCGCGCGCTGGCGATGGCCGGCCGCACCGGCGAGGCCCGTGAGGTATTCGGCCGTGCCGTCGGTTGTGTCAACGACCTGGGGCTGCTCTCGGAGGAGATCGATTCGGCCACTGGCGAGCACCTCGGGAACACACCGCAAGCATTCAGCCACGTCGGGCTGATCAACGCCGCGTGGTCGATTCAGCAAGCCGAGCAGGGAGCCGACGCTGGCTGATCGCGCCGCTGAGCGTGACGTTCATCGGGGCCGGTACGCCTCGGCCCGGCCGGCGACCCGGATCACGGTGACGGAGTGCGTGGGCTCATGGATCTCGTAAAGAACCCGGTAGGCGCCGCGGTGGGCGCTGTAGATGCCGGCGAAGTCATCGCGCAGCGGCTTGCCGACCCGGAGTGGATTTTCGGCTAATGCGCCGTAGATGAATTCGATGACAGCCGGCACAACCCGAGGCGGTAAGTGATCCAGCGTGCGGATAGCGGCCGAGGACAGCCCGACCGCCCATCTCACCTGGTCGAACCGATGCCGTAACGCCTGCGGACCGCGGCCTCGTCGGCCAGTTGTCCCGTCTCCCCCTCGGTACGGGCCGTACCGATGTCCTCGTGAACGCCGGGCTGGGATTGCCAGAACAGCGTCTCTTCCATCGTCTCGAGGTCATCGACGGAGATGAGGACCGCGGCTGGCCGACCGTGCCGCGTAATGGTGAACCGCTCAGACGTAGTGACAGCGTCCTCGACGAGTTCATTGAGCTTCGCCTTGGCCTCCGTCAACGGGATGGTGGTCATGGCTTCATGGTAGACCCCGAATACAGCCGCGCGAGAGTCCGAATTCAGATCTGATGTGACCTGCTCAGTGCGAAGCGGGAGTGAAACATGGCTAGCTCTCCGGCGGGTACGTCGTCCTCGCTCTCCTGATCGAGCGAGCCAGCGGTAGGCCCTACCACGACCTCGTCCGCCAGCGGGTGACCGAACCGGCAGGCATGACCGACAGCGAGTTCTTCTGCTCCGACGAACTCCCATCACGGACAGCGCTCGGGTATCTGTTCAACGACGGCCGCGACCGCACCAACGTCTTCCATCTGCCGGTCCGCGCCACCGGCGACGGCGGTTGCTACACAACGGCCGCCGACATGCGGACGTTCTGGACCGCGCTGTTCTCCGGCAAGATCGTCTCCGAACAGACCGTCGCAGACATGACCCGGCCGCACAGCGCTGACGTCGAGCCCGGCTTTGGCTACGGTCTCGGCTTCTGGCTCAAGCCCGGCGGATTAGGCGAGTCGAGCGGCGTCGTCCACCTCGAGGGGATGGACGCCGGGGTGTCTTCCGAAGCGTGCACAATCCCGCGACGGACCTCACCCACACCGTGATCTCCAACGACACGGATGGTGCGTGGTCGGTGGCGACGCCGCTCGCCGGCTTGGTGGAAGCCTGAGTTGTGCGGCCTATTGAGGGGACTCGGTCTGCAGGCCGTGCTCGTGCGCTGCGGTCCTGAGCCGCTCGTCGTAGGTAAAGAGCACTCCCAGGTCAGTGCCGATGGACAAGGCCGCCGAGAGGTGGATCGCATCCAGCGACCGCAACGCTGGGGGTCCGAGGTCGCCAGCGCGGTCGAGCAGTGGCTCGTCGAGACGGATGAGAAGAATTGTTGTCATCAGGCGTCGAGCACTGCCCACGAGGCTCTCGTGGCCGGATCGGCGAAGCGCGCGCACCGTCTCGGTTCGCAGCAGAGTGGCTGACGCGCGTTCGGGCCAGCGCTTCAGCCGTTCACGCAGGGCCTCGGATTCTGGCTCGGCGACGATCAGCTTGACGAATGCAGAGGTGTCCAGATACGCGGCCCTAGCGCTCATCGGCGCGTAACTCGGCGAGGGCAGATGACGGGAGGACGGTGCCGCCGACTGCTGGCAGTCCCAGATCAGAGGCGAGGTCCAGCAAATCGCCTTCCGGCTCGATTGCATGTCCGTCCAGAACCATCTGTTCCAGGACTCCCGGACGTATTGGGACGATCCGCGCGACCGGGTGCCCGTGATCGGTCACATCGATTGTTTCCCCGCCTGCCACACGTTTCAGCACAGCGCTGGCCTGCTGCTTCAACTCCCTTATGCCCACACGGTTACTCATAAGAACCACATGGTAGCACAATCGCCAAGTCAACTGCGGCAACATCACCACGGTGCGGAAGGAGGCAGTCGAAGACACGATCGGCCTGCTGTTCGACGACCAGGAACCGAGGGATCGATGTGGCCGACGTCGTTCGCGCTCCTTAGGTGGAACGCCGTCAACGAGAAGCAGCTGCAGGCGCTCGTGAAGAGTGCCGTCGACTGACTTAGTTCGGCTACAGGATCGGTGTCATCGTCTTGGCGTCCGGGGTCTCAGGCATCCCGGTCGATCCGCAGCGGCTAGACGGCGGGACAGATCTGATCGGCTGACTCGGCGCTTGTCACACATTGTTGGTAGCCGTGCGACGCCATGGCCGAGGACAGTGAAGCTCAGGGGAGTAGTGCGAACGGCTTGCCCTCAACGGTTCGCAATACGTCGAAATGACGTCGGTCCAACGTCAACACAAGGTCGGTGCGGTACTGCTGCGCGAGAGCAACGATGGAGGCGTCCGTGACCCCGATCTGCTGGTCGGCATACCGCTCGACGATTTCAGTCGCCCTCTCAAGCAGTGCGGCGTCCATCGCAGCGAGTTCGTAGCCGGGACCGCTCAATTCACGAAGAACGGCTAGTTGAGCGGCCATGCCGATTCGGCGCCCGACGAGGTAGTCGAGTTCGGCCACAACGTACGGCGAGACGACGATCGGAGCCCGCACATGTGTCAGAGCCGAGCGAACGTCGTGGTGGCGCGGCTCACGTTGGTTGAACAGCGCCAACAGACCACTCGTGTCGGCGAGGATCACTGTTCCCCGAAACCTGCTAGCTGGGCCTCGACATCGTCAGCGAGCAGGACATTGCTTGCAAACAACGGCCCACGTGGTGGCAGCTCCTCGTTGGAGACTGCATCCGCGATGGCCTGACGGATGACCTCCGCTTCAGAGATCGCACGCCGCCTTGAAGATGCGGTCACCGCTCGCTTCAACTCATCGGGCAGGTACACCGTGGTCTTGTTCACCAATATAGGGTACCACCCGTATGGCAACTCCCAAGGACTGCCTTCGTCAGCGATCCCGCCAAGGCAGGGGTACGACAAAGACCGCGGTCACCGCTCAGCCGAACCGCGCCGCTTGACGTCCACAACGTCGAATAGTTCCGCCGGCTTTCCCCGTGTTCCCTCCGCGAGACGACCAGTCGGGCGGAGTTGGCCGAGCATGATCCGCCGGAAGGTGTCCTTCTGCAACGGACGTCCCAGGACAGCTTCGTGCACCAAACGCAAGTCTCGCAGCGTAACCGGCCACTTCAACAGTCGATCGGGATCTGGGGCGCGTTCGTACCGAGATTGCAGATTCTCCATTGCGAACCCGACGATCTGATCGTGATCGAAGGGCAATGAGCGACGACGCCCCGGGGGGTCTACCCGACCATCCACAATCCGTAGGAGCCGGGCACGTTCAGGATCAAGCGCCACGGCGTCGTGCGGGATCACGACGAGATGCCCAACAGACAGCACCCAACCGCGGTCATCCCGGTCCGGTTTGTCGAACACGTGTAACTGTCGCGGCAATATTCCCCGGATGCCGGCCTTCTCTCGTAGGCAGCGTTGGACCGCTTCAGCGAGCGTCTCCCCCGGGTGCACAAAGGTGCCGGGAAGCGACCATTCACCGTGCTCGAATCCGGTGTCACGCCGGATCAACAGCACGTGCGGTTGCAACGACGCGTCAATAGTCCCGGGTCGAGGGACCGTGAGGACGGCAACGTCAACCGCCACTGATGGACGCAGATAGTCAGTCAGATCCCGCTGCGGAAGAGTCGGGCGACTAGGCATGCAGCCAGCATATAGCGCACACATGCGCTAACCCTGCTACGGTTGACTTAGCGCAAGAATGCGCTTTAGGGGGGGCCGTGTGGGTTATTGATAACGAGGGCGGGTACACCGATGTCACACGGGACGCCTCCGCCGGCGATGCAGGACAAACCGCGCCGAGAGTGCTGGTCCGCTCGTACGTGCGCGAGGACCTGCAACGAGTGGTCGACCGCTCCGGAGAGGACGCGGAAGTCACACCGCTCGATAGCGGGACGCTCGGATGGACGGCCGTGATGAGCGCCGAAGGCTACCTCCGGTCGCTTTCGGTTGCGGTGACGTCACTCCTCGAGCCCCGCAATTTCTCGTTGCCGAGGTACGCCGACAGCGAGTCGGTCGAGTCGCATGTACGGGAGACGTCGCTCCAGCGGGCGACCGATGCGCTGGTGATGCTGCGGTACGGCGACGTGCCGCCGACGTCAATGGCCGAGATGCTCCGCGTACGAGGGAGTCTGGACGTTCTCGAAACGACGGCCGGGGAGGTGAAGCAGGACCCAACCCTTGTTGAGCCGGGCGACCTGGTTGAGTTCACTTTCGTCCAAACGGGTGGTCAGCCCGTCCATCGCTCGCTTGTCAAGGTTGCCCAGGTCCGCCTCGACGGGTACCTCGACATTTGCGGGCATTGGACCACTCGGCACTACGACTCCGACGGTGCCGAGGGGAGACTGGAAATCCACTACGGCAGCTTTTCCGCCGCGTCGTGGGATCCGGTCCGGGTCCTCAAGGGCGGAGCGCCGGAGATCTTCGACGGCGAGGGAATGGACCGTCTGCGCGCGACGATCGCTGCATTCGAGACCGGTATCGCGGACTTCGAAGATCTCAGTGAGGCCGTGGGCCGGACCGTCTTTGCGGTAGGCATGTTCACCTTCGGCTGATCTTTGACGTTTCGACGTCGGTTGATCCTTGACACTCCGTTGGTCAGGTTAGTCGGATAGATGCCTTCTTCTTCCTCACCTCCCCGGTGCTTGTGCGCGTGACGGTTT
>JAABUR0100004618.1_pt1 | contig 18276 bp, 18 predicted proteins | sample 5560091 | NCBI WGS metagenome assembly JAABUR01 (sample SAMN10711879, study PRJNA513375) | rock metagenome | isolation source: Antarctica rocks | place: Antarctica: Victoria Land, University Valley sud | reverse complement strand
CCCATCCTCTGCTCATCTATCAATCTCCTCACCTGTCAATCGAAGTTCAAGACATAGTCTCTGCATTTAAATCATTTGAACCTTTACACTCAACATGCCTTCCTTTACCGTCTTCAAGGGCCAGGAGAATGGCATCCCGAAGAAGAGCACCACCACCAAGCCGGACCAGCTCACCGGCGACAGCGTCTTAGTCAAGGTGACAGCCTCTGGTGTTTGTGGAACCGGTATGTGTCTTCAATCCTACGATCCTAAACGTGATAGACGGCTGCTAATAGATCCTTCTAGATCTACACTATGTCAGTGACTCTTTGTTTTCGACATGAGCTCGTTGATCTTCAGGGCTAACGGGGGAGCAGAAAGGTGCAGACATGGTTCTCGGCCACGAGGGCGTCGGCATTGTCGAGGCCGTGGGACCAGAGTGCCACTCCTTGGAGAAAGGCGATCACGTCGGCTGGGGCTACGAGGTCGACAGTTGCGGCCACTGCATCGAATGCCTCCAGGGGGCAGAGACGTACTGCCCCGAGCGGGCCTTGTACGGCGTCAAGAATCTCGACCAAGGCAGCTTTGCTTCCCACGCCATCTGGCGCGAGTCGTTCCTACACGTCATCCCCAAGGGTCTCAGCGATATCGACGCCGCTCCACTCCAATGCGGAGGTGCCACCACCTTCACCGCCCTACAGGGCATCAAGCCGAGCGACACGGTCGGCATCTTGGGCGTGGGTGGTCTGGGACATCTGGCCATCCAGTTTGCGGCGAAGATGGGATGCCGCGTTGTGGTCCTTTCGGGCTCCGACAAGAAGAAAGCCGAAGCCATGAAGCTAGGTGCACACGAATTCATCGCCACCAAGGGCGCCAAGGAGCTCACGGTCTCTTCGCCGCTGAACCGATTGCTGGTCACTGCTGCGGTGCCGCCGAACTGGGATCTGATCTTGTCGATCATGGCGCCCCGCTCGGCGATCTACCCGCTCTCGGTGTCGTCTGGGAACTTGGAGATTCCGTACATGGCGCTGATTCTGCAGGGCATTTCGGTGCAAGGATCGCTCGTGGCCCCGAGGAACCTGCACCGTCAAATGCTCGAGTTCGCGGCGCTTCACCAAATCAAGCCCATTGTGGAGAAGTTTCCCATGACCGAGGAGGGAATCAAGCAGGCGATGGACAAGTTGGACCGCGGCGAGGTCTACTACCGTGCTGTTCTGGTACCGGCGTAAGCGATCCCGCTATGGGTTGATGAGTCAATGAACATGCATGTCAGATAGTCATTTGGCAGGTAGACTAGACAGTTTGAAGGAGCCGTCAAGGCCTTAATAGCGAAGAAGCCTTCTCAAGATGACTGTTGTTCTACGGGTGTTTTACTATATTCTAATCCTGCCCAATTCGTCTCGTCATCAAGATCAACAAGTTCTATCTCAAGTAGATAAGAACCAACAAGTTCTATTTCATATAAGATAAGGTTTGCACAATCTATTCTAGTTAATTCCCTTCATTCTGTGTCAGGATGCAACGGATTTCAGTTAACGAAGGGTTGAAAGAGTTGAGAGGACTAGTCGAGAACAATTTACCCGAAGGCAACAAACAAATTATGGCAGTCATTGAATCGTGTTTGTCCTATCGAATCAAAGAGGATAAGAGCCGCCGCCAAAACAAACAACCCGTTATAAAAGATAGCTCGAAGGATTTGCTGCACTACCTACTTCAAGCCGACGATTCAGAAGGTGGGCCAGGATTCACTCCTCTGGAACTGCGCGGAGAGACCGAACTGCTGCTTTCAGCCGGGTTTGACACCACTCTCGCAGTAATAGCGGCAATGTTTTTTTACGTCTTCTACTGTAGGAAGCTATCTACGATTTGTGCCACGATTGGCGCTAGCCCCAACTAGGCTAGCGGGCAGTGTAATGGCACTGCAACGCCTATGTTCCTAATTGAACGGCTACTTCTCCTGCTCCTACTATTGCTCCTACTACAGCTTCTATTGCTTCAACAACTTCTCTGTCATTGGGCTCGTCATTCTCAATGACCATTCGATAACGGTCAAGATCACCTAGGGATTGACTTGAATCAGCAGATCTAGACGCAAGCCAGTCAAGCGGGTCTTACCAAGACAATTTATCCACGTAGGTATCGTTGTGAAACTTGTGCGGTCTCAAAGTTTCCAAGAACAAGTCTCTCCTGAAATTATTGGAAACAGGGAACAGTACTGTTACCCCTGTGTGGTTGGCAATCTCGCTTAGCCCTATAGGGCGCGGGAGTCGGAGTTTTCACCTCCTTCCTCCCTTCGTAGCTCCTACTTTCTACAGTAGTTCAATCAACATACATGCACAACTCCTTCTGACCCTCATAAACTAACAGAAACTGCCAAAGCATTCCCCTGGAAAGCCGTGCATGTTCCCAGAGTAGCCGAACTGCCGACTGCCTAAACAACATTGCAGGCCTTTGCGCTATGAATTAAGACGACCTTGGCCGCTGAAGCCGTAGTGAGAGTCGATCCAGTCTGGAAGATGAAATGGGCCGCGGATCTTGTTTTGGCGCCTGGGTAAGCGTGCCGGTCAATTGGGCCGAGGAAGAGAATTTGTAGACCTGGGGACCCAGTGTGAGACCACCAAGATCGGTGCCGGTTAGGTCTTTGGTAGTGGTCAATGCGACTGCGGCATCTTACTCGCTACGGGCGGCTGCCTGGGCCGCTTTGGCAGTGCTGTCGCCTTCGTCAACGGCGCCGGTAAGTTTCACGGGTGGGAAGCCTATGTGTGCGGTAACGGGGAAGACTCCGAGATCACCAGTAATGATGTCGGGTTGTTGACTGGGTCTGTATTGGTTACATTCGGAGCCCCAAGGACGCCAAGGGTGGTGTCTGTGACCGTTTTGATGGTAGGTTGAGCCACTATAAGGGCTGGGAGCGCAAGCTAGAGAGCGAAGTTTTGCTGGAATCTCATGATGAAATCGGTCTGATTATGTGGGCAAGCTGGAATTGAGGGTTTCAATACGATAGAAGGGATGGGCTGGTCGAATTTCAAACGTGACGGGTTTTGAGATCCAGGACAGTCGATAGAGGAGCCACTAGGTCAACAAAGAAAGGTGATGGGCACGGCTCTATCTATACCATAATGCATCAGATTTCTGCGAGACCCTGAAGCAACATCCGAATTTTCAGAATCTACGAAGTTGCTGCCATGGGCACTATTTTGACCCTGTGGGATTGGAAGAAATCCTCTAAGCCTCCATCATTGATGAATCAATTCATTCGATGTGCCGCTTTTGAAGTGAGACCGTTATTCTTAACTTGTATTTCAATGCCTGCAAAGACGGTACTCCTTTCTGCCTCCGTCCAAAGCGATCACCACTGATTCATCGAATGATTTCGGAGACCGTTCTGGATCAGAGAAGTTAGCTTTGTCAAAGATATATCGAACATTTGGTCAGTGATTGAGATTCATCGATGAGTTGATAATAACACAATGAGGATACAGTGAGCCGAGAGTAGTTTAAGATTCCTCGCCCACACATTCAACATTGACAGGCTCACGACTCTGATCTTTCGGCATGGAATCCTCATATCATCTGTTCTAAATGAGTAATTGGTCCTGAGATTTGAGCGCGGCGCAATCGGATGCTCGAGTTGAATTGGGAGAATTCGGAAGATGAAGAACTAGAATGTCTACCGCGGAATAACTCAATTTTGATGAAGACTGCTACTTCTTGTGATCATATTACTTCCAGTGCATCTCAGTTACGACGGCATTGACTATCTTCGATTACTCGAATTATATATGCCTCGTATTATTTCAAGATCCGTAAGCGAAGACCCTTATGTTGGCCTTAGAAACTGATCGACCCAGCTTAAATGAGGACTTATTCACGATTAGCGTCGTGAAAGATTGTCTGAGATTGACTAACAGTCGAGTTATTGGAGAGCAATATCTCTAGTAATAGATTTTCCAAGGGCATAACATGTGAGGATAATAGAAGCGTTGAAGGCAAGAATAACTTGAATTGTTGATACAACTGTCTAATCTGGAGAGGGTTTCCAAGCATATACTCTCTGCAGCTACTAGCTAGCTAGTCGCTGCGATATTTGCACTCGCGCTCGAATTGACCAAGCCACCAACAGCAAAAGGATTCACCAAAGTAGCCGGGTTGATACCATACGGCTTGCTCATGTAATAATTCATGGTGAAATCGAATTGGGAACCGATGGCGTAGGCATAGAGGACAAGAGTGGACTCCCTGAGTTTGGGGAGCGCTGAACGGGTTAGAAAGGGGAGTGTGGCAATGGGACAGAGATACTCACGAGGAACAAGAATCGCGCCACCAGACCCTTTACTTACACAATTTTCCATCAAGTTTTGCTTCGCTTCATCGATCATATACCAACTCGATTTGCTCGAAGCAAAGACGCGAGTCGCTGGCGACGTGGTTGCGTAGCTCAGCAGAGCAAGGCGAAATCCATCTACATACACGTCAGCCAGCCGCCCGCATTTGCGCCTCAGGTGGTGTAGTACGCACTATTGCCCCAAATCTTCGGCACCTGCACTCTGGGTTCAGGGCCCAAAGGTGGCTGGAATGGTGGATCTTGCAACTGCGGTTCCGTGAAATACCGTCTTGTGCTATCGATGGTAGGCAATTGGCCAGCGGAGGGTGCGTCTCGAAGATTAGGGGACCCGGCCCAGGTGCCGCACCAGAAGGTGGCTGCTGTGGTAAAGGGCGCGAGGAGTGGGAGGAGGAGTGGAATGAAGATAACGTTGCGCATGATTTGCTTGAAGGGAAGGAAGAGGTAGGTCTAATCTTTTTTTTCGTTGTTGGAGTGGTATTTTGAAAATCACTGAAAGAGAATACTCGAAGATGAAAGTTGGCCCTCTTATATTGTGTGGGCTTCTTGTTTTCAGTATGTCCTCGCCTCATGCGGGGTAGAGAAAATCAATCTGGAAGCAAGATGTTTGAGTGGACGCGCATGTTGAAGGTACACCATTGGCGGTCTTGGGTCGCAATGAACTTCAAGGCGGTCCCATGAGGCTGTCGCTGTTGTGACCCAGGTAGGCTTTCGCGGGTCAACGCAAGGTCAACTAGACCATCTAGCACACGGCTTGATTCGAAATTTGCGGAAAACTGCGCGATACTTGCGGTCGCCATAATGTTCTTGTCGATTCTGGCGGATGTATTTTCACGACGCTTAACATCGTCTCTTTCCTTATTCTACCGTGCGTAGATCTATGACGCAGCTATCGTTGATTGCGAAACCTGTGTCGTTTCTAGAATTTGCCGAGAGCCTGATCAAAATTAGGGACGAATCTTCAAATCTTGGTATCCCTTAACCCGTCATTAAAGCTGCCATTCCAGGTATACGGCCACCTTACCTGTTAGGATACTAGGAAGCGACGAGAGATGACTAACCAGGCCAATGAGAACCTGAAGATTAATATTTAGATTTTCTAGTGCGAGATAGACGAAAATAGAAGTTTCTTCGCAATAATCCCCAATTGCTTCAAAATTCAATGAAACTTCCCTTCCCTCTCCCTGTGTATGCCCCCTTCGCTCTCTTTCTTTCTATGCATGTAAAGTCTCTCAGCAGGCCTCATTTTTGCAGGCTGCTAGCTTTCTACACTGTTCAGAAGTGCACTCAAACCAGGCTTGAATAATACGTTTTCGTTGTTTCTTTGACTGATCATTAGACTGATCGCGTCGAGTTTAATTGATTTTTTTTTTGAAAAAGTGTTGAATTAAATTGAGAAGCTTGATTCAACAACTCGACTCGAAAACTTGATTCAACTCAACAAGATATTAGATAAATGTAAATAGCTTGGTTGAACAGTCTACATAATTTTTCTTCATGACTTTCTATCATGTTTTTCTGTCATGACTTTCTATCAAAGTCAAATAATCTTCATGTTTTTCTTTATGTTTCTCTTTATGTTTCTCTTTATGACTTTCTATCAAATGATCTTCATGTTTTTTCTTCATGACTTTCTATCAAAAAGATAATGCAAAAAAATAATGTAAAAGTCAAAAAAATTTCTATATTTAATTTTCTTGATGTCAAGTAAACTGATCATTAAGTTGAGTTTTCATATCTACTTTCTGACTCACTTAAGTACTTAATATCAATGTCATGACTTGACTTGAATACTCAATATTAATCTTGTAACTTGACTCAATATTGATCTTGAGTTGAGTCAGAATTTGAGTTCTTGATTCAACTCATCAAGCAATTGAAAATTCAGAATTCAACTACTGATAAAAGTTTTCTGAGCAGAATTCATGATACTATTGATTAAAATCTTCAGAACTCATGATTTATGAAAATACTGATTACTACTAATAAAGATTTTCTGAGCAGAATTCATGATACTTGTAATGATTATTTCTTTAACAATAAAAGATATAAACAAAAATCAGTATAGTAACAAACTAATCACTAGACTGAAGATTTGAGAATAATTAAGACAATAAACTGTATTGACTATGACATAAGTTGAGCATAAAGCTTTTATTTAAAAGAATGATCATCATTATATAAATATAAAAGAATCATGTCAAGTTATTTCTGCTCTGAATAATCACTCTGATCATCTTTGAGCAAGATAAGTAAAATGAGCATTATGCTCATCATGCTCACTGTGATCGCTTCTGATTTAAGCGATCAGAGCAATCATTTTCAAGACTCTGATTACTCAATGATTATTTAATTATTGCTATTACATAATTTCATGTAAATGAGTTTTAACACTAGATTCTCTTTTAAGATTTTCATCTTAAAAATCACTTTTTCTTCATGCTTTCTCATTGCACAATGAAAAACTTTATCTTATGTTGTAGAAATCTTCTTAAACGTACAAGTTCAAAGCATGCTGTCATGCATCTTTATGAACATTGTAATCACTTGCAAAAGAAATGTCATATTGACAACAAAATTAATCATTGCATTGAGTGTATGCATTTTAATTACAAATGCAATCTCACTTTTTTGATGATGAAGTGAAAAAGAGTAAAGACAAAATGTGATTGCATTCTTCATGAACTGCTGAATGCTCATAAGTAGATGCAAAAAATCTTCATGAAAGTTACTCATCTGCAAAATCAATTTGTGTTTCTGAAGAATAAAAAACAAATGATGATTGAATGAAAGTTTCAAAACATCATTGAGCTTAAGAAAGAAGAGAGAAAAACTAGTGAGTCATTGCTGAATGATTTTCTCTTTAACATGTTTTTCAAGTAAATTGAAATTTCATCAAACTTTGACTGACTGTTAGAAACTGAGTTAAACTAAAGATACTATTAATAAAAAAGATTGATATTATTATTACTTTGATAGAATTTAAATACAAGACAATACATCAAATAATGTATAAAATGAAAGACAAAGAAAAAAAGAAAAGAATGAAAACTCAACTATATATATATGAATCAAGCAGAATTAAGACTAAATAATAGTTTTATAACTTAAAATTGCAAAACTTCATGCATATGATTAAGATGATTGAAACAAAATTGCTGAGATTAAATTAAGATGATGATGATTAAATTAATAATTTAATTCATTAAACTACAAAACAAATTTAATAAATTAAGATTATTTAAAACATTAATAATTTATGTTTTAAATTAAGTTAATGATCTGACATCATGACAGTAACTTATCTCTTCAAGATTGAGCTTCTGCAAAATGATAAGAAAAAACAAGATGAAATAAGAAAGAATTGAAAATAAAGATTAAAATGAGATGAAAATTGATGTAAATACATTTTAATGTAATGAAGTATAAATGAAATTGAAATAAATCTGAGTCATATTTAAGTTAAATTTGAGCAAGATTTCTGTAAAATGAAATAAGATAAAACGCATTTTAATGTAATGATATGCAAATGAAATTAAAATAGATTTAAGTCACATTTGAGTTAAATTTAAGTAAAATATCTGAAGAATGAGATGAGATGAGACGCATTTTAACATGATGATGCATAAATGAAACTAGAATAAATCTGAGTCATATTTGAGTTAAATTTGAGCAAAATATCTAAAAAGTAAAACAAGATGAGATGCATTTTAACATGATGATGTACAAATGAAACTAAAATAAATCTGAGTCACATTTAAATCAAATTTAAACAAAATGTTTAAGTCAGATTTAAACAAAATCTGAGTCAGATCAAGATTAAATCAAAATGATAAAGATTAAACTTAAAGTTTTTGATATTAACATTGAAACATCATACATGATAGTACATATGATTTTTCAACGACAGAGTTGATGAGATGATATTCATTAAGCATTTACTCACAATTATTCAGAAGATAAAAAGACTCTCAAGTAGAAAAGTGATCTTTTCAATTGATGTAATACTTGAGCAAAGATGAGTTATAACATTTATCATGCTTAAAGTTTAGTATGCTGTTTATATATCAGAATCTTTCATCATTTTTAATGATAATAAATTTTTAAGATTTCTGATGTTGACTTAAAAGAAAGTCACTTGCAATATGATTTAAAAGAATGACATGAAAGATTGAATGAATCTTTATGAATGTTGAAAGATTTAACTCAATGATCAGAGAATTATTCTTGAAGATACACTTGATCTTGAAAAAATTAACATTATGATCATTTAACTTAACAACAAGATGAGTGATGCTGAGATTGCAAACATTCAATCAAACTTCATCTTTGATGAAGTATTTAAAACAAGAACAATGAGAAAGATTAACATTGAATTCATAAATGATCTGAGTTATAAACATTTCATCATGTAAATGCTCAGTTAATTTCTTCATCTTCTTGATGAACTTTTTGACATTGATTAACTTGTTTCAAGCTTAAAACATAAGATTCTTGAACAGAAATTCAGAAAATTTAAAGTTTAAACATGAGTTCTGACTTAAATTGATCAAGAAGAATGATGTTAAAGTGATTAATGATGATGCATTATTGATGATGAATTTAACTTCAGAAAGTCACTTAGCTTAGTTATTCTGCATGTAGTTGATGAAGACTTGAAGATAATATTTCATGACAGCATTGATTCTTTTGATTTGATCATTGATTTCAAAGTGATACATTGTTAATAACTTAATGTTTATCTTTAACATTTTACATATATGCTTTCAAACATTGAAGATGAATTGTATATTTTAATCAGACATGAAGAACTTGAGTAAATCATGATGTTTTCAAACATGAGCATAGAAGCAGTTGATAACTTCTTCAACTTTCATAAAAGTGATGAGAACTAAATGTTTCATTTTAATAAAATGATCAATGAAGATTAAAATATATTTATATGTGATACTCATGAAGATATTAAGTAATAAAGAATTTACATAGTTCATGAAAATATCACATCAACAACATTTGAAAATTGAAAAAGAATATAATCATTCTTGAATTCATTGTTTAAAGAGTTTAAAATATGTGTACATGTGATAGTTTTGTATGAAACGTTGAACATACTTATAAATGTTTAATCATCAGTAAACTTGATTGATTAGTTCATAACTTTTTGCTCTTTCTGAGTGATCATCAATGATATTATCATGAGCAAGCTGAATGATACAAAGATGTAGTTTATCTGAGTTAAGCATGTACTTTCTTTCTTGAAAGTACAAATGATTCTCATGTTTTTTACACTCAACTAAAAAGATCTTGTTATGATGTCATGCTTTATTGCAAAGTGCTTTAATTATTTGAACTGCGAATTTGTCATTGATTTCAACTTGCTTTCACAATGTTTGAATGAAAGTATCAGCAGAATTTTCATCAAGATTCAGAATGTTTTGATTTAGCTGAAACTTGATGTTTTTAATGTCAAATTCTTTGATTTCTAAATTCATGAAAGTTAAAATTTATGAAAATGCTGAAATAATTGAAAACAGATGTAACTAAACTGAATCTAAAATGATGATTTGTGACTGAAGCTTCATGACTTTAATGTTGAAGATGTTAAGAGCAAGATTCTTAACAATATTAAAATTTAAAACATAAGTTTTCAAAATTGTTTAATATTGATATTAATGTTGAGAATTGAATATATTTCTCTTTTTAGAAAGATCTTCTGAACAACGTGTCAAAGCATTCAACTTATCATCGATCTTGTAAAAATGATAAGCAATGTGATAGTTGAATTTAAACAGAAACTTGTTTCAACAAGCTTAATGATGATTCAACTGCTTAATTGACATGAAATACTTAAGATTTTTGTGATTCATGATCATCTTAATAAAGTAAATAGAATTTTCAAGCTCTGATCATCATTTTTCAAAAGCGCAAACAATGATCATAAGTTCTTTATCATAAATCTTGTAGTTACACTTAACTGAGTTATGCTTCTTTGAAAAGTAAGTGACTAAATGAAGAATCTCATTCTCATCATACTGAAAGAGAATGTTTTTAAATACATAGTTCAAAGTATTGATTTCTATCACAATCTTGTAATTTAAATTATAATGATGAAGAATAATCTTGAAAATGAAGACTTTTTTAAGAATGTTGAATGCAATTTGACATTTCTGAAATCAGACAAAAAGTACATCTTTTCTGATGAAATGAGTGAGTGAGATAGTTATTTTACTATAGTCATAAATGAATTTTTTATAAAAGTTCATGAAATTTAGAAAACTTTAAACATCTTTAACGTCGATTAAGATGAATCAATTAACAATGATGTTTATCTTAGAAAAAATTTTCTTTATTTTTTTGATCATGATTATCAATTTTAAATACAAGACTTGAGTGATGTGAAACTTGTATTTGATTATATTTATTTGAAGATTTGCTTCTTGCAGCTTTTGCAGAATGAGCTTGACATGAATCTCATGCTTGAGTTCATTGTTGAAATAGATCAAGATGTCATTCAGATAAGTTGTATAAAATTTATTTAAATATTTGCAAAAAGTATTATTAATATACTTCTGAAACAAGACAGACTCATTACATAAATTAAAGAGCATGACTAAATACTTGAATAATTCAAATTGAGTGCAAAAGTTGATAAAAGCTTCATTTTTTTCTTTGATTTAAAGTTGATTGAACGCAGAAATAATATTCAGCTTGATAAAGATTTTAGCTTAATTTAGATGATTCAGCGTTTCTGAAATCAGAAACAGAGAATATTAATTCTTGACTGTGATAGTGTTCAGATCTTGATAGTTCATACAGAAGTGAAGTTCTTCTTTAAGTTTCTTAATGAAAAGAATAGAAACAATCATCTGAAAGTAATTGACTTGAATGAAATCTTTACTTAGATTTTCATTCAGATAACGACGAAGTTCTAGAATTTTATCACAACTTATGTTATACAAAGTGAAGATTGAGAATTGAGCATTTTCTTTAAAATGTATAACATGATCATGAGCTTGATGCAAAGACAAGATATCAACATTCTTCTTGAAGAAAACATTTAAAAACTTGAAATATTTGAATAATAAAATTGTAATTGAATCAATGATTTTACTTTATTAATAAACTTCAAGATTTTCTTGTGTCATGAATGCAGATAAATGAAATTACTTTTTCATTTGATAAAGATTCAAATGATGATTCTTATCATATATACTGTCTTGAAAGCAAGATGAAAACTGAGTAAGAGTTAAACTATTCTTTGAATGAACAGTCAAAGTTGCATGACATGATTTTGACTCATCAGAATTTAAACTAGAAGATGAGATTAACTCAAGATTCAAAAAACATCAATTTTCTTTAAAATGATGCTTAAATCTGTTGTTAAGTTAAAGTTAAGTTGAGTTGAAAAGAATTAACTCAACTCAATTCTGAATTCAAGTTAAGATTGAATTGATTTTTTTCAACTTGAGCTCAACTTGAAATTGAGTTAAGTTGCTTGAACCTGATTTCTAAAAATAGTATATTTACTCATAGACATTGAGTTTTCATGCAAACTGAATTTGAACTCAATTTCTAAAAATAGAATAATTACTTGTATGCACAAGATTTTCATGCAAACTGAATTTTCGCGCACTCTAATTTAGAAAGATTAGTAACAAATAGTATTGAATTTAATGTGTTAAAATGACATCAATATAAATAGTTTTAATTAACGTGCACGAAAATCTCGTTTACGCTGAAATCTCATGCATACAAGTAATTAATCAATTGACTTTACATTCAAGAAAAAAAAAACTAAAGTTCTTGACAAAAGCAATAAGAATTAACTTGAATTATACGTGAAAGCAATAATATCATTAACAGTGTGACAGTGCAAAAATTGTATTTACTATTTATTTGTTTTATGACAGTGTTGCATTCTGATTGTATAGTAACATGATTATTTACTTCATCATGTAATTTAAACAAGCTTCAAATGTAAACTTTTCACTCATAAGATGAAAAATTAATCTCATATTCTTCGCTTGAATGATTACACTCTTTGCATGAATTGTACAAATATTAATGTCTGTTAAGTAATTAGTATTTAAATCATAAAATTAATTGCAAAATTGATCATGAAATTAATTTTTATACATTGCAACAAGTCATGCTTTTGTCATTTTCTGCAATGTTTTTATAGCTTTTGATTGAAAGCGAAGATTAACTTCAATCAATTCATGACACACTTTGCAAATCACATGCTGAAACAACAGTTTTGAAATAAGTAAGTCAATTGTTCTTTGATATCAATGAATTTTACAAAGTATCACAGTTTCTTTGTGATATTCTCGCATTTTCTTGAGCTTGATAAAATCACTTTTTATGATGACATTGATAACATAAGCTGACTCAATAAGTTGAACATTCTAATATATGATCAGCGTCTTTGAAATTACTTTTGCAATTATTTTTGCAATCTAGTAAGACTCAAAACTTACTCTGATGAGCTTTAACTTTCTGTCATCAGTTCTCAACTTTACTATTAACTGTTTTCAAGATATTTTTTTGACAAATTGCTTATTATGAGATTTTTTACTGAGTGATGATGAAAATGATGATGATGAAAATGATGATAATGAAAATGATGATAATAAGAATGATGATGATGAGCTTGACAATGATGATTCTGAGCTGCTTGACAATCATAATTTATTATTTAACTTGTTAAGAAGTGCAATGACAGACTTGTTTCTAGCAGCTTATTGCAATAGCTCTGAATTCAGTCTGAATTCAGTCAGACTTGTTTCTAGCAGCTCTCTCTAAACTAGCGTCAGAGATAAAGTCATGTGTCGCGACTTTGTCATGCGTGACAGTATATAGATAGAGCAGTCTGTGACTTCTCTTCACAATCTATATAGATTTCATTATATGTGATACTGTTCGCTCTATTCTTTCAATAAATTATGAGCTCAATTAGCAAGAAGCTTTCAACGTAATTAGATTGAAACACTCTAAGCATTTGATGCTCAGCAACTCGATACGAAATTTATTCAAATGAGCAATCAGCGATCACTTACTACGCGTCTCACAAGAAGACAAATAAGTACACTGACTTAGAGAAGTTCAGTGAAATTCGACAGCTTAATACGCATCTCACAAGAAGATAAATAAGCACTCACATCAAGTCAACAGTCTACTACGAGTTTTCAAGAAAGCGAACAAATAGACACACTCAATCACGTCAAAGAACGCATAAACTTTCATCATCACTGACGAGATTAAATTCTTTTCACTTCACTCGTCAATCTATCTAATATCTTTATTTTTTTTCTTCGATTCTAACAACAAGCTGAGTCTACATTGCACGTCATGAACTTCGATGACTTCTTCGTCAAACGATGATCTGTTCTCATTCTCACTCGCGAGAACTGCGATCAATGATTTTCTCTCATGAAGAGATGACTCATTGAGAAAGACTTGTGATTCGTTATTGAAGACAAGTCTGACTCGAACACACTCGACAGCATCATCAGCATCATCAGCGAAATTCAATCTCTTGACTTTGAAAGTCAAAAGATTGACGTGAAAGCTTATTACTGACTGATCATCTGCATCATCATTGATGATCAAGAACACACTGCAGACAAGATGTCAGCAAAAGAGATTTGAGATGCTCTGAGCTATAAATACAAAGAGAAGCTACAAATCACTGAAAGACAATATCTGACAAACTTCATTGACTACAAAATGTCGACGAATATCTTCATTGAAAAGACATGAACACATCTCGTCAAGTTGACTCAAAAGATCGTTGCAACACAGAAAGACATGAGCGATTTATTCAAGTCAGAACGTTGCTTTCAAGTCTTACTTCAATTGCTGTCAGATGAATACACAGTCATTCAAGACATCATTGATGCGCAGAATAAGTCAGACGTCAAGAAGAAACTTCAAAAGCTACAAGAGAAGAAAGCACAATTGAAGACAACAGAGACTACGCTATGAGTCAAGCGAGAGAACGAACGCGAGCGCACTGACTGTGAGCAGAACAAACGCAAAATCAGTCATCGTCGCAAAAGTCTTTCAAGCTTCGACATCGATTAATCGCGTCGTCGTCAGTTGCAACGATTTCTAAAATGTTTTCTCTGTGAAGATGAACATCGTCTAGTCGATTGCTCTCATCTGTCTGCAGCTCAAAAGCTTGTGAAGAAACGCAAAGACAAAGACAAAACAAAGCACAAGAGCGCTGATGATTTTCAAACTCTCACTGAGCTTCTGAAGAGCAAGCATAAGAAACACAGAGTTTACAACGCGAAAAGCGATGACTCTGAAATCTCTGACAACAATGAGAAAGATGAGAACAAGAAGAGCGAGAATATTGCAGCTTTGTCAAAGAACATTGTCAGTAAGATTTCTGAATTCGACTGAGTTGCAGATTCTGATGTCTTCTCACACATAACTGATCAACTTCAACTTTTTAGTGATTCTCTAGTTTGCATTAAGAGACGCATCATTAAAGTTGAAGAAGAAAAATTGTATGTCAATCACTGTGACACAGCAGTCATGCAAGATCATCATGAAAACTCAGTTAAGCTGTCTTCTGTTCTTCATGTTTCTAAGCTCGAAGTGAATCTTCTTTCTGAAAGAAGAATGTGTAAGAAAGATCTGCAAGAAAGTTTTAATGATAAAGATCTATACATGCACGACAAGCAAGAAAAGCAGATGATTGAAACTCTAGAATGCGAAGATGTTTACATAGTAAAGAGAATTGCAAACGATCTTGATGAATTTGCATTACTATCAGCTATGCAGCGTGACGTCTCATCAGCATTTTCAGCGATGCACAGTTTAATGAATCTCGACGATTCAATGAATCTAAATCACTTCACGTCTTACACTGACGTGATTTATCATGAGAATGAGATCGAAGTTGATCACGATCAACTTAGTTTTGCAAATGACAAAAGCTTCAAGTTGTACAAGCTGTGACATCGTCGTTTCGCTCATCTTGAATCAGCAAAGCTTCGTCAACTTCATAAGATCATCACTCTGAAAAAATCTATTTTCATCAACGACAGTCATGAGAATGTGTGTGAGATATGTGCGCTCATCAAGTTCATCAACAAATGAGAACACAATGTCAGCGATCAAAAGACAAGTATCTTGACTCTCATTTTCATAAACATCTGTGAATCACTATCATCGTCTCTCGATAGCGAGTCGTACTTTCTAGAGATAGTTGACAATCACTTCAGAAAGACTTGATGCATTTCTTTGAAGCAACGATTCAATGCATCAGATGCTCTGCGAAAATGAAAACTCAGCGTAAAGCTTCACAGCGATGTCAAACTTCTCTCAGTATGCAGTGACAACGTCACGAAACTTAAAGTCATCTTGAATAACTGATGCTCATCAGTTGACATTGTTTCTCAATACACTGTCTTACACATGTTGATTCAAAATGAAGTAGTCGAAAGAGTCATATGCATTACAGAAAACTCGATGCAAGTCATGATCAAGAATGCTGAACTTTTCATTGAGTTCTGAGCAGAAGCTGCAAAGACAGATGTCTATCTGCGAAATTGAATCATCACGAAATTCTTGATCGACGAAGTCTTTATGATTTCGAAGAAGACATTCATCGAGATCAAGCTCTCAATTGATCATGTACGAGTATGAAGATGCAAATGTTACTCATACGTTGATTTCAAGTCATTGTCAATCGAAGACAGATGAGACAAATTCATGAACAGAGACAGACTTGACGTCTTCATGAGATATGTGAAAAATATCGACAAGCAATATCATCTCTGAATCTCAGATCTCGATCAAGTCATCAAGAGTCACGCTGTCAAGTTCGCTGAAAATGAAAAGAGTAAAGACATGAACTTGCGACTTCGCAAGCAGACATTCAACGTTCTTTCAAAGCGAAGATCTGTGAAAAGATCATCAAAGAATAACGTTTCAACTAACGTTTCAAAATCTGATGCTTTCATGATTGATGTTTCATCTGAATCAACTGATGCACTGAAGACTATTGCAGTCAACTTGAATGCACTCAATTCTAAGATCACGTCACATACGTCAGACGAGCGCGAAGCTCACGCGAATGTTCAGATCACTCAAAAAGTCTTCGCATCAAGCATGTTTAAGTCAGCAGCTCAAACATTTCTGCAAGTAGTCATTTCAAAGAGAAAAAGAGACAGCGAAGATCAACAACTGAAAGAACGCGCATTCAAGATCTCGCGAGCTATAATGATCTGATTCGTCACAGAGAAAGTTGATAATGATGAGAGCGATTTTGACACAAGCATGTCATGAGCATTATTCGAGATCAATGAATCTGACTCTTCTAAAGCAATAAGAATTCTCACGTTGAACATTTACAAAGACGCAATGCAGAACTTAGTTTGAGAGAAACTTTGAAAAGAAGCAATCAACGCAGAACTTGTGACGCTAGTCGTCAATGAAATCTGACAAGAAGAAGTGTCGCTCAAAAAGATTAACATCGTGACAAGCAAATGAGTTTTCAAGTCAAAGATGCACATCAACGATTTTCTTGACAAACTGAAGACAAGACTGATAGTCAGAGATTTCTTTCAAATTCATGAAGTTGACTATAAGAATACTTTCGCGTCAATCATCAAGTTTGACACTCTGCAAGTCTTTCTAGTCATTGCAACAATGAAGAATCTTGAACTTCATCAAGTCAATGTAAACAATGCGTTTACTGAATCGTTTCTCAAAGAAATCATTTACATGTCTTCTTCATCAGAAGTGAAAGTCAGACTCAACTGTGCTCTGAGAGTTCTTTGAAGTCTTTATGATCTCAAGCAAGCTGCACAAGATTGACATGATCGCTGTGTAACAGCGCTGTCTGAACTCGACTTCATTCAATGCGTTGCAGACTCATGTCTTTTAATTCATGAGTCAAAAGAAATCATGTTGCTACTATACGTTGATGACATAGTCATCATCTTCAAATCATTGAGCAACATTAAATGATTTAAGCATGAGTTTTAATGTGTTTTCAAAGTCAAGAATCTGAGAGAAATGAAGAAGATTCTTGACATTCAAATCACTTGCAACAGAAAGACATGAATCTTATGAATGAATCAAACTCACTATCTTCATGATGTTCTTGAGAGACTCAACATGAGGCAAGACAAGCACAAGACAACAGATCTTTCAATGAATGAATATGATGCTTTTCGCTCAGCTGAACTCGAAGACGTGAGAATCAATCAGCATGAGTATCAACAAGTCATTGAAAGTCTCATGTATGCTGCAATTCACACTCGTCTTGACATCGCTTTTGCTCTCAATCGACTAAGTCAATATCTCAGCAATTCTGCAGAACATCATGAACACGCTTTGAAGAAGTTGATGTGATACGTTCGTTTCATCATTGATCTAGGCATCACGTACGAAGTTAGTGAAAGCATGAAGTTAGTAGAATACTCTGACTCAGACTACATCTCAGACAGACTAGATCACAAGTCGATTCTCGTTTACATTTACATGCTTGATGAAGAATCAGTCTTCTGAATGAGTCGAAAGCAAAAGTTCGTTGTCACATCGATCATCAAGGCAGAGTACATGACTTTATCAATCTGCGTCAAGAAAAATCTATGAATCAGTCAAGTGCTTAAGAACATGAATCTGACAAAGTATTTGAGCATCAGTCACAGTCGCGTTGATATTCTTGAGAAGATTACTCATCAATCTGTCTCACTCACACAGCTCAAGAAAGATAATCAAGCATCTCTACCTCGTATTCCCGACCGTCACCGCTGGGGTGACGCTCCCAACCCCCCTCGGCGGCGATCCGCTTGGCACGTCGATCCGTCACCCCACCCCCGGTCAATCCGTCACCCCACCCGAACGCCCCCTAAACGCGCTCGAGCCCGATACTTTCTATGACACGAATTGTCGAGCCGGCCGAGGCGACTTCAACGGTCCAGAAATCATGG
>JAABUR0100004611.1_pt1 | contig 18295 bp, 21 predicted proteins | sample 5560091 | NCBI WGS metagenome assembly JAABUR01 (sample SAMN10711879, study PRJNA513375) | rock metagenome | isolation source: Antarctica rocks | place: Antarctica: Victoria Land, University Valley sud | reverse complement strand
TGCTCCCGAAACCTCGCACTTTGCCTCTCCCCAATCGCCTCCTTTGTGCCCCCCAGGTTCAAACTTGCGATACTGATGATACGAGCGAAGGGACCGACGCGGCAACGACCGATAGTAGTTTTTCCAACAATGTACGAAAATTCATCAAGAAGCCTCTACTCAGACATCTTGGGGCGGCTAGAATGTGCGGACGGGATAGGAGGAAGTCCGGAAGTGGTCTTCGATGGCACCTAACAGCAGTATAGGCGAAGGTTTCGGCGACCCGTCGGCAGGTGAGGCGAGGGGTGGACCCAAGTTCAAGAGCGTCCGGCGGGTATTGAAGATAATGGACCTCGTCAGCCTGCGGGGGGAGGAGTTGACGGCGAAGGGGTTGGCCCGCGAGGTAGGAACCAGCCTCTCCAGTTGCTATTATCTGCTCGGCATACTCGCCGAGGAAGGGTATGTTGAAAAGGTCCCGCGCAATGGAGGGTACAGGCTCGGTCCCGCCATCTCCTTGCTGGTCGAAGGATCCAGGAGCGCCTTCGACGCCAGGATCGAGCCGGTCGTCGAGGAGCTTTCGCGGAAGGCTCAGAGGCACGCCTACGCTGCCGTGCTTCTGGACGGGGAGGTGGAGGTGATCCAGGTAGAAGCCCCGTCGGGGAGCCCCCCCATTGGGGTATCGGCAGGGTTTCACGGCGCCTCGCACGCGCTCGCGCTGGGCAAGGTGCTGTTGGCGGGCATGGGCTCCGAGTACGTGAAGGGCTACATAGACGACCGCGGACTGGAGGTCTTCACGCCGCGGACCATCGTCCAGCCGTCCCAACTGCACGCCCACCTGAACAAGGTCCGCATGGTGGGGGTGGCTTTGGACTTCGAGGAGTTCGCGCGGAACCTGTGCTGCGTAGCGGCACCGGTCGAGAGCGAAAGGGGGAAAGTAGAGGGGGCGATAGGTCTCTCCACCACGACGAGCCGCATCCACAGCGAGAGCCGGCATCTGGTCGAGATGGTTCGGTGGGCGGCCGAGGAGGCTTCGGCGCTACTCAGGGAGTGAGCCCAGGCCGGCGACAAAGCGTGACAAGAGGACGAGAGGAGATCAGTCATGTCCAACACGGTCAACGTAGGGTTGCTGGTCCGGCTAGAGGCGCTGCCGGGCCATGAGGCGGAGGTCGAGAGCTTCCTTGAAGGGGGGCTCTCGCTGGTCAACGAAGAGCCCGCCACCGTTACGTGGTATGCGATTCGGCTTGGCCCCTCGACGTTCGGCATATTCGACACGTTCGCGGACGACTCCGGGCGGCAGGCGCATCTCGCCGGCCAGGTCGCCGCCGCGCTGATGGGGAACGTAGGCGAGCTTATCGAGGAGCCTTCTATAGAACAGGTTGACGTGATCGCAGCCAAGCTCCCCCGGTGAGAACCAGAGGGGCGAGGAACGCCGGTATTGAACAGGAGGAAGCGAATGCCGAAGCTGGAAGTGGAAGGCGCTGGAACCTTCGAGGTCGAGGAGGGCAAGCGCCTCGTCCTCGCCATAGAGGAAGACGCCGGGGTGGACATCATGCACGCCTGCGGCTCCTACGCCAAATGCACCACCTGCCGGGTAGAGTTCCTGGAGGGCGAGCCCGAGGACATGACCGACGCGGAGATGATAATCCTCGACATGCGCCAGCTACTGGAGGAGGCGCGCCTGTCGTGCCAGATCTACCTGGACCACGACATGAAGGTCAGGCCGCTCATGACGGTGAGCGGCACCAAAGCCAACGATCCTGGCGCCAAACCCGAGGAGGAGATCACCCCCGAGCCCGTTTGGATCGAGAGGCCATATTGAGGAAGACTCGGTAACACGAACCCGTGAGATACGTTACCATTATGGTCGGGGTCCGGTCAGAAAAGGAGGTGATGGCGAAGGCAGGTCATTCAATCAGTGTCGAACGAGCCATGCGTCGCATGCTCGATGCAGGCAATGAAGTAAGGCAGAGCGTTCCGGTCGGCGACGTGTCGGACCGGGGAAAGGGATAGGTCGCTTTGTACGAGAAGGATGGCGAGAAGTATTACGTGGTGGACGGGCACACCCATTTCTGGAAGGCTGGCCCAGACAACCGTAACAAGTACGGCAAGATGTTCATCGACTGTTTCTACGGTTACCACAGCGCCCTTAGCCCCGAGGAGTATCTCTGGTCAGAGGAGAAGTTCGCCGAGTACACCGAAGAGGACATCATGCACGACCTCTTCGAGATCGGCTACGTGGACAAGGCGATCTTCCAGCCGACCTACCTGCTCGACTTCTTCCCCGAGGGTTTCAATACCACGGCCCAGGACGCCGTTCTGGCGGAGAAGCATCCTGACAAATTCATCCTGAACAGCTCATTCGAGCCGCGTCTCGGCGAGACTGGCCTTGCGGAGTTCGAGGAGAAGCACAAGAAGTACGGCTTCAAGGGCGTGAAGCTCTACACCGCCGAGTGGCACGAGGACTCCAAGGGCTGGAAGCTCAACGACTACTGGGCGATGCGCTATCTCGAAAAGTGCAGGGAACTGGGCGTAACCAACATCCACGTCCACAAGGGACCGACCATCCGTCCCCTGAACAAGGACGCCTTCAATGTCGATGACGTGGATCACGTGGCGCATGAGTTCACGGATTTGAACTTCATCGTCGAGCACGTTGGGCTTCCGAGGCTGGAGGACTTCTGCTGGATCGGGGTTCAGGAGCCAAACGTCTACGGAGGGCTTGCGGTAGCCATGCCGTTCGTCTACTCCAGGCCGCGCTACTTCGCGCAGATCATCGGGGAGCTGCTGTACTGGCTGGATGAGGATCGCATCCTCTTCTCCAGCGACTACGCCATCTGGCAGCCCAAGTGGCTGGTGGAGATGTTCGTTGACTTCCAGATCCCGGAGGACTTGCAGGGCGAGTACGGGACGCTCACCCCGGACATCAAGCGCAAGATCCTCGGCCTCAACGCCGCGAAGCTCTACGACATCGAGGTTCCTGACGAGATCCCGCAGGAAGAGCCGGTAATGGCCGGAAGCGAGTCCGCTTATCCGGAGAGCCCACTTTAATGATTACCGAAGCATCGGTCCTGGACGCCCTCTCGGGCGTCCGGGACCCGGAGCTTGACGAGTCGATAACGGACCTGAAATTTATCTCGGACCTTCGGGTCGGAGACGATGCTGTAGACGTTACACTGCGCCTCCCGACGCCGTTCTGCGCCCCGAACTTCGCCTACCTGATGGCCTACGACGCCAGAGAGGCGTTGCTCGCTATTCCTGGACTTCGCGAGGCGCGGGTGATCCTCGACGACCACCACACAGCCGAAGAAATCAACGCGGGAATGGCTGGGGGAATGGGCTTCGAGAGCACCTTCCACTCTTTCGAAGAGACGGAGGGAGAGAGCCTGGACGAGTTGCGCGGAATCTTCCGGCGCAAGGCGTTCGTCGGCAGGCAGGAGAGGCTCTGCCGGATGCTCCTCGCGAATGGCTACTCACCTGAAAAGTTGGCGAACATGAGCCTCGGTCAGGTTCCCGGCTCAGAGGCGAAGGACAAGTATCTGGGCCGCAGGGAGGAACTTGGGCTAGATGCTTCGGAGGACGCGCCGCTGGTGGTTGACCCGGATGGACGGCGGATTCCGGAGGAGGCGGTAGTTCAGCACCTGCGGTTCGCCAGGGTGACCAGGCTGAGCATCGAGGCGAACGCGGGCTTTTGTAGAGGGGTTCTGTCAGCCCGTTACGGAATCAACGATCCCGAGGAGGAAAGCGCGTGAAAGCAGCGCGGCTGCACAATTACAACGAGTACCTGCAGATAGATGAAGTCGATGAACCAAAGGCTACCGAACCGCTCGACGTTATAGTGAGGATCGGCGCCTCGGGACTCTGCCGCACGGACCTCCACCTCAAGGACGGAGACTTCAAAGAGCTTCATGAGCAGGCTGGTACACAGTTGCCCTATACGCTCGGCCACGAAAGCGCGGGATGGGTGCACGAGGTTGGCTCGGCGGTGTCCAACGTCGAGGTGGGCGACGCTGTGGTTGTCCATCCTCTGATCACCTGCGGGCTGTGCCGGGCTTGCCGGGCCGGCGACGACATGCACTGCGTGGAAGGAATATTCCCGGGGCTCTTTGTAGACGGGGGGCACGCGGATTTCCTCAAGACCCACGGCCGGTCGGTGATCAAGCTGCCCGAAGGCGTGGAACCCGCGGACATAGCGGCCCACGCGGACGCGGGACTCACCGTGTACCACGCGGTAAAGAAGGCGGCGAGGATTCTCTATCCAGGGATGAAAGTCGTAGTGATCGGCGCCGGCGGCCTGGGCCATATCGCCATTCAGTGCCTCAAGGCGCTGACCCCGGCCGAGATCGTGGTCGTCGACAGACTGGAGCCGGCCCTGGATCTCGCAAGCGAGATCGGAGCAGATTACACAGTACTTGCCGACGGTAGCGAAGTCGAAAAGGTCACCGAGATCACAGGCGGTCTGGGAGCGGAGGCCGTGATCGATATCGTCGCCGAGCAGGGCGTCGAAAAGGTAGCTCCACGGATGGTCCAGGACGCTGGCACCTACTACGTGGTCGGCTACGGTGGGGCGCTGGACATTCCCACCCAGGAGATAATCCTGAGGGAGATCAGCATAGTCGGGAACCTGGTTGGGACCTACAACGACCTCGCCGAGCTTATGGCGCTGTCCGGACAGGGAAAGGTGACGCTGCACACCTCGACCTATCCGCTCGATGCGATCACCGACGCGATGGTCGATCTGGAGAACGGTAACCTCAGAGGCAGAGGCATCCTGATCCCGGAAGGCGTGGCGTAGATAGCTAGCAGCCAGAGCCGTGAGGCATGAGGCATGAAGCCGGTGGATACGTGGGCGCGAGGGGCCTCTCGCGGGTCGCATCTTGTAACCGCCGGCTTTCCGCCTAGCAGAAAGAAACCGGAGGCCGCGAAGTCCGGCCCGAGGGTGGATCGGTAGTCGAAAAGTAGAGGAGGTTTCGGCGTGGCGCCCAAGAAGCTGAGGTTCGACACCGCCGCGCGCCGGTCCATGGAGGCGGGCGTCAACAAGCTCGCCAACGCGGTCAGGACGACGCTCGGTCCAAAGGGGCGGTACGTGATATATCAGAAGCCTCTGATCTCACCGACCATCACCAACGATGGCGTGACCATCGCGCAGGAGATTGATCTCCAGAACATCTTCGAGAACCAGGCCGCGCAAATGGTCAAGGAGGTTGCGACAAGGACCAACGACATAGCGGGCGACGGGACGACGACGGCGCTCATCCTGGCGCAGGCGATCATCCACGAGGGCATCAAGAACGTGACGGCTGGCGCGAATCCGGTCATGTTGAGGCGCGGCATCGAGAGGGCCGCCGAGGTCGCCGTCGAGGCAATCCACGCACAGGCCACGGAGATCGAAGGCCGGGACGACATGATCCGCGTCGGCGCCATCAGCGCACGCTCGGTGGAGATCGGGAGCGTCATCGCCGACGCGCTCGAGCAGGCCGGCCATGACGGCGTGGTGAACGTCGAGGCGGGGAATACCCTCGCGACGCAGCTAGATTTCGTGGAGGGAATGCACTTCGACAAGGGCTACGTCTCCCCGGAATTCGTTACGGACCGGGAGCGGATGGAGGCCGTCCTAGACGAACCGTACATCCTGCTCGTCGGACAGAAGATCAGCGCCATCCAGGATCTCGTGCCGGTGCTCAACGAGGTAATGCAGAGCGGCAAGCCGCTCCTGATCATCTCCGAAGACCTGGAAGGAGACGCCCTCGGCACCCTGGTCGTCAACAAAGCGCGCGGCCGCCTGAATGTGGCGGCTATCAGGGCCCCACTCTTCGGCGACCGGCGCAAGAGGGTACTCGAAGATATCGCCATCGCAACCGGCGGCCAGGTCGTCACCACGGAGCTCGGCCACAGGTTGGAGAACACGCGACTCGACCAGTTGGGACGGGCGAGGAAGGCCATCGTCAGCAAAGATGCCACCACCATCCTCGGCGGCGAGGGAGACGAAGAAAGAATCAAAGACCGTGTCAGGCATCTAAAGAGCGAGCTCGCGGCCACCTCGCCGGACTACGACAGGCAGAAGCTCAACGAGCGCCTCGCCAAGCTGGCCGGCGGCACATCGATCATCAGGGTGGGCGCGACTACCGACAGCGAACTGAGGGAGAAGACGCACCGCGTCGAGGACGCTCTGTCCGCGACCCGCGCGGCCCTGGAGGAGGGCATCGTGCCAGGCGGCGGCGTGGCGTTGTTGCGGGCCCAGGCTCCGGTGGGAGACCTTCTCCAGACGCTGGAAGGCGACGAGAGGACCGGTGCGGCCATCATCCATCGGGCGCTGGAAGAGCCGATCAAGCAGATAGCGGTCAATGCCGGGGCTGACGGCTCCATCGTGGCGGAGAGGGTCAGGAACCGGGACGATAACGTGGGCTTCAACGCCCTGACGGGTGAGTACGAGGACCTCATCGAGGCCGGCATCATAGACCCGGCGATGGTGGCGAGGAGCGCGCTGCAAAACGCGGCCTCCATCGGCGCCCTTATCGTCACCACCGAAGTCGTGGTCGCCGAACCCCCCGCTGGACTCGGTGCGGCGGCGGTGAACCGGGCCGGCATGAACATGGACATTCTGTAATTCGGGTCTGATGGCCTGACAACAGGGAGGTAGAAAATGGCAGAGGAACGAGGAACGGCGACGGGAAAGTCGGTACTTTCGGACTGGGTGGGGTACTGGGTCTTCATCACCTACATGTCCGGCCCGAACCTGGATCAGAGCGAACCCGCCAAGCCGGTGAAGGGCCAACCTGAAGCCATTACCGCTTCGTTCTATCTGGAGAGCTACGGACCACTGGGCATCGAAGCGCGACGGGCCACGGATATCCCGACCATCTTCATTTCCTGGGGCGCCGTCATGTACATCCAGGGGCCACCGCCCGAGGTGAGGGTGCAGATCGACAAGGAAATGTCGAAGCAATCAGGGGGAGAGGCTGGCCCCACGCCAGAGTCCCGCAATTGAGCGACGCTGGCGTTATTCGTCAGTAATCCCAGGACATGCCACGCCCGCTTGTTTCGAGCGCGGCATGCTGGAGAATCGCTGGCTAAGTAGCAGAGAGAACGACCTTGAGGGCGTTGGTGTTCGCGGCGTCCGAGAACACGTCGTAGGCGTCCATGATCTCATCCAGCCCGAAGCGGTGGGTTGCGAAAGGCGTGGGGTCCAGGCGTCCCTCTGATACCAGTTCCAGAAGGGTCGGCGTGGATGTGGTGTCCACCAGCCCTGTGGTTATGGTGATGCTTTTGATCCAAAGCGTCTCCAGATGGAGCGTGGCGGGCGTGCCGTGGACCCCGACGTTGGCGACATGTCCGCCAGGGGCCACGAGCTCGGTACAAAGCTCGAAGGTCTCCGGTATCCCGACCGCCTCTATCACCACGTCAGCCCCGAGCCCGCCGGTGACCTCCATGACCTTCTCCACAGCGTCTTCAGAAGAGTTGTCTATGGTCATGTCCGCACCGAATTGCCTGGCGCGCTCCAGCCGCGAGGTGTCCTGGTCTATGGCGATTACACGACCAGGCCCGTAGAGCTGGGAGGTCATGATCGCCGCGAGGCCCACGGGCCCAGCGCCGACCACGGCGGCGGTGTCGCCCGGCTTCAACGCGCCGTTTATCACCCCGATCTCGAACCCCGTGGGCAGTATGTCCGAGAGGAACAATACCTGCTCGTCTGAGAGACCTTCGGGTACTTTGTAGAGTCCGTTATCCGCGAACGGGATGCGTACGTGCTCGGCCTGCGTCCCGTCCACGAGGTGGCCCAGGATCCAACCTCCTCCGTTGAGACACTGGCTGTAAAGTCCCCGCTTGCAATGCGCGCACCGCCCGCACGAGGAGATGCAAGATACCAGAACCCTGTCCCCTTCCTTCACGTCCCTGACGGCGCTACCCGTCTGCACCACAGTCCCTACTGCCTCGTGACCCAGGGAGCGCCCCGCTTCCACGGTGGGGACATCACCCTTGAGTATGTGCAGGTCGGTACCGCAGATCGTGGTGGTGTCGATCCTGACTATGGCATCCTCAGGCTGCTCGATGCCAGGGTCGGGCTTCGACTCCCACTTCTTCTCTCCAGGACCATGGTAAACCAGCGCTTTCATGCGTCGGCCCTCCTTTTCCGCTTCCCCTTCGAGAGTATTGTAGCGTAAGGCTCAAGCAATCGCCTACGGTATGATTGTCCGGGCGCTCCCCGGCCGCGCCTATGAGTTGCCGAGGTCCGACAGAGAGGGGATGCCCGCGATGCCCGTTGCGGAGTGGATGGCGCGCACTATGGCTTCCTGCATCATGCGTGCCCCCCACATCCCGACGATATCGGGAGCAGCGTCCACGCCGGTTTCCGTATCCGCCACCGAGGCTGCAAAAATGGTGTCCCCATCCACAGAGGTGTGTGCTGGCTCTACGGCACGCGCCAGGCCATCCTGGGCCATCTGGGAGATTTTGGTTACCTGCGGTTTGGTGAGGCGGGCGTTTGTGGCGACGATCCCAAGCGTGGTGTTCTCGCCCCACCGCATGTTGGCCATGACCTCGGGGAGCAACTCCACCGTATCCCCGAGGCTGCCGTCGTCGAGGCGGGGACCGGCCAGAACGTCCCCGGTTCGCGGGTTCCGAACGTGCCCGAAGGCGTTGGCCACTGCCAGGGCCGCGATGACGAGGCCGCCATCCAGACGCACGGATGCGCTTCCGATTCCGCCTTTCATGGCCCGTTCCATACCGAGCACCTTGCCGACGCTCGCGCCAGTTCCAGCGCCAGCGGTTCCCTGCGCAAAGTTTCCAGACTTCGCTGAAGCTGCGGCTTCGTAGCCCATCGTCGCGCCGGGGCGGGCTTCGGGGGAGCCTATCGGCAGGTCGAAGATCACGGCCCCAGAGACCAGCGGGATGCGGGCGACGCCAACGTCGAGGCCGACCCCCTGCTCTTCGAGGAAACTGACGACGCCATCCGCGGCAGCGAGGCCGAACGCGCTGCCGCCCGTGAGGATGAGGGCGTGGGTCCCGCGCACCGTGCCCGTTGGCGCGAGCCGGTCAGTCTCCCGCGTGCCTGGCGACGAGCCACGCACGTCCACGCCGACGGTGGCCCCACCGGGAGGCTCGAACAGGACAGCCGTGCATCCCGTGACGCCAGAGAGGTCGGTGGCGTGGCCGACGAGGACGCCTGGCACGTCGCAGAGGTTATCCGGCATGATCTTCTACGCTTCTGGCTCCCCCACCGGCTCTGCTCCTGGTTCTGTAGCGGGAGAGACCTCCCACTCGTCGGGGTCCGCGGGCTCGATGCCGGGGTTGTCGCGGGCCAGGCTTCCCAGGGTGATGAGCTCCTGGTCTGAGCGTTTGGTGCCGAACTGGACGAGGACGGAGTCCCGGACCATCGAGTAGTCCACCACTTTTCCCTCGCGCTCACCGAGCTTCACCGTCGAGTTCTTGAACGGCGCCCGCTCCTTGAACTCCTTGTAGGCGTCATGCTCGTAGCGCATACAGCACTTCACCTCGCCGCAGCAGCCCATGATCTTGTCGTTCGGCGTCACGCCCTGCTGCCTGGCCAACCTGATGTTCACGGGCCCCATGCTGCGCGCCCCGCTCCACGTGGCGCAACACAGCGGAAGCCCGCACGTGTCGCAGCCGCCCACGTCCCCAGAACGCTCGATGAAAGAGAAACGCCGGAACGCGACCTTCGCGCCGTAGCGGGCCTCGAGTCCATCCCTGATGGGGGTAAGGTTCGGCTCCTCGTCCGACTGGTACTTCACCTCGACGTAGGAACCATCCAGGGACACGTCGCAGCCTATGAACTCGATCTTCTCGATCCGGTGGTCCCTTGCCAGCTTCTGGGCCTCGGCGCGGACCTCGCGGCCAAGCTCCCTGTGCGCACCTTCCTCCCGGTCATCTTCCGCGGTGACGATACGGAGTATGTCGTAGGGCTCGTGGTACGGCTCGCGGCGGCGGGGCGTGAGCGCCACGCGCCCGACGAACTCCCCGTATTCGGTGGCGACGACCACCCGGTATCCGACGCGGAGGTCGAGGTCTCGCGCAAAGCAAAGCTTCGCCACGCCCCATCCGGGCAGTCGGACGTCTACCAGCCTGGGTAGGATCCCAGTATCCTGCGCCGTATCCGTGATAGAGCCACCTCCAGGATCGCCTCTGGCGAAACATTATACGCAAGCGACGCGCGCGATTCCCCTAATGTCAGAGCCGCCCCCGCCCAATCCGCTTCAGGACTCTCGCGGACGCGACCCTGGATCTCCCCCACCCTGTCCACGTTCGCGGCCAGTTCAGGCGCCCCAGCCCCTATCACCGCAGCATCCCTGTACAGCAGCGTGAGCAATTCGAGAGCCTCCGTCACGGCCCCGTCCCGCGCCGCCTTCCCAGCCCGCTTCGCCCCATCTTTCGCCCGCCGATCCGGCTCTTCGAAAGCCTCCAGATATGTCTTCTCCCGTGTCGCCCCAACCGCCTCGGCCCGGGCCAGGATGCGGCCGACGGCCCTGTGCCGCTCCTCGAAATCCCGCGAGTACGAGAACCCTGTCTCGAACACCGCGTCCCGCAACTCCCGCATCTCCTCTTCCCTGGCATACCTGAGCGAGAGACCCAAGCTCCCCCGTCCCAGGGCCGCTACAAGCTCAGCCTCCTCGACACCGTGGCCTTCCAGAAACCTGGCAACCTCCGGAACCGGAACCGGATCGAACCGAATCGCCTGCGCCCGCGAAGCGACGGTCGGCAACACACCTTCACGGGAGGAGGCGAGCAACAGGAAAACGGACTCCCCCTCAGGCTCCTCCAGCGTTTTCAGAAGTGCGTTCGCGGCCTGTGGGTTGAAGGTGTCCGCAAAAAGAATGAAGCAGCGGCGCGCGCCTTCGAATGGCCGGCTCGCTGCCAGACGAACAACCTCCCGGATCTGCCTGATGGTGGTGAAAGCGCCTTCTGGTTCCATCTCGACCAGGTCGGGATGCAGCCCGCGGCGCGCCCGGTCCCCGGCCGTCGCATCCCCGCCGGCAACGAGCGCAGCCCCGAACTTCCTTGCAACGGTTCGCTTGCCGACGCCGGGTTGCCCATGAAAAAGGTAGGCGTGCGCCACGCCATCCGTCGCCAGACCGCGCTCCAGGAGCCGCAGGGAAGGCTCGTTGCCGAGTACTCCAGAAAAGACCCCGGTATCAGCCGTCATCGTCCTCCCCGTCGCGGCGTACCCTCCCGATTACTCCGACCCCCGCGCCAATGGATATACCGATCCCGATACCAAGCGCGATGTTACCCATCGCCAAACCGATGCCCACGCCAAGGGCTACGCCGATTCCAGCACCCAGCGCCACACCATAACCAGGTTCGTTACCGGATCTTCTGTTCATGGGTTGCGCTCCTTTCCGCTCCTCGCAGCGAGTCTACCGCAGAGGGTGGATCTCCCCCATCACCCTCTCCGCCAGCTCGCCAGGTGGCAGCGCCGCATCGAGGACCACTATGCGTTGCGGTTCCAGGTGTATGATCCCCTCGAAACCGCGCTCGACGCGGCCCATGAACTCAGCGCCGACGACCTCGATCCTGTCCAGCGAAGCCCGTCCCTCTCGCGCCCGCCTCTCCCTCTCATCCACACCGAGGCGCAGATAGAACGTCCGATCCGGCACGACGCTCTCCACGGCCCACGAGTTCAGATCCCTGACAGCGTCAGCGCCGAGCCCCCGTCCGAAACCCTGGTAGGCGATGCTCGAATCCAGATACCGCTCGCAGACCACGTTCTCGCCCCTTTCCAGACGGGGTAGGATCTCCCTTCGCGCATGATCCGCCCGCGCCGCCGCGTACAGGTACGCCTCGGTCCACGCGTCCATGTCTACTTCGGGGTCGAGAAGAATTCCCCTGATGCGTTCCGCCGCCGGTGTTCCGCCGGGCTCGCGGGTGAAATGCGTCAGGGGGTCTGAAGCCACAAGGAGTTCTTTGAGATGCCGGACCAGGGTGGTCTTGCCAGAGAAATCCAGGCCCTCGATGGTAAAGAAGGCGCCTGTGGGGATGCCCGGAGTGGCCTGCGCGGCTGCCGCCTCTATCTAGGCTGCGGCCCGGCGCAGGGCGTGACGTTGGGCGGCTTCGACGTGGGCTGCGAAGAGGTTGCGGTGCTCGGCGCCGGTTGACCGCATCGCCTCAGCATGCCACTGGACGCCGAGAATCCAACATTCCGAGAGATCCCAGTACTCCGCAGCCTCCACGACCCCATCGGGAGAGTGCGCCACAGTGACGAGGCCGGGCGCGAGATCCTTGACAGCCTGATGGTGGTATGAGTTGACCTTGAGCTCGCGGAGGCCCATGATGCCAGCGATCTGGGATCCAGCATCCACCTCGACCTCGTGCTTCGGCTCCCACTTCGGCGTCTCCTGGCGGTGGCCGAGCAGCACGATCCCATCCATCTGCGATGAGAGATCCTGGTACAGCGTCCCGCCGAGCGCCACGTTCAACACCTGCAAACCCCGGCAGATGCCGAAGACCGGTATCCCCCGCCGCAGCACGTGCTTCAGCAACTCTATCTCGAATGCGTCACGTTCAGGCACGTTGACGTTGAGTTCGGGGATTGGGGCCTCACCGTAGTAGCTGGGGTCCAGATCGCTCCCACCACTCAGAAGCAGGCCGTCCAGCGATCCCGCAATGGTCTCGGCGGCCTCGGAACCCGCGACTGGCGGCAGGACTATCGGCACCCCACCAGCCTCGGCCACCCCGTCAACGTAGTCGAAATCTGCCCGCACGTATCTGCCGAGCGGGCGCTCAGCCACGGTATCCAGGTCTTCCTTGAGCGTCGCCGTTACACCGATTAAGGGAGCCACGCTAGTATCTTCTCCCACCGTATGTCAGGACCGTTTTCGGCACACGCCACCAAACGTTTTGACCGTAACATAACCTTCATCGATCTCAATTACGCGAAGGCAGAATAGCAAACCGCGACGATGATCGCCCACAGAAGCAGATATCCCCCGGCGCGCACGAACGGAGGGGCCGTCTGCCGGAGGGACTCCTCGGCGGCGAGATCCGGAAGTTCCAGGCGGTTGGCTAGGTGGTGGACTTCACTGGCTCTTGCACGCTCTCCCGCGATGCCGCCTCACTCCCCTCTCCCTGCTGTGCGGTTTCTACCTGGGCGGCTTCCGCCTGCGCGACCTTCTCTTTCTCGGCGGCTTCGCGCTGTTCCTTCTGCTCCCGCTGCTCCTGCTTCTTCGGGCAATCCATGTTGATGCAGGTGATCCAGGGCCGCTTCCCCCCGAGCACCTTTATCTCGGGAGATCCACAGGCGTCGCAGGTCGTGCCGAGGGGTATGATCTCCCCCCGCTGCGGCAACGGGTACGTGACCCGGCAATCAGGATACCCGGAACAGCCCACGAACCGTTTGCGGCTCTTGCGATTGCGCCGAATGATGAGGTCGTGGCCGCTCTCCGGGCATTTGCCGAGGGTCTCGTCCGTGCGGATGCCCTCCCACACGATGTCCGCGAACTCGGTCTCCGAACTCTGGAGATGCTCGTAGACGCGTCTGAGTACGTCGCGGGATTCATCCACCACGGAGTCCTTGCTGATCCTACCCTCCGAGATGGCGTCCATGCTGCGCTCCAGCTCCGCCGTCATCTCATGCGAGGCAATCTCCGAGGCGAAGTCGGTGAGGGCTTTGGCGACCCCCATACCTTTCTCCGTCGGGACGACCGGATCGTCGTGGACGTAGCCGCGATCGTACAGGTTCTGGATGATGTTCGGTCGCGTTGCCTTGGTGCCGAGCCCGAGATCCTCCATCACGTTGATGAGGCGTCCCTGCCCGTAACGTCCGGGGGGCTGGGTCTCCTTGGCGAAGATCTCAGCCCCGATGAGCTTCAGTTCTTCGCCCTCTTTCAGGGAAGGCAACTCCTCGTCCGGGCGGCGGCCGTAGCGATATATCTCCAGCCAGCCCTCCTCCGTAACCACTGTGCCGCGGGTGGTGAGGATCTCGCCGCCAGAGTCGAAGCGCAGCGTCGTGCGCAGGCTCTTGGATGGCCCCGAGAGCGTTGCCAGGAATCGTCGGACTATGAGTTGGTAGATCTTCCACTGGTCGTCGCGCAGCGCCTTCTTCGAGGCGCGCCCCGTCGGGTAGATCGGGGGGTGGTCCGTGGTCTGCTTCTTGCCCCGCGTCGGCTTTAACTCCCCGCCCTTCAGCAACTTCTCCGCGTATTGCCCGACGCCCTCGACGCCCTTGAGGTATCCGAGGATCTCGCGCATATCCAACGACTGCGGATACACGGTGTTGTCAGTACGCGGGTACGACACGTAGCCGTCAGTGTAGAGGTCTTCGGCCAGCCGGGCTGCCCGCGATGGGCTGATCCCGATGTTCGCCGCCGCCGTCAGGAACGCCGTGGTGTTGAAAGGCGCGGGTGGCGGACGCGTCGAGGCTTTCTCCTTGACCTCCATGACCTTGGCGGTATCCGTGAGGTTCTCGAACGCCTGTCGCACGGCTGGCTCTTCCTTGAACCTCCCCGTGGCGTGTCGCACGGGGAAAGGCTCGCCGTTGCGGAGTGTTGCTTCGAGTTCCCAGTACGGCTCTGCGATGAAGGCTCGGCGCTCACGCTCGCGCTCGGCTATCAGGACAAGGGTCGGGGACTGAACGCGGCCCACGGAGAGGAACGCGCTCCCGTATCGCTTCGTGGCGCGCGAAACCCAGCGGGTCAGGGTTGCGCCCCAGATCAGGTCTATATCCTGCCGCGCCTCGCCAGCGTCAGCGAGCTCCTTCGACACCTCGACCAGGTTTTCGAAAGCGCCCTGGATCTCGGCTTTCGTGAGGGCGGAGAAACGTGCGCGCTCGACATGATCCATCAACTTCGGATTCGCCTCGAAGACAAGCGAGAGGGCTTCGACCCCGATCAACTCGCCCTCCCTGTCGAAGTCCGTGGCGATTACCACCTTGTCGGCCTTCTTGGAGAGGGACTGAACGGCCTGGGCCACACCCTTCTCGGAGACTGGCTTCAGGATCTCGGCGTCTATCAGGCTGCTCGGCTCGACTTTCTGCCAGTTGGAGTACTCCTCGGGGTACTCGGGATTGAGAACGTGCCCCTTCAGCCCGACGGAGACCGTCTCTTCGCCATTCCAGTCGAAGGTGTGATGGGGCACGCTACGGTGCTTGCCCTCTTTCACGGTGCCTTCGGCCAGAAACTGGGCAACCTTTTTTGCTGTGTTGGCTTTCTCGGAGATTATTAATCGCATATTGTCACGATTTTACACCGACAAGAAACATATTGTCGGTTAGGGTTGACATCAAGATTTTCCGGGCTGTGCGGCACTCCGGGAACCGTCCCATATCCATGATACTGGCCATTCTCCCACCTCTCCGATCCTGCGGTCGAGATCTCCTGTAACCCGGCTCTCCCCCTCCATTAGCCCGGGGCTCCTATTGTTCATAAACCACGAAGGCGCTCTTTTCAATCACCTTCGGCCTTTCGACTGATTACATACTCGTCATCTCGGCCCGCCTTCGGAACCGGAAGTCAGGCACACTCCGGCGTTAAGTGGGCCACGTCATCCCGTTGAACATCGTACCCGGAGATCTCACCAGGAGGATGTCCTGATACCGCTACGATTCGCCTTCCAGTTGCGGCCAGAGTGACGGCATGTCGAGTGGTCAGATACGGTATTTAGCTGGCGCCAGTAAATTGCAGACGAGGTTGGGATGAATAGCCCGGAAATTCCCGTCCCGTGTTGACTTCCGTTACGCAATTTTATCTCCGCCATGGGCGATTGGAACCGAGCCACCTCCAGCGAAGATGTCTCCGGTCCTTCACACGCCGGACGGAACTCCCTCCATGGCGCTCAGCACGGCGCCAGCATCGTAGCCCTCGGGCAAAGCCACGAACGGGGGACGAACGGTACCCATCTTCGCGCCGTGCCGCTCCTGGGCGAGGCGCTTGAGGACAGCCGGGGATGCGTATTCTTTGGTTCTTGCTCGCGCACCCTGTAAGGTTCGGGAAAGTGACTCGCCGGTGGTGGCGTCCCCCTCCAGAACCTTCTCGTGCAGGGCCACTACCTGATCAGGCATGAAGTTCGCCAGCGCGCTGATTGCGCCCTGGGCGCCGGTGGCCAGCCTGGCCCACAGGTCATCCTCCGTACCGATGAGCACGCCCTTCCCGGCTTCGAGGACGCTGCGGGTGTAGGCGTCTTCGCCGCTCGAATCCTTGACCCCCCAGAACGGGAGATCCCGCACGACCTCCAGTGGCACGGGCACGGCGTACTTTGGTATGTGGTAGGCGATCACGGGGTGCTCGCTCACCCGGAAGACCGGCTCGTAGAATTGCTTGAGTCCATCGGCGTCCGCGGGCTTGAAGTAGTAGGGTGGCAAGACGAGAATCGCCTCGGCGGGGAGTTCGTTCAGCGCCCTCACCATCTGCAGGGTATCGGGTAGGTTGACCTGCATGATGGTCGGGATGATCCGCACCGGGGGCTGCCGGTTGAAGAGGGCACGAAGCACGTGCAGCTTCTCATCCATGGACACGGACGGGCCTTCACCGTTGGTCCCGAAGGGCACCACGCCCCGCACGCCCTTCTCGCCGAGCCAGGAGACGTGATCCAGGTACGCACCCACGTCCACCGCCAGGGTGTCGTCGTCTTTAAACGGGGTCACGTTCGCCGCGTACACGCCCTGTATCATCTCATCCTCCAATGATCTCATCGTATTTCTAAGACCCTGCCGGGTTACCTTCCAAGCTCTTTTTCCCCATCCAGCCACGTGTTTAATTCCTCCCAACCGGGCAGCCCCTCGTAATCCCCGAGGGTCATGACGCTGTATGCCCCGAGGGCGTTCGCCAGCCGCAGCCGCTCGCCCACGTCCATGCCCCACAAATGCCCCGCGAGGTATCCTGCGGCGTGGGCGTCTCCGGCCCCGATCGGGTCAACCTCATCCACCTCGAAGGATGCTTTCTCGACTATGCGGCCATCGACGAGGGCTGCGCTCCCTGCCTTCCCACGCTTCAGCACGATCTCACCCGGACCCATCGACGCCAGGCTACGCAACAAATCCTCGTCGTCCGCGCCCCAGATGGCACGGGCCTCCTCGTCACCCACCAACAAGAGATCCACATCTGGCATCATCTCCTCGGCGAAACTCTTCGCGGCTTCCGGCGGACAGAGCTTGGAGCGGTAGTTCACGTCGAAGCTGACCCGCACCCCGCGCGACCCGGCCTCGCGCGCTGCCCACAACACGAAGTCCGCACAGCTTTCGGAGAGCGCCGGGGTGATGCCTGTCAGGTGAAGGAAATCCGCGCCTTCGAGATACGAAGCGTCGAAGGCCCCTGGGGCCATAATGGAAGCGGCGGAGCCAGCGCGATAGTAGTAAACCCGCACGCCGTCGGCGACGATCTCGCGCAGGTACAGGCCCGTCGGGCGATCCGGCAACCGGCTGACCTGCGAAGTATCCACGCCTTCACCCCTGATGCGGTCGAGCACGAGCTGTCCGATCTCGTCGTCGCTCAGGAAACTCACCCATCCCGCTGAGATGCCAAGCCTGCTCAGGGCTATCGCCAGGTTCGACTCCGCGCCGCCTATCTTCAGGTGCAGGGAGTTGGCGTGCCTGAGGCGTCCCGGCGATGGCGGCACGCCGAGTAGCATGGTCTCTCCGGCTGTGATCACCCGCGGCACGACATCTCCCAGATGGGATGAAATGCTCTCAAGATTCCCCGATCATGGCTATGCAATCGATCTCGACGAGGATGCCGGGCAGGGCCGCACCCACTGTCGTCCGGGCTGGAGGCTCCGACGCCCCGCTGGCTGTGATCTTCTCTCTACTCATACCGTTCTCCTTAATAGATAGTTGTCGAGGCTGGTCCTGGATATCTGATCGGGCCGGACGTTCCTTCTGGTTCGCCCGGCGAATCCTTTCTCCACACCGGAGAGATCCAGGAACGCGAGCCTCGTATTTCCCATCCCTAAAGATACTTCTTCCGCAAGTGAATTGAAGGTTTGTGCGCGACCATCGCCGTATGCGAGCAACTCTTTCCCTACATAAGCCCGGCTGAGTTACTTCGAGGTTTCCGGAAACGAAGTAACGTTCGTGATGGTGACCGTGTCCCAGGCCATGATAGTGGAGCGGTTCAGGATTGCCACTCCACGCCCGGATTCCACATATCGTGCGCCTGACCTCAGGGAGCGTCGCGCAGGAGACTTCAAATTCTCTTCGCGACGGGCAATAATAGCGGGGCTACGAAAAAGGAGGGGGATATGCGTGGTAAGTATTTCGGGGCGCCCGAAGATCACGTCAGAAAAATAGGCCGTGGGCAGTTCTTGAAGCTCGGTGGGACCGGGCTTGCGGGCGCGGCCATGATCGGCACGTTCGATCCATACCTGCTGGCCCAGA
>JAABUR0100004609.1_pt1 | contig 18296 bp, 20 predicted proteins | sample 5560091 | NCBI WGS metagenome assembly JAABUR01 (sample SAMN10711879, study PRJNA513375) | rock metagenome | isolation source: Antarctica rocks | place: Antarctica: Victoria Land, University Valley sud | reverse complement strand
TCCACCCACGTAGTGCCTGGTATGACCGAAGCGCAGGCGGCCCGAGCACGCAGGCTCGACGCCCCGACCGTGGTAGTCGTCCTTCTGGTCATACCCGCGCTTTTGCTGCATTTCTCCGACCCGAAGGGCGCTCTCCTGATCGTGAGCTACTCGCTCAACTGGCTCATCTACGGGTGGTTCCTCTTCGAGTTCTTCTACATGCTCTGGCTCGCGCCGGACAACAGGGAATACTTCCGCAATAATAAGTTGGATCTCGCGGTCCTCATCCTCACCCTCCCACTCCTGCCAGGCGTATTTCAGGCGCTTTGGGTACTGCGGCTCCTCCGCCTCATAGACATGCTTCCGGCAGTGCTGGGAAGGTTTGTGAACATCACCCTGTTGCCCTATGCGATAGTTCTCGCTTTCATCGGGGTATTTGGCGGGGGACTGGCGTTCTCCCGCTTCGAGGGGGTGAGCATCCTCGATGGCATCTACTGGGCCAACACCACGATCAACACCGTAGGGTACGGGGATGTTTCGGCGCAGACCCCCCAGGGCAAGGTGCTATCCATGGTCATCCAGTGGACGGGGAACGTGATCCTGGCCATGCTCATCGGCGGTGTCGCCGCCTTCGCCCAGCAACTGCTGCTTGGCGAGGAGATTGACGAGCTGGAGGAAGACATCGAAGATGTCGAGGAAGACGTGGAGGAGGTGGAGGAGGACGTTGAGGGCCTTCTCCAGAACGTCAAGGGCCTCTCCGCCACCGACCGGCTAATCCTCCAGGAACTCTCCAGCATCAAGACCCGCCTCGACGAGATAAGCCCGCAAGATCAGCAGTCGCAGACAGAAAGGACGCCATGAGCCGAGTACCAGAGGACATCAGGGACTACTCGTTCGACGTGATCGTGATCGGGGCCGGAATCAACGGGGCCGGGATCGCCCGGGACGCCGCGATGCGGGGCCTGAAGGTCTTGCTTCTGGACAAGGGAGATATCTCCAGCGGCACTACTCAGTGGGCGACGCGCCTGATCCACGGCGGCCTCCGCTACCTCCAGCACTACGAATTTCTCCTGGTGCGCGAATCCCTCCACGACCGCGAACGCCTCTTCCACATAGCCCCGCACCTTGTGAAACCGCTCGGGTTCCTCGTCCCGATCTACGACTACATGGAACACGGCAAGCTCCTCGTGCAGCTCGGAATGTTTTTCTACGACGCGCTCTCCTTTGAAAAGAGCGTAGGAAACCACAAGATGTACAACGCTTCCCAGACCCTGGAACACTACCCAAGCCTGACCCCCGACGGCCTCAAGGGCGCAGCCTTCTACTACGACGGGCAGGCTGAGTACGCGGAGCGCATCGCCGTCGAGAGCGCAGTCTCAGCCCACGAGCACGGCGCCACGGTCATCAACTACGCGAGGGCCGACCGCCTCACCACCGAGAACGGCCGCGTGACCGGCGTGGAGTTCACGGATATGCTCGACGGCGAGAAATACTCGGCGCAGGCTCCCGTCACCGTGAACGTCGCGGGTCCGTGGGTAGATGAGGTGCTCGGCGGGCTCGAAGGGCACACGGAGGAGCGTATGATCGGGGGCACCAAAGGCAGCCACCTGATCGTGGACTCATTCCCCGGAGCGCCCCAGACCGCCCTGTACGTCGAGGCCAGGGGAGACGGAAGACCGTACTTCATAGTCCCGTGGAACGGCCGATACCTCATCGGCACCACAGACTTCCGCTACGATGGCGACCTCGACTACGTCTCAGCCGGTGATGACGAGATAGATTACCTGATTGAAGAGACGAACCGCGTCATCCCCGAAGCCGGCCTCAGCCGCGAGAAAGTCCTCTTCACCTATTCCGGCGTCAGGCCGCTTCCTTTCAAGCCGGAGGGCTCCACGGGCAGCGTGACCCGCAGCCACGTCATCTACGACCACGCTGACAAGGACCCCGAGATAGACGGCCTCATCTCCATAATCGGCGGCAAGCTGACCACCTATCCCACGCTTTCACGCCAGACGGTGGATAAGGTCTACGGCAAGCTGCATCTGCACGCGCCAAAGAGCCGCGCCGACAGGGTACCGCTCCCCGGCGGCGCCACGGAGGACTACGAGTCTTTTGCCGCTGAGTTCAAAGCCACGAGCGAACTGGCGGAAGACCTCGCTGAGAGGCTCCTCAAGCTCTATGGGGTCCGCGCCCCGGACGTGCTGGCCGAAGCCGGCGACGATCCTTCGTTGAGGATGCCGCTCATCTCACCGTTCTCCCCGGAGACCGGCGTGATCGGGGCCGAGATCCTGTTCGCTTTCCGGCGCGAGATGGCCCAGACGCTCGCCGACGCGCTCCTGCGGCGCACCATGGTTGGCATGGGCCCGAACGTCGCCCTCGACGTGGATGAGGCCGCCGCCGACATCGCCGTGAAACACCTCGGTTGGGACGATGAACGGGCCAAACGCGAGGTTCAGAACTATCGCGAATACGTCCGGCGCTACAAGCCGAAGGCATTCCGCGAGGGCGAACCTGTAGGAGTATGACTTCACAGACGTGGGTTGGCTATTCTGAGCATAGGGGATCGATGGATGACCTGATAATGGTGGCGGCGCGGCGGGTGATCGACGCCTACAACGCCCGCGATCCGGTGGCGCTGAGGGCGCTCTACGCCCCGACCGCCAGCACCCGTCGCCCTGGCTGGCCCGCCGAGGGTGGGGTCGATGAGATAGTTGCCTCCGCCGAGATGGACATGGTCGCCTTCCCCGACCTGCACATTGCCTCTCTGCTCTCCGCGAGCGAGGGCGGCCAGGCCCTCACCGAGGTGCGCATCACGGGCACCAACACGGGGGAGATAGCGTTGGGCGACTTCGGGCGGGCGGCGGCCGAGACCACCGCCGGCACTTTTGCCGCCACGGGCAGGCCAATGGACATCACGGGCGTCTTAGTCCACGAGGCCAACGAGGAGGGCCTCATAGTGGCTGAACGTCAGTACTGGGGCATGCTCGAGGTGCTGGTCCAACTCGGCCTGTTTTCGACCGTGCCCGAGAGTTAACCCGCCGACTCTATCAACCGGTTTGCCTGGAGACTCCCGATGCCAGGCCGGGATGAAGCGCCAGCGAACTCGGACCTCCAAGGTGATCTCGTGTACGTCTTCGAGCGAGTCGCTGCGTCTCCCAGATGTCTCCCAGATAAGGAACAACGGACCGAAGCTTTGTCCGGCGCTACAAGCCGAAAGACCTCGATGTGCAGGAAACCGCGAAAGCCTGATACTGTAGCGGAAGAATTCCAGGAACTGTTCCTGTTTTCACGTTTGGAGGCGGTGTCGCGGGGTAAAACGAGATCTGTAAGACGACGATCAAGGAGGTCACTCACAAATGGAGACTGGACGCGGTAGCGAGGGCGTACTCTCGCAGGCAAACGCGGAGAAGCGCGAACAGATAATAGACTTTCTCAAGCAGGCGTATTTTGCCGAACTCGAGACGGTGATCAACTACGTCACCAACTCCGTCAACCCCGACGGTGTACGGGCGCAGGAGATCAAGGAGGCCCTGGAGGAAGACATCCAGGAAGAGCTTGGCCACGCCCAGCAGTTCGCCAGCAGGATCAAAGACCTGTACGGCACGGTACCGGGCTCGCTGGACTTCCACGCAGTTCAGACTACGCTGCAGCCTCCGGAGAACCAGGTCGATGTGGTGCACGTCATCAAGGGTGTCATAGACGCAGAGACCTCGGCGATAGAGCTATACACCCAGATCATCGAGGAGACCGAGGGTGTGGATCCGGTCACGCAGGACATGACCATCGCGGTGCTGCACGATGAGCAGGGCCACCGCCGCCTCTTCGAAGGCTTCCTCCGCGAGTACGAGGCCGAAGGACTCGCCTAGAGGCCGAACCCAAAAGATCACGCCCAGAGAGGCCCGGCCATAGTGGTCGGGCCTCTCGCCTTTGTGGAATCGCTTTGCGTGTTGGGGGTATGGTTGGGTATAATGGCGTTCGTAACATGATAGACGACCCTCACTTGCCCAGCCCCCAACTCGCGCAACGCTATCGATGTGCGGGCGGGGGCTCGTAACTTTGGAAGGACCCCTCCTACCTTCGCTTAACATCCTGGCGGCGCTGGCGCTCGTGGCGCTGAACGGTTTCTTCGTAGCGGCGGAGTTCGCGTTGGTGCGGGTTCGGGAATCGCGCATCGTGCAACTGGAGCAAGAGGGGAGCGCAAGGGCCGGCTCGGTGCGGGACGCGCTCAGGGATCTCGACGCCTACCTTTCCGTGTGTCAGGTCGGTATCACCATGGCGTCTCTGGCGCTAGGCTGGGTCGGTGAGCCGGCGGTATCTCACTTACTGGAGCCCGTCCTGGGAGCCCTCGGGATAGCCAGCGAGCGGGTGGTGACGGTGGTCTCGGTGGTGCTCGGGTTTACGGTCATCACGTATGCTCACCTCGTCTTCGGGGAGCAGGCGCCAAAGTATTACTCTATCCAGAGAGCCGAGAGGACCGCGCTCTGGATCAGCCGCCCCCTCAGAATATGTATGATATTCCTGCGACCGGTGGTGTGGATCGTGAACACCTCGACGAACTTCTTTTTGAGGCCGTGGGGCGTCAAGCTCGGTGAGGAGATGGAGGCCCACTCCGAAGAAGAGCTTCGCATCATGATCTCCTCTTCCACCGCTTCTGGCGTGCTCGACCCCGAGGAGCGCGATTACCTCAACAACGTATTCGACTTCGGGGACACGGTCGCACGCGAGATCATGGTTCCGAGGCCGGATATCGAGGCGCTATCGCGCACCACTCCGCTCTCTGAGCTGGCCGAGGCTGCGGCCTTCGGACGCTACACGCGCTACCCGGTCTATGAAGAGGATCTGGATCACGTCCTGGGCGCGGTTCACGTCAAGGATCTCTTCCGGGCTGCTGGCGAGGACCCCGACGGCTTCGATATCCGCGAGATCATGCGCGAGTGCCTCGTCATACCTGAGAACAAGCCGATAGAGCAGCTCCTGCGAGACTTCCAGAGCCGCAAGCTCCAGATGGCGATAGTCATAGACGAATGGGGCTCTGTGGAGGGGCTTATCACCATAGAAGACGTGCTCGAAGAGTTGGTCGGTGAGATACAGGACGAGTTCGACGAGGACGAGGCGGCCATTGAGCAACTCGGCGACGACACCTACGCCATAGACGGTCGCATTCCCATAACGGATGTCAACGAACACTTCGACCTCGACCTGCCCCACGAGGATTTCGACACCATAGGCGGCTACGTGCTTGGTTCGCTGGGCCGTCCTCCCGAGGCTGGTGACACCGTCGAAGCAGACGGCGCCACGCTGACCGTCAAGAGCGTGGACGGTCCCCGCGTCTCCGTGCTCACGCTGCGCCGGGAAGTGTAGGCGGACGGTTCCTAGAGCGACTCGCTACCGACGAAGCTGCTTATGAGGTGCGGGGTGTCGGTGCTCATGTCGACGATGTCGAGGCTACAGGACTCGCACCCGCACGGCTCGCGACGCAACTCGGCACCCTGTGGGCTTGCCTACCGTAAAGATGCGGACAAGTGATTGCTGCCGGGATGTTGGCAAGATAACCCGACTGCTCCGGCCCGCCTGGACGTCGTAGCATGGGCGATCCAAATTCAGCGATGCGTCGCCTCTCTTGCTACCATTGCACGGTTGTTGGAATTTTGGTTGGATCGGCGGACGCTTTGACGGAGATGGAACAAAGGCACGGCATCGAGGCGCTGACGAGCGGGGCGATGGCCTCCGTTTGGGAGTGGACGAAGAGCAAGATACCGTCTGACCTGGGGGTATTCGACGCCCACGCCCATATCGGGGTGGACATTGATGGTCGGACGATGACCGGCGAGGGGATGCGCGAGCGGATGCAGGCCGCCGGGATTGTGCAGAGCATAGTCTTCCCCCTGAACGACCCGAACGCCCGCGACGATTACTCCGGGCCGAACGACGTTGTCTGGAGCGCGTACGAGGACTATCCCGACCTCTTCGTTCCTTTCTTCCGGTTGAACCCGCACCTCGATTACGACGGGGAGTTCGCCCGCTGTATCGAACGGGGATTCGAGGGCTTGAAGCTGCATCCGGTCTCGCAGGAGTTCGAGTTGGACAATCCGAAGGTGGTGCGGCTGTTCGGGATGGCGGCTGGGGCAAACATTCCGGTCTTGATCCACGCCGGTTTCGCCATGCAGCGCATTGTGGAGCCGCTTTTGCCCACCGTCGAGAAGCATCCGAACCTGCGCTTGATCCTGGGCCACGCCGCGATGGTGGAGACGCTGGAGGCGGCGCGGCAGTTCGAGGGGCATCCGAACGTGCTCTTCGAGACTTCCGTGGTGCAGGCCAAGGATCTGTACGTCCTATTCAGTTCGCTCGACCCCGGTCGCATCAGCTACGGCTCGGATATTCCGTACGGAGACTATCCATCGACGCTACACGCCACCCTGGCCGCCGCCGATGCGGCTGGAGTCCCGGATGAGCACATCCCCGGCATTCTCTCAGGCAACATCCGGCGGTGGTTCGGTTGATGGAGTACGCTGGCGTCCAGTTGCGAACGGGGCATCTGCTTCGGGTCCACGGGTATTTGAACATGGCGATCCTGTCCATGTGGATGCGGAGCCCCCGCGCTGACGTTCTGATGGGGATGGCCGAGGCAAGCGCCAGGGGCAGGGGACCGGGAGGATCCGACGAAGAGTTGCTTGAGAGGGTTCGCGCTTTGATCCTTGAGTCTCGCGAATATTTCGCCGAAGACGACTTCCCGCCAGCCATAGGCAGGATGCGCGTGGCCCAGGATCTCACCTCGCTCGGTATCATCCGGCTGGCCGGAGAGTAGCCCGTTGCATGACGCCTCAGCCAGCCTGCCCCAAGACGCCCCGCTCGCCGCCGCGAGGCGCGGCCCAGTGGTGGAGAGCGTCCATCGGGGCAGGGTAGCGGTCTGCGATCCCACAGGCGAGATCCTCGACGCGGTTGGCGACCCGGAAGGATACGTCTACCTGCGGTCTTCGGCCAAACCGTTCCAGGCGCTGCCGCTCTTGCTATCTGGAGCAGCCGACGCCCTGCGGTTCTCTGACGAGGAGATTGCGGTCGCCTGCGCCTCGCACAACGGTGAGCCCCGCCATCTCTCCGCGGTTCGGTCCATCTTACGAAGGGTCGGGCTCTCTGAGGATGACCTTCAAAACGGCGCCCACCCGCCGCTGTACGGCTCGGCGGCGGCCAGGCTGGCCCGGAGCGGTGAAGTGCCGAGGCGCATCCACGGCAACTGCTCGGGAAAACACGCTGGGATGCTGGCCCTGTGCGTCCACGAGGGATGGAACACGACCGGATACCGCAGGCCGGACCATCCCGTGCAGCAGAAGATACTCGGCGCGTTGTCCGAGATCTGCGTCGTGGGGCGGGATGAGATCCTGGTCGCGGGGGACAACTGCGGCGTCCCGACCTTTGCCATGCCACTGAAGAACCTCGCGATCGGCTTCGCCCGCCTCGCCAGTGGGGAGGGCCTGTCAGGCGAGCTGGCGGTATCAGCCAGCCGAATCCGGGACGCCATGCGCTCCAATCCCTACATGGTCGCGGGGACGGATCGCCTTGACACGGAACTCATGCAGAACACGGATCTCCTCGTGAAAGGCGGGGCCGAAGCCGTCTTCGCGTGTGGGAGCCCTGAGGGATGGGGGATGGCCATCAAAGTTTCCGACGGCTCAGGCCGGGCGGTCCGCCCCGCAGTCCTCGCCGCCCTCTCCAGGCAAGGAATCAGGACGCCTGGTCAGCGTGAGACCTCCGAATTGTATGATCTTCACGGCGTTGCGATAGGTGAGATCAGCCCTCTGACATAGTTTCCCTGGCGTGCATAACGACGCCTGCTGCAGCTTTCACTGCGCGAAAAGCCGAACGAGGAGAAATCCCAGGTAGACTGCGCCGAGTCCGACCGTGATCTGCCCGAAAGCGTTTAGGAGCGAGGTCGTGGCCTGGCCGGCTTCCATGAGGCGCAGCGTCTCGTGGCTGAAGGCTGAGAAGGTGGTGAACCCCCCTAGAACGCCGACGGTCAGGAACAGGTTCGCCCCGGAAGAGAGGCCGCCACGCTCGAACACGCCGATTGCCAGCCCCATGATCAGAGATCCCACGATATTCACTACGAACGTGCCCAGGGGAAACCCTGCTCCGACCTGGGCCTGCACCCATCCACCCACCAGGTAGCGCCCCCCCCCAGCCCCGATTGCGCCCCCGGCCACCACCATCAAAAGGTTGATCATCTGTTTTCGGGCACGATCATGTTTAACCTCTCCGTCAGCCTTGCAAAGTGCTTTTATCTTACGAGATGTAGCAACATGACGCAAATTGTGCTTTGCGAAGGGATGGGGATGGATCTCCCGCCGCGCATCACGTCAACATCGGGTGGAATATCGAATGTTCTGGCGGGTTGCGTTGCTGGCGGCTTTAATGCGCGGGTATGAGGAGCCTGGATCTCACCCCGGATATTCTGGAGGCTTGTTACAGAGCCGGTGCGTTTCCCATGGCCGACGGTTTCGGCGGGGTCGAGTTCTACCGCTCCAACCCGCGCTCCGTGCTGGAGTTGGATGCGCTTCACGTCTCGAAATCACTCGGTCGCGTGCTCCGCAAAAACGCCTATGAAGTAAGCGTGGACAAAGATTTCGAAGGCGTCGTTCGGGCGTGCGCAGACCGGGAGGAGACCTGGATCGACGATGGAATAATCCTGTCCTACATGCGCCTGCACGAGGCAGGCATGGCCCACAGCGTCGAGGCGTATCGGGATGGTGAGTTGGCCGGCGGTCTCTACGGCGTCTCGCTTGGCGGCGCGTTCATGGGCGAGTCCATGTTCAGCCGCATTACCGATGCCTCGAAGGTCTGCCTGGTCCACCTCGTCAGGCGTCTCAGGGAGAGGGGCTTCATGCTGCTCGACTGCCAGATACAGAACGATCACCTCGCCAGGATGGGCGCCATCGAGCTACCCGAACACGAGTACCTCCGCCGCCTCGACCGCGCGCTGCGCCTACCCCGCACCTTCGTGTAACCCGCCGAAAAACCGTCATCAGCGGTTCCGAGCCCATCAACGCGGCGTGTTAAGCTAGCCGCATGGAAAACACATACATCAATTTGGAGTGGCGCCCCGAACTGGAACGCCCGGTGCTGGTGGCCGGGTTCACCGGATGGAACGATGCGGCGGAGGCCGCGAGCGTCGCGGTTGGGGCGCTGTCGGACTCTTGGGAGGCCAAACGGTTCGGAGGGTTCGACGGTGAGGAGTTCTACGATTTTCAGACCACGCGCCCCCAGGTGCGTCTGGTTGACGGCGTTACGCGGAAGATAGATTGGCCTGAGAACGCGTTCTCCGCTGCCCCTTCCGCCAACACGGGGGGACGCAGCATGGTTCTTCTCTCCGGCCCCGAGCCGAACTTCCGCTGGCGTTCGTTCTGCTCCGCTGTTGTGGAGCTTGCGCGCGAGCTGGAGGTGGAGCTCGTTGTGACCATGGGCGCCCTGCTCGCTGACGTGCCACACAGCCGCCAGGTCCACGTCTCCGCCAACGCCCAGGACCCTGACCTGGTGGGTGGCCTGGATCTCTCAGCCTCCCGCTACGAAGGGCCGACAGGCATCACCGGCGTGCTGCATGGGATTTGCGCGGAGCAAGGTTTGCCCTCGGTCAGCTTCTGGGCCTCCGTGCCGCATTATTTGCCGTCCGTACCGTCGGCGCCCGCCTCCCTTGCCCTGCTGGAGAGCTTCTCGAACCTGCTCAAGGTGGACGTTGACACCTCGCAACTCGAACACTCCGCCGAGAGCTACCAGGAACAGGTCTCAGCCGCCGTCGCCCAGGATTCCGACCTCGCCGGTTACGTCAGGATGCTCGAAGAGCGCTTCGACTCCCAGGCCGGAGAAGCCAGGGATCTCCCCACGGGTGACGATCTGGCCGAGGAACTGGAGAGCTTCCTCCGCGACCAGCGGCACGAGGAAGAGTAGGCTATAGGCTTCAGGTTTCAGGTAACAGGTTTCAGCGGCTCTAGATGATTCGGGTAGCGCTGGAGTAGCCGATCACGGGTAGTGTCTCCCGCCCAGGTCTTTGGAGTCGTAGAGTCCGTAGCGATTGAAGAAAGACATCACCTCGTTCAAGTTCTGCCTGGAGCGGGCATGGTCGATGAGGTTTTGGATCGCCCTGTGTATGATTTTCCAATCGAACTCGTCCATAAGGATGTATCCGCGTAGGAAATAGTAGTCTTCCCATTTGACCAATGGCGCCAGGCCACCCGGCGAGGCCGCAAAGAAGTTGAACGTCTCCGCGCCTTCGCGGCCTGCTTCACCGACGTCCACGTAAAGGTGTACGACGAAATTGTGCGGATCGTCCGGGTAGTCGTCCACGTCCGCTGAGTAGATGCCTTTTATTTCGAGGTTCATGTAGGCCACCTGAAAGCTGAAACCTGAAGCCTATAGCCTAATACGCCACCGCCAGCACAAAGACAACCACGCTGACGACGCCCAGAATTCCCTGGGTGACCGCCGAGGCCACGTAGCCCACGAGCACGCCTCCTGCGGCGCGGGAGGCACGCCGCCAGTCCCAGCGGCTGCTCTCCTGACCTTCGCTGGCCGGTTCTCGCTGACGCCTGAGATACTCGCCGAGGAAGACGCCGCCGATGGTACCCAGGATCAGGCCGAACAGCGCGCCTATTCCGAAGACCAACGCCCCGGCCAGGGCGCCGACGATGCCACCGATGGCCCCTCCCATCGTGCCCCAGTTGCTTGCCCCGAACCTGCGCGCCCCGTAAGTTGTGGCGACGAAATCCGCGACGAAGGCTATGGCCGCGAAGAGTCCGAGGAGAACCAGGGAAAGCCATCCGATGTCTGCGAAGTTCGTCAGGATGGCGTAGACGAGGGCTGAAAGGAAGATCAGGGGTACGCCGGGAAGTCCTGGCAGCGCGCTCCCGAGCAGCCCAATGCCCATCGCTATGAACGTGACGATAAGCAGAAGCGTTTCGTTCTCCACGGCTACGAGACGACTGGGAGCATTTTCTTCGGTTTCTTGCCAGGCTTCTTTAGCGCGGCGTTGAGGCTGCCGGAACGGTATCCCGAGAGATCCAGGGCCACGTGCAGGAAGCCAGCATCCAGCAGCTCAGCGGCGATTTCCTCCCGCTCGGCGAAAGCCCGCTCCATCTCTTCCGGGCCGACCTCAAGACGCGCGATGTCGCCGTGGTGTCGAACCCTCACCTGCCGGAAGCCCCTGGTCCGCATGAACTCCTCGGCGCGGGTGACCTGGGCGAGCTTTTCGGGTGTGATCTCCTGCCCATACGGGAACCGGCTGGACAGGCAAGCGAGCGCCGGCTTGTCCCAACTCGGGAGCCCGAGGAATTTTGCCATCTCCCTTACCTCGGCCTTGTCCACGCCAGCTAGGCTCAGGGGGGAGACCACCCCGATCTCACCAGCAGCCTTCCTGCCGGGACGATGATCCCCCGCGTCGTCGGCGTTCGCCCCGTCAACGACGCACCCGAAGCCGCGCTCCTCGGCCAGCTTCGCCAGGTCCGAATACAGGGTGCTCTTGCAAAAATAGCAGCGGTTGGCCGGGTTGCTCGCGTAGTTCGGGTTGTCGAGTTCGCGGGTGTTCACCACCAGATGCTCCACGCCAAGTGAATCAACGAAATCCCGTGCGAGATTCAACTCCGAAGGCAGATACGTCTCGTTGTTGGAGGTGACTGCCAGGACGCTGTCTCTGGGGAACGCCCGCGCGGCTACTGCCAGCGCGAGCGAAGAGTCCACCCCGCCAGAGTACGCGACCAGCGCGCTCCCGTGGGGCACGAGTAAGCCTTCCAGTTCCTTCAGGCGCTCTTCGATGCTGTACACGTCAATCCTTTCCAGGGCCCTCGCCCCGCAGCCATGCGGCAACCTCCGCCGCGTTGGCGTCGGGCGGGAACACCGGGTAGAAGACTTTCAATATGCGCCCGTCCACAATCACGAGCGTGAGGCGTTTGATCAGGGTCATGCCATCGGCCTCGAACGTCGGTAGGTTTAGAGCCTTCGCGAACGCAAGTTCCCCATCACCCAGAAGCTCGTATGGAAGATGCAACCTTTCCGCAGCTTCCCGCTGATACTCGGTGCCCTGCGTGCTTATCCCGAGGACGCGGGCGCCGAGGGATTCGAGTTCCTGGTGATGGTCGCGGAAGGCGCACGATTGCGGGGTGCATCCTCTCGCGCCGGGTATGTCGTCCCAGCCTTCGGGCAACTCCATGTCCGGCCTCCCCGTCATCGGGTAGCAATACGCGACGGAGATTCCAGACAGTTCCGAAATATCTACCCGCTCCCCTGATGTTCCCGCGAGCGGCACGGATGGCAGCGTCGTTCCAGGCAGGTGATCCGCGGCCCCGTCGTCGTCGGGGATCGGGAGGTCTGTCGGCAGGTCGCTTATGTTCTGGGGTTTTGCCACGGCAGCTCAGGCGCTCTCCAGCGCGACCGTCACGTTGTGGCCGCCAACGCCGAGGTTGGCGCACAGGGCTGCTTCCAGGTCAGGGACTTCGCGTGGATCGCCCACCACGTAGTCGAGGTCGGCGCATCCCTCCGCCAGTGTCTCCAGGTTGCGCATTGGGGGGATGGTCTTCTCTTTCAGGGCCATCGCGCAGATCGCGGTTTCTATGGCGCCGCTCGCGCCAAGGGAGTGGCCGAGCGTGGATTTGGTGGCTGACACCTTGACGTGAGGGTTGATCTTGGCCATGGACTGCGACTCCGGGCCGTCTCCCGCGACGGTGCCCGTGCCGTGGGGGTTGATGTAGCCGATCTGACCCCCGTCGAGCCCCGCGTTCTCTGTGGCGAGCCTCATGGCCCGGTGGATGCCGCGCCCTTCGGGGTCAGGGTCGGTGATGTTGTATGCGTCGGTCGCGCGGCCGATGCCTGTTATCTTCGCGTATGGTTCAGCGCCGCGTTTCTCGGCGGACTCGGCGCTCTCCAGGATCATCACGGCTGAACCCTCCCCGATCAGGAACCCGGCGTGGTTGGCGTCGTAGGGACGGCAGGCTCCTTCGGGGTCGTCGTTGCGGCGGCTCATGGCGCGCATGGCTATGAACCCCGCGACTATGACAGGGGTGATGGTCGCCTCGGTGGCGCCACAGATGACAACGTCGGCGTCGCCGCGCCGGATGAGGTCGAAGCCGAGGGCCATGGTGTCCGTGCCGCAGGTGCAGGCGAGGGCGGGGGCCGCCGACGGTCCCTGCACACCGAGCTGGATGCCAACGTGGGCCGCGGCCGAGTTCGGCATGATCCTGGTGACGGCGAACGGGTTGACCCGCATCGGGCCCTTGGTATCTATGGTCGCCTGGGTCTGCTCCATGGTCGCCACGCCGCCGAGGCCGCTGCCAAGCATCAGGCCGACACGTTCGGGGTGCTGGTTCAGCGTATCCCAGGCTCCGGCGTCCTCCAGTGCCAGCTTGGCCGAGGCAAGGCCCATCTGGGCGAATCGGTCGGTGCGGGACGCAGACTTGCGATCCATGAAGTCTTTCGGGTCGAAGTCCGTGCATTCGGCGGCGATCCGCACCTCGTATCCGTCGGGATCGAAGAGTGTGATCGGACCCGCCCCGCTCTCGTTCGCGAGCAGCGCCTTCCAGAACTTCTTCCGTCCGACCCCAATGGGGCTGACCACCCCAATACCCGTTATATAAGCCTCCGGGCGTCCGTTTTCCATCTAGCCCCCTGCCGGATACGCAGCATTACCACCAACAGACCACCGAATCTTAGCATCACCTTCCCACGTTGACTCTTCACCCCCGGAACCTTTCCGGCCCGCGTGGCGTACTACTGTGTGAGAGGCCGGTCCAAATTCTCCCCCTCCTTTTGGCCCGGCCTCTTCTGGCTGAGGGTAGAGCGGAACACGGACGCAACGACGGCTGTGCTATAACCTTCTGGCATGATCCGGAGGAGCGAACCTTGATCTTCTACGCCGCAACGCTGCTTTTTCTGGCGAACTTTGCGCTGGGCGTCCTGGTCCAGTTCGGTATCGTTGACACTAAACCTTTCCGCTGGCTGCATCACGCCCTCTTCTTCGCCGTGTTTGCTTCTGCCGGGCTGGCCGTCCTTATTGGTTTCGCGCAGGGAGCGCCGTACCGGTGGGTTCTGGTTCCGGTTTTGGGTCTCTACCTGATACTGCCCCGGGTGCGGGCCGGAACGCCGGGACATGCGGCGTTGGCGCTGGCGGCAATGGTCCTGTACGCCGCCGGGTTTGCCCGGACGATCCAGGGGGTTTAGCAGGTGGAGTTTCTCGAAGTCCTCAAACGACGCCGCACCACCAACGGGCCTTTCCTCCCAGATCCGGTGAGCGCGGAGCATCAGCGCATTCTGGTGGAGGCCGCCGCGATGGCCCCATCGCATTTCAACAGCCAACCCTGGCGTTTCGTGCTCGTGGACGACCGCGAGAAGATAGAAGAGGTAGCCAGCATCAGCGGCGAGAGCATGACCCGCCTGATGGAAGAAGGCACGTTCTGGAAACGGTACAGGCCGTACTTCCGGTTCTCCGAGAAGGAGATGGAGGAGCGCCGCGACGGCATCTTCATAGACCAGATGCCTTCCGTTCTGAAGCCTTTTAGAAAGCAGATCTTCTCTAACACGGGCCAGGCGGTGATGAACCGCTTCGGCGTCCCGAAAACATTGGGTGAAGATAACCGCAAACTCGTCGCAGGCTCGCCGCTTCTCCTCGCCGTGCTCCTGGATAAAGCAGAGTATCGTCCCGGCGAGCTATCCGGGTTCTATTCTGTGTTTGGGATGGGTGCGGCTGTGGAGAACATCTGGCTGACGACGACTGAGCTTGGTATGGGAATACAGTTCGTCTCGACGCCGAGGGAGATACCGGAGAACTGGGACAGGATCCACCGCCTCCTCGAAGTCCCCGACGACCTGGAACTCATGGCCGTCTACCGGCTCGGTTACGTCCCCGAAGATCAGCGCCGCCCGACGATAGACTGGTCCAGTCGGCAGCGGAAGCGCCTCTCCCAGTACGTGTTCCGCAATAGCTGCGCCACCCCGGAGCAAGACCCGGAGGGCCGTTGACGAACCCGAGGGTGCTATCCGTGGCGACAGCCCTTCCGCCACACCGCATCGGGCAGAGTGATGTCAAGGAGTTCGCGCGGAGCATGTTCTCGGAGGCTTACCCCGACCTTGACAGGCTCACGCCCATCTTCGACAACGTACACGTGGAGAACCGCCACTTCTGCGTCCCGCTGGATTGGTTCAAGCGGGATCATACCTTCCCAGAAAAGAACGACCTCTACGTCGAACACGCCCTGAACCTCTCCGAGAAAGCCGCAAGGCGGGCAATGGACCGCGCCGACGCGCAGCCGGAGGACATAGGCGCCATCTACTTCGTCTCCACCACCGGCCTCGCCACCCCGTCGCTGGATTCCAAACTCATCTTCCGGCTCGGGCTCTCGGAACACACGCGCCGGGTTCCCATCTGGGGACTCGGTTGCGCAGCGGGGGCTGCGGGCCTGGCACGGGCCGCCGAACACGCCCGTCTATATCCGGATCAAAAAGTGCTGCTCATTGGGGTGGAGCTCTCGGGGCTCACCTTCCAGCGGGGTGATCGTTCAAAGAGCAACCTCGTCTCCACCAGCCTCTTCGCCGACGGCGCGGCGGCCGTCCTGATCGGGCACGGTTCCGGGCCTGAGATTCTGGGCAGCCACAGCACTACCTGGCCTGATACGGAGAACGTCATGGGGTGGGAGATCGTGGAGACCGGCCTGAAAGTCCAGCTCTCCAAATCCGTGCCAACCATCGTGCGTGAGCGGCTGCACGAAGATCTCACCCTCGCCTGTGATTCGCTGGAACTGGACTTCGCGGACGTGCGCCATTTCGTATTGCATCCGGGCGGCGCGAAGGTACTCGACGCCTTCGAGGAGGTGCTTGGGCTGGAGCGTGGCGGCCTCGCGTTCTCGCGCGGCGTGCTGCGGGACTACGGAAACATGTCCAGCGTGACCGTGCTCTTTATCCTCGAGCGGTTTCTGGAGAGCGGGGAGTTCGAGGCCGGGGATCTCGGGGTTCTATCCGCGATGGGACCGGGTTTCTCCGCCGAGCACGTATTCTTCGCGTGCCAGGATTCGTGATCCACTTTCAGGAAGCGGGAGGTTCTCGCTGAACATCGCGCTTCTCTTCGGCGGCGTCATCCTCGTCGGGTTTCAGAGGCTCCTGGAGCTACGTCATTCCCGCAGAAACGAGCGCAGGCTGCGGGTGAGGGGCGCCGTGGAGCGTGGTACGGGACACTATCCGCTCATGTTCGCCATCCACGCCCTGTGGTTGCCATCCACGCTGATCGAAGGGTTGCTGCGCGGACCGGAATTTCCGGCGTGGTGGCCGGTTCCTTTCGTCTTGTTTCTTCTGGCGCAGGCGACCAGGTACTGGGCGATCCTATCTTTGCGTGATAACTGGAACGTGAGAATACTCGTCGTTCCAGGAATGAAGCTCGTGCGGCGTGGTCCATATAAATACTTCCCGCACCCGAACTACGTTGCGGTGGCGGCGGAGGTGCTCACGTTTCCCCTGATCTTTGGCGCCTGGATCACGGCGCTCGTCTTCACGGTATTGAACGCTGGGTTCCTGATCTTGCGGATTCGGAAAGAGGAACAGGCTTTAAGAGAACTGGCAGGCTAGTATAAGCTGCGCATCCAAAACCTGATGCCTGAAGCCGGTGACCGAAGGGAGTCCCTGCGATGCTTGATCTCAAATACATACGCGAGAACGCCGAAGCCGTTCAGGAGAACTGCAAGAACCGGGGCGTCGAAGCAGACGTAGGCCTCGTTGTCGAGCTGGCGGATCGGCGTTCGGCCCTGATCCAGGAGCTGAACGATCTGCGTCAGGAGCAGAACCGGAAGGCGAAGAGCATCGGCCAGGAACGCGACGATGAAGCGCGGCAGAATCTCATCGCGGAGTCTCGGGCGATGAAGGATCAGATCCCCGAAAAGGAACGGGAGCTGCACGAGGTCGAGGAGCGTCTGCGCGACGAGCAACTGAAGATACCCAACATCACCCACCCAGACGCGCCAATCGGACGCGACGATACGGAGAACGTGGAGATACGGCGCTGGGGCGACATCCCGGATTTCGGTTTCGAGACGAAGGATCATGTGGAGATCGGGGAGCGGCTCGGGATCATAGACTTCGATGCTGGCGCGAAGACTACAGGCAGCAAGTTCTATTTCCTGCGCGGCGACGCGGTGTTGCTGGAGCTGGCGCTGACGCGCTACGTGCTCGACATCATCATGGAGCATGGATACCAGCCGACGATCACTCCGGATCTGGCGCGGGACGAGGCGCTGGTTGGAACCGGCTTCATACCGCGCGGGCCTGAGACCCAGATCTACTCCGTCCAGGACACCGACCTCTCCATGATCGCGACAGCCGAGATTACGCTCGCGGGCCAGCTCGCGGATGAGATTCTCGACTCCGACGACCTTCCTCTACGATACGCCGGACTCTCGCACTGCTTCCGCACGGAGGCTGGCTCCCACGGACGCGCCAGCCGCGGCCTGTACAGGGTCCACCAGTTCACCAAGGTCGAGATGCTCGCCTTCACCACGCCCGAGCAGTCATACGAAATCCACGAAGAGATGGTCGGGATCGAAGAGCAAATCTTCCAGGGACTCGGCCTGCCTTACCGCGTGGTAGACATCTGCACCGGCGACCTCGGCGGCGCCGCATACCGCAAGTACGACCTGGAAGCCTGGATGCCGGGCCGGGAAGAGTTCGGTGAGGTCACGAGCACCTCGAACACCACCGACTACCAGGCCCGCCGCCTCCGCATACGGCACCGAAAAGAGGGTGGCCGCCCGCAACTTCTTCACACATTAAATGGTACAGCCATCGCCATGAGCCGAGCCCTGATAGCTTTGCTGGAGATCTACCAGCGCGAGGATGGCTCCGTGGACGTGCCGCAGGCGCTAGTCCCATACTTCGGGAAGCGGACGATCAGGACTGCCGAATTACGTACATAGCGGCCCCTGACGCTATACTCGTCCTGTCGATATTTGCATTATGAGAGGAGCATCGGCATGACCGAGGCGGTCGAGAAGCTTACAAAGAAGAGCGAGGACCCGAGCAAGTGGTATCTCCAGCTAGTCAGGATGGCGAAGCTGGCTGACTACGGCCCAGTCCGCGGCACGTTCGCCATCCGGCCATACGGGTTTGCGATCTGGGAGCGCGTACAGCGGGATCTCGATGACCGCTTCAAGGCGACAGGCCACGTCAACGCCTACTTTCCTTTGTTCATACCGGAGAGCTACTTGCGCCGGGAGGCGGAGCACGTGGAGGGCTTTGATCCGGAGGTAGCCTGGGTGACGCAGGCAGGGCGCGAGGATCTCGAAGAGCGCATAGCCGTCCGTCCG
>JAABUR0100004608.1_pt1 | contig 18296 bp, 22 predicted proteins | sample 5560091 | NCBI WGS metagenome assembly JAABUR01 (sample SAMN10711879, study PRJNA513375) | rock metagenome | isolation source: Antarctica rocks | place: Antarctica: Victoria Land, University Valley sud | reverse complement strand
TTCCTGGATTCTGGATTTTCATGTACAGAGTAAGTCCTCTGACCTACCTGGTCGACGGTGTCGCTGCTACTGGGATGCATGGCCGCACCGTTGTCTGCGCTTTAAATGAGCTCAGCCGCTTCAATCCTTCTACTGGTCAGACTTGCCAAGCTTACCTGACTAATTATCTCAAAACCGCACTCGATCAGCTGATGAACTCAATGACAACGTCGCAATGTGAATACTGCCCTCTCACTACTTCCGACCAGTTTCTCGCCTCTGTCGCCATTACTTGATCTGCGCGCTGAAGGAATTACGATATTGGTTTTGCGTACATTGTCTTCAATATTGTTGTGGCTATATTACTTTACTACACTTTCCGCGTCAGCAAGTGAAATGCTGCAAGTATCAAGAAGGGACCCAGTAAGTTTCTAGCCAGCCTTGCAAGTATCGATTACTGAGCTCGAAGTCTACTCGTTGAATATCGAGGTAAGATGCCAGAGCAAGGTACCAAGACGGCTGCTCGTACAGATAAAGCATTTTGATTGTGCCGCGCTATTAGGTTCCTAATGTTTATCTGGACCGTAAAGAGCGAATCTGTCCTTTCCAGAGTTTTCAATATGTTGTGGGAGCGTTTCTATGAAGCGTCTAAGAGATTAACGACGGCAAGTCAGGATTCAGCTGGTATTTCAGGCAAAACGCACCCGATGATGTGAGCCGCGAGTGCAAGGGCAAAGAATTCAGGCCACAGATCAAGCAATAAAGGGGGGCAGTCATTTCAGGGAGTTTCGAAATTTTCATTTCACATTAATGTTTAGCCTATAGGACAAGTTTGGAGGCGATGACTCAAGAGGGGGTGACGAAGGGTCAAATCTAGGTCAGATCTAGGCAAGATCTGGGCAAAATCTAGAACAGAGTCGAGTTAAGTTGGGGTCAGTTGAGCCAAATCTGAGCCAGATATCAGGTGATCTAGGCCAGATCTGAGCAAGATCTGGGTCAAATTTTTATTTATTTTCTTCATTTGTTTACAGAGTTGGGATGGAACTGCAAATTTAGATTGACTACTCCTGCTTACTGTATGTAGATCGGCGAAATAGCTAGTTACTCCGGCATAGGTGGCCTTAGGCCCCTGGTTCCGTGTATGAAATAATCAATCAATCAATCAACAAGTGAAAGTGCTACCAAGCTGTGGGTGAGCATCCAAATCTGCTGCTTCCTCTTTGTCCTCGCTGAAGTCTGGTTTCGAACGACAGCAAACTTGCGGCTTCAATGTCTTTGTCCCCCGCATGGTGTCTCAAGGTCAAGACAAAGCCATTCCTTGCGGAACCGTCTTGGCTATCTGAAACTTCCTATCATGATCTCCTTTCTTACAGAGTCTCATTCGAAAACTGTTTTCCATCGCGTGGTTAGCTGGAGGCTTTGTTCAAGCATCACTATACCGATGCATGTCTGAGAACCTTCGCCGTTTTATTTCAATGTAGGGTGGATTGAGAAGCTTAAGAATGTACCGTAGCCTTTGTGGTATGGTAAGAATCTCTAAATTATCACACTTATGAATATCAAATCAACTGAAGCGCCTCAATCATCGTCCAAGTTGCTGCATCTTACTATCGCATCCCCTTTCTCTCGCTCGAGAACAAATCTCTTAAGCTTGCGAGCCGCTTGTTACTGGCATACCCCTTCCGCTACCTTGACGCGAAATATTCAGCTTAGGCATGGGAAACTGGTCCATACTGCGATTACCACAATATGACTGATATCGAGACTTGCGAAAATTTGCAACGGAGACAACGGAGACTACGCCGCTGAGGGTACGAGGACAGTAAGTTCTCTGAGTCGATAGAAGAACGACCACAATGGTCCTTGGCTATGCATGAATACAAGTGAAGAAAAGTAGCGCTGACGGTCAAATTCAGGTTCAGGGTAACCCTATTCAATGACATCGTGGTGAATGCGTCCGTCACAGAGGACATGTTGGCTGAAGCAAAATGCACCGATTACGCGGAGTTTCTCGTTACCGATGAGCGCTTCGAGAAGTAGATTAGTCCACTCTGACACTAATTCTGTCAGAGCGACGGTTTTAAACTTTCGTCGATCGACGTAGATTGTCCCAGGTTTTCATTCATGACAGTAGGCGGCAGAGAGATGGAAGGTGAAGAGGATTGCGGTAGGGGGAAATTGAATAGAAATTGTGTGGGGCAGAACGACAAGGAAACTTCGCGATGTGTATGCGAGATCAAGTGGGAATATCAAAGGCAAAAGATTCGAACAGATGGGTTCTGATCGCGGGTTCTTAATTCGGGTCAACAGCTTTGACGGCAAACATAAGCTCAGATTAATTCACTCTCTCAACCACACTGTCCTTGCTGTAGCTGAAACAAAAAGTTGAGATTCTAGATGATATGTCGTGCAAGACCAGAACGAAAAACTAAGAGCATGATTTCTCATATACTTCAAGAAGCCTACAATGTTCTAGCGACTAGCAGGTGTCTTTCAGTCCGACACCTCGAACCCCATCTCTCTATCCCGACGCTTTTGCTCTATGCGTCGCCTCGCTCGAGCAAGATCTCTGTGCGGGACATACCACTCCAGCTCATGACCAAATCCGTTTTGTCTCAAGGCATCGGTAAAATTCACGACCCAAGCCTCGGGTCTCGCATGTTCCTTCCGGTCCAGTCCAAATCCCGCGCTGGCGAATGGCTTCGTGCCAATCCACCATAGCGGAAAATAGCCGGCGCCTTCCCAGTCAATGATAGTTGACAGCAGTGGAAGTACGTTTTCTTCATCCGGAATTGGGTCCACGACGAATAAGTTGGTAGGACCCAAGTCGTTGTGGTACAAGTAGAACTCCTCGCCAATAGGTGGGGGCTCCACGTCATCCTTTTTCAATAGATACGATCTCAGTTGCGCTGACGTGAACGTGGGATGTATCTTTGGTGTCCAGTGTGGCAACGATTTGTCATGTCCCTCGAAATCATGAAGTAAGTGCACTTCGGCAAGCCCATGACCATCCACCGACTAGAGGCGCGAGGATTTGAATTGAGCGAGGGTCTTGACGTGGCTGGCTAATTCTGCAGCAATTCGTTTCTTCTGTCCTTCCGTGAGTCGTTTCCAGGCGTTCTCCAGACTTTGGCCGGGCGCTCGTTGCATGAGCAAGTAGCTTCGATTCCAGGCCTTGTCAACCCAATAATAGTAGGATTCAGGGGTAGGAATGAACGGCAAGTTTTTCCTAACGAACTTCAAGGTCTGAGCTTCCGACGTCGTTTCTACCGCCCAACTTTTGATCTTGCAGATTGTATTCTTCCCTATGGCATAGCCTTCAGCCCTCGCAGCACATTCGTAGAACTTGCCCGCTGTTGAGTCACCGGAAGGAGAAACCTGGTTCGTAATCGGTTCTGGCTTACGACGAAGACAGTAGGTGGAGTCGCCGTCATTCCAGACCTTGATCGCGTCTGCGGGTGCTGATACAGTGACCTTCTCACAGTGCATCATGCTTCCCATGAATCAGTGGTCAGGGCTGATCAGGGTTATTGACTGACCAATAGGGGGCTTCATGTCGCGATCAAATCGTCAGCAAAGAGGACGGCAAATGAGAGAAGTCAATACCTGAACTTACGGAGGAAGTGGCCTCCTTCTAGGCTGCGCTGAAGTCATGATGACTGATCGAATGTAACTTTCAGCTACTGGTAGTTGATAGAATGTTGATTGAATTGGACAGCTGACACTATCTATATATGAAGAACGCAGTGTGCTTGTAGGCCTGAAAGGAATCTTTGAAAATATGTCAAGGATTGAGCCACAAACTCGACATCAACGGATGCATTCAACGAGTGATTGAACTCCGTTAAAAAACAAAGGAGATTAGAGCTAGCAGACTGAAAAAAAACGATGACTGTACGCGATGTGCAAGAGAGGAAAGAAAATACAATCAAGAAGAAAAGCGGCTTCATGCAGACAAGGGAAAGGACGAAATTAATGTAAGAAAATTCATGGGCGCAAATCATTGTATTGAACAAAGAATTTCTTTTTTCTTCAGAATCGCATTGACAAATTTATAATTGATTGTAATAAGGGAAAGAGGTTTTTCAATACATGATCGCGAACGGAGTCATACAGGCTGTTATGAGCCAGCACAGAGCGAGTCATATGAGTATTGTCTTACTAGAAGTTTGTGTGATATCAAAGTTTATTGTTCTTATGGCGGCTATGAAAGACGTCGGGTTGAAAAGCTTCGGCGCCTATGCCAAGACCATTAAGCGAGACCACAAAAAAAATCCACATCTGGTCACTAAGGCCTCAATCCCGACACACCCGTAACAATTTGTGCTGTTGATACCACTCTTTTCCATATCTTTCCCTTAACACCTGTGCCAGGATTTGCGTCAATCTGACAGTGCATTCCGCTACTTTTGCTAAAGCTAATTTCTGTAACGATTGACTCTTCATGATGTTCCTTTTCTAAGGATATCATATTTTTTTTTCGATTCTCAAGCTTCTTTAATGTGTCGTTCTCATGTCGAGATTTAAACTCTTCGATCATGAGAGACGTTAAAGTCGCTGTGTAACGTTCTATTCGAGACATAATAACTTCAATGACGCCGTTGTTATCTTTCAACTTATTCAGTCGTGTCTTTAGTTTCTCAAGTCTCTGAATCATACAGTCAGAAAACGTTTCTAACATGAGAGTCGTTAATCCCATGATCCCACTCGTTGCTTTGAATATCTTTTCAATTGAGGTATCGAACCATACTGAATACATAGTTTCTTCTGTATTCAACAATTCGTCAGATATTGCATTGAAGTTGTTAATGAAAATCTCTGTCATGTTTTGAAACTTTCTGATGGCATTAGAACAGGAAAAAGCAACTTAATATACATTCGCAAATCGATCTAATCTTAAATCGATGACAGTCATCCGTGCAGGGAAGAAGCAAGCCTGATGATCTTCTTGCTTGCGTAAGGTTCGTTGGCTGATGGGTCAGTAAAGTTCGCATAGTAAGAAGTACTACCACACTCTTCTCTTGGAAAAGATGAGCGGATTTCTGCCCGCGCCATGCACTATCCTTGTATGCAACTGGCTGGTAATTCTACCAATGATATTGTCATCGCAAAGCCATTTGTGTGACCCAGAACAGCCCTGCGGTACCGTTGCCCCAACAGCATTGTATTATTCGTCAGCCTCCATAATCCGTACGCTTCGTCTTGCGTAAGGTAGATTATCGCTCAGCCCGTGACAAGCATCGGATTATGCCTGAGCTACAGCCTATTCGCAATTATTCCTAATCGCCAGTCCTTCGTCGGCGAGGGGGAATTTGATGGCAAACGTCTGGGGAAAAGGGTAGATCATCGAGAAACAACGGGCGTTTCGCGGTTGAGTGAGGCTTGATGAAGCATTAGGGTCGGTGTATAACCACTGTTGGAGTGTTATAACTCCCTCAGCCAAATTTGGCTGAGGGGGTTACCTCTTTCCACGAAGCCAACAATAATACCCCTGAACTGGCTCCCCGTAAGAGCACAACTCACGAAGAAAGGCATGCGTAGTGTCAAAGCCCGTAACTGCAACCTCAAACGCTTCAAGGGCGAATGAATCCCCAGCGCTGAACCTCAAGACCAACAAAAAGATCATCATCTCCTCCCAATTCACCTCCCTGCTCGATCTCCTCGAAGTCCCCATTGCCGACGAAGATTGGAGCCAAAAACGCTCCGGTATGATTTTCATTCGGGGAAGGAAAGTTGATAGATACATACCCCACTCGTTGAGCCGGTTACTTCGTCTACCGGTCGTATTAGTTTGTAATGCCGACTTCAGAGCGGAACGGTCGACGACCACTCCACTGTAAATTGGCCACCGTCGAAATACTGAGGTAATTTGGTGAGCGCCCAGACCAACGCGTCGGCCTCCAGCTCTGTCGCCCAGTATCTCGTCTCGACGTCGCTTAGACTTCTGAATGAAAATAAGGACTGAACGCTCTTCGCCGTCCTTATCCAGTTGGTGCAGAGCAGCTCCGAAACCTCTTTCCTTGCTTCCATCAGTGTAAAGAATGAAAGACTCATGGAAATTTGGAAAGGCTAGAGTGGAAGCGGAACATAGACGTTCTTTCAGAGTCTCTCAAGCTTCTTCACACTTTCCATTGGCTTTCAAGGTTCCGGTTCAGCTCTTTCTGGACCGAAGCTTTCGATTTAGTCAAGTGAGATGTTTTGGATACTCGATAGCAATCGTGGGCCTTGGCGTGGCGTTCTCGGTCGGTTGCTTACAACTTGGGAGAGATACTCGGAATTAGGGGTGTGTCAGTGTGAGCACGGCTTGAGATGAGCATCGCACAACAATAGGTGTCGTTTTTTTTCCTCTTGAAGATATGTGGCCCCATTTCTATCTTGCATTTAGCACGGCAATACTTGTACGACATGACGAAGTTTGCGAATAGCCAAAGCAAACCTATAATTTCGTGCTTACCTACTTGATTGCTTTTGGGCTCAAGTGACTTCATGGGTTAGATCATCGCGGTATTGATTTGCGCTGCCATTGTTTGCTTTGACAAGACGTTGTTTGGAAAATTTTACATATAATGCACTATCCCCCTAAAATCCCCCAGTCTTGCCATTCACCCCCACTGCTTCGCGCTCTGTTCCTGCATCTTCCTTTCAGTCCGCTGCAACACAATGAGCATCTTCAACCCCTTCGATCCTTACTCCTTCGACTCCACCTTCCACCACCCTCACGACTTATCCTACCGCTCAACCTTCCGCGGCCGCCCCTTCCACGCCTACAACCCCATCCCACCGCCCCCTTGGTCCCCGTCATATTCCTGGGAAAGACCACCATGGAGACGATACCAGCGCGAAAGTCTACGAGACTACCCATCTCACGACGAATATGGCTTTCAAAGAAGCCATAGCGATGGCGTACGAGAATCTTATGCCCAGAGCTATAATCCGTATCACAACGCGGATGCGCATTGGGTGCCGAGGACGCAGCGGTATAGGAATCCATATCACCGGCGGAGACCGGTTAGGTTTCCTTGGTCGTATTATTCGGCTCGGAGTGGTGGGGAAGGGGGACGAGCGCAGCGGCCGGTGGGAAGTGAGAGCGAGGGTGGAGAGAAGGAGGCGTATGAGGTTGAGGAGCCGGATACGGATACGGATTGCTCGTCTCGGAAGGGTTCGAATGCTGACGGTAAGAAACCCGAGAAATTACACGATGGTCATCGATACCCTCTCCGGCCCCGGGTTCGCTGTATCGTCTCTCCAGAGGAGATTCCGGGATCGGCTACGTTCCCTACACGCCCAGTTTCCCAACCATCGCCCAAGCATGTTCGATGCGGAACACCAGAAAACCGCCGTTCCAACAGAAACTCACCCCGCCCTTCCTCCACCTCATCCTCCACATCCTCCCTCCCCATCTCCGAACCAGGAACCCCCCCCATCCCCTCCAAGCACGCATCCAGCAAAGGCCAACCCGACAACGCCGAGCGCGCGCTCAAGAATCGACGAAAAGCTCTCGAAGAAGCGAGGAAAGAATCAGACAGGGAGGGATGGAGGATAGAGAAGGAACGACGACGACTTCAGGAGATGGAACTGGAGCTTAGGGAAGCGGAACAACGCTGGCGGGAGCAAAGCCGGAGATTGGAGGATGAAGAAAGGGGATTGGGGGAGGAGGAGAATGGATTGGGTAATTGTTGAAGCAACAGGAGCTGCAGTAGGAGCAATAGTAGGAGCAGTCGTCCAATTAGGAACATAGTTCCCAATTAGAAACATACCTTAGTTGTTGCAGTGCCATTACGCTGCCCGCTAGCCTAGTTGAGGCTAGCGCCAATTGCGGCACAAAACGTAGATAGCTTCCTACTGTAGAAGATACACCTTTAGACACTCATCAGATCTACACTCCATCAGTAATTGGCGGGTGGGGTTGTTGGTGGGTGGGGATGAGGCTGGCGATTGGTGGGGTAGTGGGGAAGGGGGAAGAGGGGGCATGAACAGCGCAACGATGACGAGGAAGAGGAGAGAAGACGCATGATCAGCGAAGCCACAGCGGAGCGAAGGAAACGGATGAGGAAGGAGTGGAGGTACGGAGACGGAGACGGAGACGAGGAGGCGGAGAGGTTTTGGAGGGGGAGGGTATGGGATGGAAGATGAGGATGAGCAATGGCCGGGAACTGCAGACCGCCAATACCCCCCCCCTCCCCCGCCCAAAACATTAGTTATCCATTGTTTATCTTGGGGGGGGGGGTGGGGGGGAAGTCCAGATAGACGCGGAAGTTGCGGTTGCGAGATGAACAACACACACACCCCTCCCTACCCCCCAAAAACCAAAACCCAATAATTTCCCGCCAAGGTAAAAAAAAATATACTCAGTTTCGTGCTTTGTTTGTTGTGGGGTTTGGATTTTATCGTTTCATGAACATGCTGGCTGGCTATATATGCATTCATTTGATTAGAATCCTCAGGGATGATCCGTGATGATTTATTTTTTGTACTGGGCTGGGTTGTGGAATTGAGAAGTGCACGGGGGGGGATGGGTGGTGGTTAGGCTCGATCGGGCTTGGGCTTGAGCGAGGGTTGGAGGGAGGGTTGGGGGGAGGGTTGGGGTTTGGTGGTGGGATTCAAGGGGTTTGGGGGTAAGGGTATGGGAAATGGGTGTGGGAATGGGAAAGGGAACGAGGGGGTTGTGACAAAGGTGTGGTTGTGGTTGTAACGGATTGAGTATGAACTTGCAAGCCTGCTTGCTAATATACTATTTACTATATACGCCGCGTATATGCCATCTACCCCCCCCACCCAAACTCCGCCCCTACCCCCAAAAACCAACCACTCACGAATGCAACCATGTCCTCCCTGGCCCCGGCACCGCCCTCGCCTCGCCGCCTTCGCCAAGATCCCTCATCGCGATCCCTGGCTGCTTGCCCCCCCTCCCTTCTTCAAGCTTCTGGTAATTATCGACCGCAGGTTTCCTGTGATCGAAATTGTTTCCCGAAGAACCAGTGATCTTGGAGTTTTTCGTCCCCGAGCCGGAGCCGGAGCCCGAGTTGGGGTATTTGGAGCTGAATTTGGAGAATAGCGATGGACGGGTGGATTTGCGGAAGAGGGCCGGGAGGGTGGGCATGCAGGAGACGATGATGCCGATGGTGATTTCCATGTCGCTGCGGTGGGGTTAGCGTGGTGCCATCGAAGAGTTTCTTTTGAGGAGGGGGAAGGGCTCACGTTAGAATGACAACGGGGCCGGTGGTCCAGGTGTGGTCTTCGCTGCGGTTGAGTTTGACGCGGTAGACGAGGCCGAGGACACCTGCTAGACATGCTCTGGGGAGAGCTTTAGCTTTGGTGTCTTTGTTCAGATGTTATCGGCGATTGAGACTTACAGGAACCCAGTGAGAAAGATAGCGACAAGCCCAAGTTTCCTCTTCTGTTCGAGTTGCAGCCTTGACACGGCAAATAGAGGAAGAAACAGCATGTAAAAATCGCTACAAAGACTAAAACTGCTTGTACTAACAGACAGAACCTTCAACTGGTCCTGGCACTTGACATACCCCTTGCTAGCTGAGGGGCAGACGAAGATATAAGCAAAGAGATAGACGGTGTAAAGCACAAAGTTGAAGCCAATTCCGAGATAGATGAGCCACCTCATGGTACGATTGGGGGAGAAGAGGCGGAAGTATAAGAGGAGGAGGGAGAGTTTAGTGAAGAACATGGCAGGGGCGTAGAGGGTATCGAGGCCATTGAGAACCTGGGGAGGGAGGTGGGTAAGTAAGGAATAGGGATGTGGGGGTATGGAAGGGTTGCTGACCTCTTTGTAGGATTTGGTCATTTTTGCGATGGGAAAGTTCCATTGGTGGACACCAAAGCCTCGTTGATATACTGGAACAGATGGGTCAATACCAGATCAGTGATCATCATTCATGATAGATACCTACCATTCGTTATAATTCCCAGGTAAGCGATTGCTAATAGCTGTGGGCCCATCAGACATGACGAATTGGCAATTTGATGTGTTCGCTCCTACCGATGCAAAAATGCAGACATCTGCGCTTATAAGCTCCGACTTGGAAAAGCCATCAGAAAGAATTCTCACAGTCATCCCAGCCCACCGAACGCGTTAAGTATATCTTTGTGTACATCCTTGCGACAAGAAACAGAATCATGATCGCGGTCACAATGGAACAGGCAACAATGGTTTGATTGGCGTGAGACTCGGGATTCAAGAAGTTGGAGTGCATGCCTGGTGGGGGCAGCAAAGCTGGAGTCTTCCAAGGGTCGATGCCCGGCGGAAGTATATCAAGATCCATGGTTTTGAGAGGAATGTATATACTTCGGAGCCAGAGATGGATGATGTGCGCTTGTACTTCTCCCAAGATGTCCAGAGTGCAATCATCCATTCAAGGCAAGGGATGGCTCCTCATATTTGAAGGTCCCGCCGATCTTCCATTCGAGGATCTCATCGGCTAACCTGCCGTTATGCCTTTCGTCGCGTGCGGCGTGCCCTGTTTTTTCGACCGGCCATATGGCATTGATATTGAATCCATGCCGTCTTCTTCACCGCGCGCAATTCATTAAGTAGGCAATTACCGGGCCTCTCAGGGCGCTCATGAACATCAGTAGCTTATCACGCTGATGGCGAGATTGCACGATTGGAGCGCTTATTTGTCACGCTTGTTTGGCGCGTGTTGTTGGCGGGGTCGGCATATCGCTGTACTTTTCTTGAGGAGCACAAGATTATCAAAGATGAAGAAGTAAAGTAAGATCAAGGGTTCTTTTCTTGTATTGCAACGACAGCGGTGCGACGAATGTTTCATGGATGATGAAGTCGAGTGTTGATTATGGCTGCGAAGAAACTGTTCTCAACTTTACCAGGGGATTCGATGATATTGATCTCCGCCTTCATAGGGCTGATAGGGCTGGGGCCCGCTAGTAGAGTTTTCACCTGCTCGCTCCTAGATAGACTCCTGACAGCAACAACAAAAATATCAATATGTATGCCCCCATATGACCTCGTATACCAACACAAGGAGAATGGTACTAGAGTATAGTCTCCGGAAACGAATAGAGGCGCGAACAAGGTAGGTCGAGGGTGGTAATAGACTTGAATGTTGAAATGACATGCCAGAAGGTCATTCTCACGCAAAGAGAATGAAAACGTGCCAGTACTGAGGTCGATCTCACAACTGGACAGTGGTGGTTAAGACTGGTCTTGATTGGACGCGGCCATGAAGATTTCTCCGTTAAATAGCCCGGCAAGAGACGCTTCCTGTACCTGTCAGAGCAAGCGTTTAATCGGATATCGAAAAGAACTCGCTGCACTTGTAGCTTCGATGAGAGAATCCCCAGATGTATACCTGGTCATCAAGACCATCGGTACGAATGTCTTCCTCTCATGTGATAGTGGCTAAGCTCTCGTCTGATTCGGCAGGCTTCATGTCGAGTACTTCGAATCCGGCCTTTTCGAGACGTCTGTAATGCGATTGCTATATCAGAAAGGGCACTCCATGCAACGGGCATGGACTCATGAATACCGTGAAACAGCTATTTTGCCACGATGGAACCGGTGACATAATACATGAAACAATCACGTGATCAAAAACCCTATCGCGGAAGTTGATTGATCCGAGAAACCTATTCGTAAACGCCATTTTGAACGCTAGCAGGGGGTCTCCCAGGTTCACTTCATGTTCCATACCTATATTGATGACGTCTTTATCACTAATGCTACTCGGACGTGTTACTTCTCCTCCAATTATCCTCGTCATCGTCTGTGTTGAGAATGAGCACTCGTCAAAGGGTTCTTATAGTACACACATCGTCTGCGATCTGTTCCCGGCTGTAGGAATTTGTCCTCTCCGGAAAGTAAAGCATTGTCGCGGAAGTCGTATTGATATTGCGTGTTCATACATCTACCGCGTTTCCTGCGATTCTGCAAGCTGGAGGCAACATGATATCAATCACAGCGTTGGCCCTTCTGTGCCTTTTCTTTCTCTACGTCTTCAGCTACTACCAAGCGTTTGCCCGTAATCTTGCTACTGCAAAAGCTTCCAACATCCCCTACGTTGTTGTTCCGGTCTACCAGATAAACATGATATGGCTGCTCACGCAAAGGATCTGGATTCCATACATTCGAAAACTTCCTGCTAGCTGGTGGGAGCCGTGGCTTAATTTGGTTACTGACAACTTTCCGTGGCATAGTCGATATACGCTGTACGAGAAACATGGAGATACCTTTATGACTGTCTCTCCCGGAGGTAACATTTTAATGACGGCGGGCGCTTCGGTTATTAGCCAGATCACGACTAGGAGGCACGATTTCCCGAAGCCGATAGCAATGTACGGATCGCTGGAAATATATGGCAAGAATGTTGTTACTACGGAAGGGCCAGAATGGAGACATCACCGGAAGATCACAAGTCCTCCATTCGCCGAAAAAAACAATCGTATGGTGTGGATGGAGAGTCTGCATCAGGCGCAAGCAATGGTAAAGGGCTGGATGGGACAGAGCAGTGACAGATCGCAAACAATCAATAGCATTGCCGAGGATACAATGACTTTGTCACTGCATATAATCAGTCGTGCAGGCTTTGGCGTACGGTCTTCATGGTCGGGTGCTGGGGATGTGGACCAGCAGGAAAAGGATGACAAGAGAGCACGACACGCCACTAGCACAATCATTGATAAAGGACATACCATGAGCTACGATGATGCACTGATTTCTCTTCTCGATAATATAATCTTAATATTATTAATGCCTAGAAGTCTACTAAGTATACATGTCCCGAAGCTTTATCAAGACAATTGCTGACTTGGATCAGAGGGACTGCCATTCAAAAAGGTCAAAGATGCATACATGTCCTATGTAGAGTGGGGGAAATATATGAACGAGATCTTCCAAACCAAAAAAGCCGAGGTGATTTCTGGGGACGGCACGGAGCAAGAGGGCATGGATCTCATGGGTGCCCTCGTAAGAGGTGGTGGATTCAGACCGGAGACCAAGGACCCGTCTTCGTTCGTCGATAAAGGTCAACAATCACCGCAGGCTCTGACAGACGATGATATCCTCGGCAACGCTTTCGTCTTCATCCTCGCTGGCCACGAAACCACAGCCAACGCACTCCACTTTGCGCTCATCTATCTCGCCACCAAAGTAGCATCTCAACGCCAGCTCCAAAAGGACCTCGATCGTGTCTTTAAAGGCCGTCCGGTTAGTGAATGGGACTACGAGCATGATATTCCAAACCTATCCAATGGCATGGCAGGCGCTGTGATGAATGAAACCCTACGCCTCGTGCCTCCTGTCAACGTAATCCCGAAAATGGTCACTAAAGACCAGGACCAATCGCTCAATATTGAAGGCAAGAAATGCATGGTTCCAGCTGGCTGCTACGTCAGCCTCAATCCTGTTGCAGTTCACCGTAACCCAAAGTACTGGCCCGCAGGCCCTCCCTCCGATCCTGCCCACCCGCTCCACCCAACCTCAAACACAGACAATGATCTCGAAGAGTTCCGCCCAGAGCGCTGGCTTCTGGACATCGGACTCTCCCAATCGACCGGAGAATCCTTACCTGGTGTCGAGAACCGTAGCACGGAAACGTCGGACTTTGACGTTAATACCGGTCCGGATACGTCCCCATCTCTCTTTCACCCCGCCAAGGGAGCTTATGTCCCCTTCAGTGAAGGCTACCGCGGCTGTTTAGGCCGTCGATTCGCTCAAGTAGAAGTTCTCACAGTGTTGGCGGTCATCTTCAGCCAGTACAGTGTGGAGCTGGCGGTAGACCAATGGGCTACGGATGAAAAGCTGGACAAATTGAGTGCGGAGGAAAGGAGAGAGGCCTGGAACAAGGCCAGAAGAGAGGTCGAGAGACTAATGCGAGATGGAATGGCATCGGTGTTCACATTGCAGATGAGGGGAGGAAAAGTACCTATCAGATTGGTGAAGAGAGGCGCAGAGAGGTTTGATGGTGTGTGAATACGTGAGGAAAGGTTGGTTAAAATACCCAGCGCAGTATTATAATGTTTCATGAAACTAGAGATGAGCATACTCCTAGTATAGAAGGGGCTTACGGCTAATATAAAATAGAACAGTACTTTTTACTTGTAGCTATATCTAATCCAAAGAACATTTTCGACCAAACCAGCCAATGAATGTTCAGAATCCGAGCAGCAAAGTCCATATCACCCACAGTGAATGGTACCTTTATCTGACAGCTCATACGTGTTGATCTTACACAACACGAAGATCGACATAAAATGGGAATCAAGCGACTCTACCTAATTCCAACCATACAGCAAGTCCATCACCGTTGCACACACAGACTTGGCTTTAAGCAAGAAGGTTCATATCAGCTGCAGTCAAAGAAGGCAACATTCATCTAAAGTCTTACAATTATGGGTCGGCCATAAGACCATCACGTTACTATATCTTTTATATCTTCCGTCATCGTTGAACAGATCTGACCATGGCCGCTGCCAACTACCGAAGATGCATGGATCGTATACTGAATGATATTCAGAATGAAATGGCCAATGCCCCTCACAGGCAAGACAACCTGACTGTACAAAAAAACAGGGTGGAAGACAGCTAACACCGGTTCTGGCATACAGGGCATCCTCTGATTTTACCTCATCTATGGCATTACTTAGACGCTCTACTTCATTTAACTTAGCAATACGTCCCGTCGGCGGAGCAGCCAGCCGTGTGGGGATGCCTCAAGGAATAGATTACATCTATATTCCTGGATCAGGGCCAGCCGACCTCACCATCCCCGAGTACAAAGCCCGCGATCGACAAACCCCCAACGACGTCGAGACCGGCGAAACAGCCACCAAGAACACCACCTTCCACCGCAAAGGCCACTTCAATTTCCTATCCCTCCCCCCCGAACTCCGCAACGTCATCTACCGCCTCCTCGTCATCTCACACTCCCCCCTCCACCCCTACTCGGAAAAACCCCTAACCAATCCAGCCACCCCATCCCCCCCAGCCCGCAAAGACCTCGCCATCTTCCTTGTCAACCAACAACTCTCCACCGAAGCCAGCCGCACCTTCTACGCCTCCAACGTCTTCACCTTCAGCCTCGACCTAACCGGGCGCCCCCGCCCCCAACCGCGAGGCTTCCACCCAAACCTTCACCGCATGCGCAAGTGCCTCCTTTGGCGCACCCAGCCGAATTATAGCATTTATTCGTCGATAGCGGCATCTCAAGAAAAAGCATCTAATATCTACGCGCGCCTCCTCATGGAATCTTTCGCCCGCACACTTTCCCAGGAAACACAGCTTCAGTATCTGATCCTAGACACCGCCTATGCAACCGCGACGATGTTGGAGCCGCTGGGGGCGTTGCGCGGGCTCAAACAGGTGCATATTGAGTATCTTCGTGGACCTGATGGGCTTTGCCCGCTTTATGTGAGGAATTTGGAGAGGGTTATGAAGAGTAACATGCCGAAGCGTAGCGCCGCTATGGTTCATATTTTGGATATGGGCGAGGAGGCAGTGAGGGCTGGGGGAGAGGATGAGAAGGAGGTGGGGGAGATGAGGAGGATGAAGGAGGTTTGTGGGTTTGGGGTTGAAGAGGGGGAAATGGGTGATTTTGAGTGGAGGTAGGGGTGCGCCGGTATGAGATATGAGTGGAGATTTAATGGTATGTCTGGAGGAAAAGCTTGCGTAGGATATGTCAGGAGATGGAAGGAAATTTGCAAAGGGAACTGTGCAGTAAGGGTTTGTATGCCAGGTTCAGACGGCTTATCCAGTAACCATGCGTATTCCCATTTCCTTCAAAACCATCGTCAAACAGTCATGAACATCTCCTTACACCTCTCGCTCAATCCAGCCTTCCTCCCCACCACTGCCTCCCTACCAAACCCCCTACTTCAAACCCATCATTCCCCCCCCTCCAAATCTCCAACACCAACTCACAAAACCCCTCTACTTTCCAAACAACACCCAACACATCTATCCTCCCCACCTCCCCCTATCAACTAATCCACATCCACTCCCCACACCAACTCATCTACCCCCTTTCTCAAAGTCAAGCCAACACCGCCCCACACGAACTCCAGCAAGCAAAACACCTCATCAAACGTTCAACACACCTGCCATCGCAACTCCCTCTATCGCCAGCATGGAATTGCAGCCAGGCCCCAGAAGGAGGAACAGGTATGTAGCAAGAGGAATAGCAGGGGAGGTTTTCCCGGATACTGCGCCGACCGTGCTGCATGGAGCAGGAATGATATGCGAGGTGGCGCGGGCGAGGTCAGAGAGGGACAGGGGGCAAAGAGCGTATGCGAGGAGCAGCCCAGGGCGTCGTTCCCAACGGCGAACTACTACTACTACGACCCCCTCATCCGCACAAAAGAGATGGAAAAATCCAATTTCGAGGCGGTTTTTATAAGTGTTGGTTTTTTTTGGGGAGGATGGGGAGCAGAACTGATGGAGCGGAGGAGGAAGTTTATTGGGTCAGGTTTTCGGAGATGGACGGGCTGGGTTTTTTGAAGGGTGGAGGTTTTTTGAATATATATATAGGTTGCTTTTGGGTGGGTTTGCTGTGGTACAGTATACTTGGGGAGGTTTGTGAGTTTTGGTGTGGGGGGGGGTTGGCTTCTAGTTCGTGTTTGTAATGATGCAGGAAACGGTTTGGAAGAATGGAGTTGATTCAATCAAGTGTCTGGGCGGAATGGGGGGTACTAGTCGACTGCGAGTACGTAGTTAGAATGGCGGACCGAAAACGGGGAAAGCGAGTCTTGAAAGTCAAAGATGAGCTCTGCAAGAGAACATCAGATGTAACTGACTACCTTGGTCGATCGGCGTGTCGGCTTTTCTTCATACACTGCTTTGATGCACCACTTCGACATGATCGGAACTATGTAACCTCTCGTTCGCTTTCATTAATCCGCCACACTCCCAGCCCCACAGCTTGGCCAACATATCTACCTTCGCCCTCCAAGTTTCTCCCTCTCTCTTTCCTCCGCCCCCATTTTCTACCTTCCACTTTTCCACTTTCCTACCCCTTTCCCCACCTCTTCGTTCACATGATTTACGAACACTGGCTAACCACCCTGAGTTACCCCGATCATCAGATGTGAGATGCTTTGAATCGGCAAGGGGATTTGAGAAGGGGGGCGGGGAGAGAGGAGTTCCATTGGGGACACTCACTCCCCCGTTGAGGAAATTACTCACTCATTTGAGTCACGCAGATCGCCAGGTTCGATATACGTCGTGCTAGCGGCGTATTTGAGCAAGGAAGGGGGAAGGGAAGATGGAAAGGGGGGAGAGGAGTCAGGGATGTTGGAAGATGGGGTTGGAGTAAGGGCATGACGTATGAAGAGGGGAGGGGAGGAAGATTGATAATAATAAAAAAATGGAAAGAATAAAGCAAGAAAAGGCATCGCAATCTGAACAGATACACCACCCATCCCAACAATTAACAATCAGCAATCAACAACACAGCAGACATTATTCAACCTTGAGCTAACTGTGTATCTCACCGTGTTCCGATTAATGTTGAAGGGAATTAATTAGTAGATAGAGGACATGCAGGGCAAGCTTAGGATGTCAAATCTGGGTTGAAAGAGAAAGAATTGAGACATGAAAATGCATCAAACCCACTTTCTCTCCAGTTTAAACCAGTGCCGAAAAGGAGAGAATCGAACCTACTATGTTTGAAAGTATTGACGGCGTGAAAGACCATCTCTTGTGGGAGAAAGAGTGTTCGTCTTCGAACTACAGTATGGATACACACCCACAGGCCTTTTTGCAAACGGGAATATGAAGAGGGCCATTAATGTTTATAGATGGAGCAGCGATGATTCTTATCCGTCGGGCAACAAGGTCCTCAGTCCTCACCATTTAAATTAGCGTATGTGGAAGCCTTTGAATTCATAGGTCATCGGTCTCTATGTAACACTGCTGATACTGCTAACCGTCGATTACTGTTTGATCATACCAGCCTTGAGGATCAAGAGCAAGCAAGAACAGCGATTGGCATAGAACCTACGGCACCCTCTGATCCTGACAGCTCTCGATATCGCAGCACTCGTACGGTCTCGTTCACGCTTGATGCTGAACCATCAGTTCATACACACCTACCGTGTTCTAGGCGACCTCAGTCCTGAACTGACTCGTTTTAGAACTGCCCATCCGGTCCCTTTTCCGTGCCCTTCAATTGCTGCTGTATTCTCACGCGAATGGAGAACGCATGAACAGATCCTTGGAAGAATGAAATGTCGAATCAGGAAGAGAATCAAAACGCTCGGGTGAGGGCAATGCGCCAACAATGTCGGGTGGATATACAGTACGTGAAACCCTCTAAGCGGTATGCGCTGCAACCCGCAATGCGAGTACTTCT
>JAABUR0100004605.1_pt1 | contig 18312 bp, 15 predicted proteins | sample 5560091 | NCBI WGS metagenome assembly JAABUR01 (sample SAMN10711879, study PRJNA513375) | rock metagenome | isolation source: Antarctica rocks | place: Antarctica: Victoria Land, University Valley sud | reverse complement strand
CGGGGCGAGCAGTTGTAACATGGCGGGCGGTAGGGTCGGCATCGTCTCCTCCTCCGGCACAGAGCGGTCGACGAGCCTACCCTACCCTTTCCCTTCTCCCCCCTCAAAAGGCCAAAGTCGAGCTAAGAGGCCGTTTCATAACCGCATCGCCCCCAGTCGTGGTGCCGAGAATCGCGCTCGATCCTGGGTTATGAAACGGCCCCTAAATTGGGAGAGGGGTGGCGAGCGCAGTCGAGCCGGGGTGAGGGCCGCACCGACGCGATGATTACCCCCGGCGTGGGTAATGCCGTTGGGCGTGAGATGGCCGTTGGACCGAGGTGCCCCGGAGGGCAGCCGCTCCCGGCTGGATGGCCTGCGGCCACGCAGTACCCCGGAGGGCAGCCGCTCCCCATGAAGGGCATGATACCCGCCTACGCGGGCTGGAACGTTAACGGCGCGATGCCAGCAATCAGAAGCGTCAATAACGGCGATGCCCCCTCTCCTAGAATTGGGAGAGGGGGTGCCGCCCGCGGGCGGCGGGGGTGCGGGCCGTCCCCGCTGGGAGCCGTGTTTGCTGGCGCCGCACCCTCCCTGCAAACAGGGCGCAGCGGCGCGAAGCGCATTAGGGACGTCGCTCGGCGCGGATGAAGAGCCGGGCGGCGTAGCTTCCCCCCCGCCAGGAGTCGCCGATCGGGGTGTGCCTCGACCGGCACCGCTGCGAGGGCAATACCGTCGCCGCGCGGTATACTGCACCGCAGACATTCGGGCGGTGCAGATCGTTCATCGGTGACGTGGCGCCCCCGCGCGACGTACTGTGTGGTAGGCCACGCTCGCCGGTGGGGACGCTCACCGCAGAGACGCCGAGAAGAGGACCTTGGCCGCGGAGACGTAGAGACACAGGGTCGGGAAAAGAGCCGGAACAGGAGGCACAGAGGCGCAGAGGCGCAGAGGCGCAGAGGAAGATGGGAGCGGAATATCGGGATATATACAAGAGCGGGATAGCGCCCGCGCCACGGCTTGCCGCCACCCGCCGCTCCTCGGCCCCGGCCCCGGTCCCAACCTCACGGACCAGGACCAACCTCCCCCCACCTGCCATCTGCCGCCCGGCGATCTCGCCCAACGCTACGGACTACGGACTACGGACCGTTCTCTCTGCCGACTGCCGACTGCCGACTACGGACTTCTCTACTCCGCCGCCGCCACGCGCGAGGAGCACCCGCCATGTATGCTCGACGGCAGAAGCCCGGCCCGGCCCGCACACCGCGAACCGCCGCCCCGCCGACGGCCTTGCACCCGGTGCGATTCGGCGCGCTCCTGCGGCAGGCCCGCGCCGCCGCCGCGCTGACGCAGGAGGCGCTGGCGGAGCGCGCCACGCTGAGCACGCGCACGATCAGCGATCTGGAGCGCGGGCTGAAGTCGCGCCCGCAAGCGGCGACGCTGCACCTGCTGCTGGACGCCCTCGGGCTCGATGCCGCCGCACGGCGGCGCTTCGAGGCGGCGGCGGCACCGGCGCATCCCGCCGCGCCCCGCGCCCCGCGCCCCCCCTTGCTCGTCCCGCCGCTGCCGCGCCCCGCCCCGCCGCTGATCGGGCGCGCGGACGATGTCGCCGCGCTCGTCGCGGCGGTGCGCCGGGGGGGAGCGCGGCTGCTGACCATCACCGGGCCGGGCGGCGTCGGCAAGACCCGCCTCGCGCTGGCCGTCGCCGCCGCGCTGGCCCCGGGCTACGCGGATGGCGTCCCTTTCGTGCCGCTGGCCCCCCTCGCCGACCCGGCCCAGCTCCTGCCGACGATCGCGGGGGCGCTGGGGGTGCGCGAGGGGGCCTGCGCGGGGCGTTGCGCGGGCGGGCGCCCCTCCTCTGCCTCGATAACTTCGAGCACCTCCTGTCGGCGGCGGGGGCGCTCGCGGCGCTGCTGGACGCCTGCCCGCAACTGACCGTGCTGGTGACAAGCAGGGCGGCGCTCGGGCTGCGCGGCGAGCGGGCGTACCCGGTGGCCCCGCTCGCCCTCCCGCCTCACGATGCCGCGCCGGACGCCATCGCGCGCGCGGCGGCGGTCGCCCTCTTCGTGCGGAGCGCGGCGGCGAGCGACCCCACGTTCGCGATCACGCCCGGCAACGCCGCCGACATCGCGGCCCTCTGTCGCCGCCTCGACGGCCTGCCGCTGGCGCTCGAACTGGCGGCTGCGCGGCTGCGCGTGCTGACCCCGGCGGCGTTGCTCGCGCGGCTCGGCGACCGCCTGGACCTCCTGGCCGGGGCCGCGCCCGATCGCCCCGCGCGTCAGCAGACCCTCACCAGCACGATCGGCTGGAGCTACGACCTCCTCACCCCGGCGGAGCGGGCGCTCTTCCGGGCGCTGGCCGTCTGCGAGGGGGGCGCGGGCCTCGGGCTGCTGGCGGCGCTCGCCCCCGCCGCCGCGCCGGACGCACTCCTCGCGGGGCTGGAGAGCCTGGTCCGGCACCAGCTCCTCCGGCGCCTCGATCCGGCCACGGCGGCGACCCCGGAGGAGGAGCCGCGCCTGGGGCTGCTGGAGACGATCCGCGCCTACGCGCTGGCGCAACTGCGCGCGCACGGCGAGGAGGAGGCCGCGCGCGACCGCCACGCGGCCCACATGGTGACGCTGACCGCCGGGAGCTACGAGGCGTGGACGGGGGCCGATCGCCCGCAGCGGCAGGCGTTGCTGCGCCGCGAGGGGGACAACGTGCACGCGGCGCTCCGCTGGTTGGCCGCGCGCGGCGACGTGGTCGGCGGGCTGCAACTCTGCAAGGAGTGTTGCCGCGACTGGATCCAGGCCGGGAAGCTGCGCGAGGGCCGCGCGTGGTTCGAGCGGTTCTTCGCCCTCGTCGCGGCGGGGGCGGTGGCCCCGGTCGGGCTGCTGGCGCACGCCTACTTCGCCGCCGCGCTGCTCGCCTACCGGCACGCCGACCCCCACGCGGCGCGGCGGCTGGCCGAGCGCTGCCTCACCGTCGCCCCGGCGAACGACCCGGAGATCGTCGCCGGGGGGCTGACGATGCTCGGCCACGCCCACCTCGATACGGGGGCCTACGACGCCGCCCGCGCGGCCTACCTCGCGGGGCTGGCGCTGCGCCACGCGCCGGGGGTGCGGCGCGAGCGCGGCGTCTCGCTCCTCGCCCTGGCGGTGCTGATCCGGCTGGAGGGGGACCCGCGCGCGGCGCACGCCGCCCTGCTGGAGAGCGAGGCCGCCTTCGCCGCGACCGGCGATCAGTTGCAGTTGTGCGATGTCTACCGCGAATGCTGCCTCGTCGCGCTCGACCGCGACGACGACCGCGCGGCGGCGGACTGGCTCGACCGGTGCGTCACCCTGGCGGAGGCGTGCGACCATGTGCTCGTCCGCTGTCAGGCGTTGGGGCTGCATGGCCTCCTCGCCCTGCGCGCGGGGGACCACGCGGCGGCGCGGCGCTGGCTCCGCGCGGCGCTGACGCTGATGAGCCAGCACGGCCAGGGGCAGCCCGTCGCCACGCACCTCCGTTACTGCGCCCTGCTGGCGGGTGCGACCGGGCGACACGCGGACGCGCTGCGGCTGGCCGGGGCGGCGGCGTGTACCTCCCCCATCCCCGACCGCGCCCGCCCCACGATGCTGGCGCGCGCACTCGACCGCGTGCTCGACGCCGCCCGCGTGGCGCTGGGCGACGCGGCGGGCGACGCGCTGGCGGCGGGGGTGGCGCTCGACGCCGAAACGGCCAGCGCCGCCGCCTGGGACTTCCTGGCCGGGGGGCATGAGGCGTGAGAAGGGAGTAGGCGAGTAGGCAGAGCAGGGTCCGTGGTCCGTAGTCGGCAGTCGGCAGAGAGAACGGTCCGTAGGCGGCGGGCGGCGGCCTACAGCACCACGCAGCACGCTTGCCCCCGCGCCGCAGCCCTAAACCAAGGTGCTGATGGGAGGGGCATGATCGGCGTGGGTTGCCGCTGGACCGAGGTACCCCGGAGGGCGGCCACCACCCATGAAGGGCATAGTTACCCGTGAAGGGCAGCCACTACCCCGGAGGGCAGCCACTACCCATGAAAGGTACACTATCCGGCGAAGGGCATAGTTACCCGTGAAGGGCACAACATCCCCCTCCGTGGACTGGGCACAGCCAGAACGCGGTAGGTAGTAGACAAGCGTCACAATAAGCCAGATTCGGCGTTAGGAAAGGAGAAAACGGCATCGATCCAATTTGCTGTCGTTTCTCCTTCCCTGAAGGGCTAAATCGGCCCTCCGAACGCTTATTATGACGCAGATCTAGTTCTCAGCGGCACTTCGGTTTAGTCCCCGGGGGGAGGTGCGCCCAAGCCGGGTCTGGGGTGGTCTCCCAAGTCGGGTCGTGGGGCTGAATGGCCGCAGCCCTTCGCCGGATAGTGTGCCCTTCATGGGGAGTGCAATCCCGGCCCTGGAAGTCCGTTGTCCGTAGGGCCGGGACCGGAGCCGCTGGGCGACGGGCGACAGCAAGCCGTGGCGCGGGCGCTACCCCGCTCCTCCTTATTGCATTTCCCGCTCCTGTCCCGCTCCCGTTCCCCGCTGTGTTGCTGTGTCTCCTGTTCCGTCCCTGCCCTCGTGCGCCACGTCGCTGTGGCGGGCGTCGGGTGTGGGATGGCGTGCGGCGTACTCCTTCGTACGCCCGATACCCCGCGCCCGCTGCCGGGTGTAGGATCGGTGCTGCGGGAGTCGTATGATCGCTGGCGTGCTCACCCGCCGTGCGCCCGCGCCCCCCGCGCCCCTGATTATGGCGGTGCGCGCGTAACGGCCCTCTGGGCAGGAAGGATCCCCCATGCCGAAGTATGTCATCGAGCGCGAGATCCCCGGTGCCGGCCAGTTGTCTCCCGAGCAACTCAAGGGCATCTCCCAGACCTCCTGCGGCGTCCTGAAGACGATGGGTCCGCAGATCCAGTGGGTCCAGAGCTACGTCACCGGCGACAAGATCTACTGCCTCTACATCGCGCCGAACGAGGCGATGGTGCGCGAGCACGCGGCGCAGGGGGGCTTCCCGGCCAACAGCGTGGCCGAGGTTAAGGCGACTATCGATCCGACAACCGCCGAGGCGCTGGCCGACTGATCGTTGCGCTGCGGGAACACGGCGGGGGCGGGGTGCTGCACCCCGCCCCCGCCGCGCGCCGACGCTGTAGTCGCGCCGCGCGCCGCCCCGCTACGCCGCGCGGAGCGGGCGGAAGAAGGCGCGCAACTCCCCGGCCAGCAGTTCCGGCTCTTCCAGGGCGGCGAAGTGTCCGCCGCGCGGCAACTCGGTCCACCGCCGCACGTCGAAGAAGCGCTCGCCGAACGCGCGCGGGGCGGGGACGATGTCCTTGGGGAAGATCGCCACGCCGGTCGGCACGTCCACGCGGTCGCCGCTCCCCGCCGTCAATTGCGACTCGTGGTAGAGGCGGTTCGCCGAGTTGATGGTGTTGGTGACCCAGTAGAGGGTGATGTTGGTCAGCAGCTCGTCCCTGGTGAAGCGGCGCTCCACCTCGCCGTCGCAGTCGCTCCAGGCGCGGAACTTCTCCACGAGCCAGGCGGCGAGCCCGACCGGCGAGTCGGTCAGCCCGTAGCCGAGGGTCTGCGGCTTGGTCCCCTGGATCAGCGCGTAGGCGCCCTCCGCCATTTGCCACCGCTGGCCCCGCCGGAGATAGTCGCGCTCCGCGTTGGTCTGTTCCTCGGCGGGGGTCGAGAAGAGGTGTCCGAAGGGGATGTCGGTCAGGTGGATGCCGACGAGTCCCTCGGGGTGCCGCCGCGCGAGTTGCTCGGTGATGGTGCTGCCCCAGTCGCCGCCGTGCGCGCCGAAGCGGGCGTAGCCGAGGGTGTCGGTGACGAGCGCGGCGAAGAGATCGGCGATGCGCGCGGGGCCGACGCCCGGCACGGTCGGGCGGTCGGAGAAGCCGAAGCCGGGGATCGAGGGCACGATCACGTCGAAGGCGTCGGCGGGGTCGCCGCCGTGCGCCGCCGGGTCGGTCAGCAGCGGGAGCAGCTTGACCATTCGCAAGAAGGAGTCGGGCCAGCCGTGCGTCAGCAGCAGCGGGAGGGGCTGCGGGCCTTGCCCGCGCGCGTGGATGAAGTGGAGGCCGACGCCGTCGACCGTGGCGCGGAAGTGGGGGAGGCGATTGAGCGCCGCTTCCTGCGCCCGCCAGTCGAACCGATCGTGCCAGTAGGCGACGAGTTCCCGCAGATACCCCGGGTTGGTGCCGTAGTCCCAATCCGCGCCCATGATCTCGTCCGGCCAGCGGGCGTGTGCCAGGCGCGTCCGCAGGTCATCGAGCGTCGCCTGCGCCACGTCGATGCGGTACGGTTGCGCGTCTCCATCGCCTGCCATCGCTGTTCCCTCCTCGCGTGTGCCGCCACGGCATACCGGTCACGCCGGGTGCTGCCGGGGTAGTCGCACGGGTGGTGCCGTGGGGCGGGGGAGGGAGAATGGGTCCGTGGTCCGTGGTCCGTGGTCCGTAGGGATGAGGGGCGTGGGATGAGGGGCGTGGGGGCCGGTGGACTGAAGTACCCCGGCGGGCAGCCGCTACCCCTGAAGGGCATACTTCCCGGCTGGCCGGCCTGCGGCCACGGAGTGTCCCGGAGGGGAGCCACTACCCATGAAGGGCATGAAGGGCACAATGTACCCGTGAAGGGCACAATGTCCGCCCGTTACCCAGGCGCGCGCCGGGGGGCGGCGGTATCTCGTCGTTCCGTCGCGCCGATCTGCCCCTGTGTGTTGCCCGTCGCTCCCGCCGTATTCGTGTTCATTCGCGTTTATCCATCGTTTATCCATCATGGAGGCGACATGCTCAAGCTCTCCGCGCCCGTGAAATGGGGCGGGTTCGTCCTGATCGTCCTCGTCGGCCTGATCCACGCCGTTGACGCGCCGGAATACTTCGCGAAGGCAACCTATGTTGGTGTCCTGTTCGTCCTCAACGTGCTGGGTGCCCTCGTCGCGGCCTATGGCATCTGGCGGGGGGAGCGCTGGGGCTGGTGGCTTGGCACGCTGGTCGCCGGGGGTGCCTTCATTCTCTACATCGTCAGTCGCTCCGTCGGCTTGCCCGGCTTCCACGAGGCGGAATGGGCCGAGCCGGTCGGGCTGATCTCGCTGGTGCTGGAGGCATTGTTCATCGGCTGGACCATCCGGGCCGGGCAAGAGAGTGCCATCGGATCGGTCGTCGTCGGCGCGGCATAACCCTGAGCGGTCGTTGCACAGCCCCGTACACATGGGCGGTGACGCCGGGATGTGCGGCCCGCTCGCGGGCGGTGCGCTGGCCGCCGAACCGCTGCTGCCGGGGGTTCGTGTCGGGAGCACGAACTGATTTGGGGTGTAGGTCGCCGCGATCGGGACGCGGGATGGGGGAACGTCATGACTCGTCGATTCGTCGCACCGCTCTTGCAACGCTTCTACGCGCGCCGCTGGGCGCTGCTCGGCCTCTTCTGCGGGATCGGGATTCCCCTGCTCCTCTTCGGCAGCCTCGCCGAGGATGTCTGGACGCGGGAGGGTTTCTCGTGGGACACCGGCATCCTGCTCGCCCTCCACGCCCGTGCCACCCCCGCGCTCGATCGGCCGATGCTGACGCTCACCGCGATCGGCGGCCCATTGCCGATGGCGGCGCTGGCGGGGGCGATCGCGCTCTTCCTTGTCTGGCGGCGCTGGCTGGGCAACGCCGCGCTCTTCGCCACGATCGTCGGCGGGGCGGCACTGCTCAACCTGCTGGCAAAGCTCCTCTTCCAACGCCAGCGCCCGACCCTCTGGCCGTCGCTCGCGCCGGAGACCGATTACGGCTTCCCGAGCGGCCACGCGATGGGCTCGATGGCGCTGGTGGCGGCGCTGGTCTTCCTCCTTTGGGGGACGCGGTGGCGCTGGCCGGTCCTGGTCGTTGGCACCATCTTCGTCCTCGGCGTCGGCCTCTCGCGGCTCTACCTGGGGGTCCACTACCCCTCGGACATCCTGGCGGGGTGGAGCGCCTCGCTCGCCTGGGCCTGCGGGGTACGCGCGCTCTGGCGGGTGCCGGTACGCACCCTCTGGCGGGAGCGCGCCGCCCTGCGCCGCCCCCGCGAGGTCACGCCCTCCCGGTAGTCCCGACGTCAGTCCCGACTTTCGCCTTTATCCGGCACCCGGGGGTGGGCATTCGCGCGCCGGGATGCGATGATAACCCCCGGAAGCTGCCCGCGCCGGTGCGGCCCGCACCCCGGCTCGTCACCCGCTACGCGGGCACCCGGCTCGCCACCCGTCGCCCGGAGGGCGGTAGCGCCCACCCATGAAGGGCGCAATGCACCCATGAAGGGCGCAATGCCTCCGGGGAACCCGCCCGGCCGAGGAGCGGGGGCGGCGCCATTGTGGGTGTTTCTGGCTGACGCGCCGGTAGCGGCATGATCGACCGCGATATGGTCATGCACACCACAGCATACCGCGCCGCCCGAATCGCGTCTGCCGGCAAGCGCGAGGAGGGTAGGCGCGGTCGGTATTCGTGCCGCGCTACCAAACTTTGGTAGCGGGGGCGGGGGCCGGTGGCGCGTCGTCCGCCATCCGGGCGGCGTGGCGCGTCGGCACCGTCATCGCGCTCATCGCGATCCCCTGACGCGCGCGTTACGCTACGCTGCGCCGGGCCGGGTGCTGGGCCGGGCCAGGCGTTGTTCGCGGTGCTGGCGTGGCCGTGTGTGCCGGGCGTGCGGCACGTATGAGCGGTGCCGATGCGCGGGGCGATTCGCGCTGTCGCCCGCGCTGCCACCAGGGGCCGCGCCCGCCCTGTCCGCCGATCCTCGGGCGGCGTGTCGCGCGGTACAATTGCCCGGTAGGGTGTGGTGCCGTGCCGCCTCGCCGCGAGGCCGGGGCAGAACCACGTTCGCCCGCGCACCCTTGCTCATTTACTGGCCCACTTCGCCTACTCGCCTACTACACCCACTCGTCGGAGCTATGGACGCGGTACAGGTCGTCTGGTTCAAGCGCGATGTACGGCTGCACGATCATGCGCCGCTGGTGCAGGCGGCGCGGCGTGGCCCGGTGCTGCCCCTCTACGTGGTGGAGCCGGGGTTGGTGCGGCGGCCCGACTATGGCCCGGCGCACTGGACCTTCGTGCGCGAGAGCCTGCGGGAGCTGCGCGCGGGGTTGGCGGCGCTCGGGCAGCCGCTGCTGGTGCGGACGGGCGAGCCGGTGGCGATCCTGACGGCGATCCGCGAGGCGGTGCCGTTCGTGGCGCTCTGGGCGCACGAGGAGACGGGGCGGGAGTGGACCTGCGCGCGGGACCGGGCGGTGCGCGCCTGGGCGCGGGCGCAGGGCATCCCGTTCACGGAACTGCCGCAGCACGGCGTGATCCGGGGCTTCGCGACCCACCAGCCGACGCGCGCGGGGTGGGCGACGCGCTGGGAGGAGCGGATGCGCGGCCCGGCGCTGGCCCCGCCCGTTGCCCTGCCGCCGCTGTCGGGGCTCGCGCCCGGCTCCCTGCCCACCCATCAGCAACTCGGCCTGCCGCCGGACAATCGGAGCGAGCGGCAGGCGGGGGGCGAGGCGGCGGGGCGGGCGCTGCGCGAGTCGTTCCTGGCGGGGCGGGCGGCGGGGTATCGGCGGGCGATGTCCGGTCCCAACACTGCGCCGGACGCCTGCTCGCGCCTCGGCCCGCACCTCGCCTGGGGGACGGTGTCCCTGCGCGAGACGGTGCTGGCGGTGCGTGGGGCGAGGCAGTCGGCAGTCGGCGGTCGGCAGTCGGCAGAGGGGGCGTTGCCGTTGCTGGCTAGTGTGCCTGATGGCGACTATGCGCCCGACCGTGCCCCTGTTTCTGCCGACTGCCGACTGCCGACTGCCGATTTGACGGCGTTCGAGTCGCGGTTGCGCTGGCGCAGCCACTTCATGCAGCAATTGGAGGATGCGGGGCGGATCGAGCGGGAGAGCCTGGTCGCGCCGTACGACGAGTTACGGACGGTCGAGTTGGGGCCGCTGGTGGGGGGACCGGACGCGGCGGCGCGGCTGGCGGCGTGGGAGACGGGGCGAACGGGCTATCCGCTGATCGACGCCTGCATGCGCGCGCTGCACGGCACCGGCTGGCTCCCCTGGCGGATGCGGGCGCTGCTGGTGTCGTTCGCCGCGTACGATCTCTGGCTGCCGTGGCAGGCGTTCTCGGACGGCCTGGCGCGGCGTTGGCTCGACTACGAGCCGGGGATCCACCTCGGCCAGGTGCAGCTGCAATCCGGGGTGACGGCGGTGGACGCCCGGCGCCTCGACAACCCGACGAAGCAGGCGCTCGTGCACGATCCCGCCGGGACGTTCATCCGGCGGTGGGTGCCGGAATTGCGCCGACTGCCGCTGGCCCACCTCCACCAGCCCTGGACGTTGCCGCCCGACGAGGGCGCGCGCCTCGGCTGCGTGGTGGGCCGCGATTACCCGCCGCCGATCGTGGATCACGAGGCGGCGAGCCGCGCGGTGAAGGAGGCAGTCGGGGCGTTCCGCCGCCGCCCGGACGTGCTCGCCGCGACCGCCGCGATGCGCGCGCGCCACGGCGAGCCGCGTCGCACGGCGGGGGGATCGGGGCGCAAGGGCGGGCCGGGCGAGGCCGCGCGGCGGCGGGCGCAGGGGCAGTTGAGTTTGTTCTGAGTGGGCGAGTGGGCGAGTGGGCGAGTGGGCGAGTAAGGGACGGCCCTCGCCCCGCCGCCTGCGGGCGGCACCCGCCGATCTCAGGAGGGGGGCTTCGTTGCGGGGTGGGCGGGGACTGGCTGGACCCCCCACCTCCGGCTCGTCCTCGCGGACTCGCCTCCCCGCCGCCCGGCGGGTGCCCGCCCGGCCGAGGAGCGGGGGAGGGGCGTCATCGCTGCTCATGCTCTCGCTCCCGATCAGGGCGGGGGTGCTAGGGGGGGTGAGATAGGGCCGGCACCCCAGCGCCTCCCGGTTGGCCCTGGACCATCGGTGGGGGCGCGGTGGGGCGGGGCGGGGCGGGGCGGAGCCGGAAGTCTCGCGCGGGGGGATGACCATCTTCCCCGCGCCGAGCGGCCATACGAATCTAGCTATGGGGCGGCGTACACGGTAGGCTTCTTGGTACGGGTCTGGCGGATGTCTCGCGGCATCCCGACCCGGACGAAGCGGCCCGCGCGGGGCGTGAATGCCCGCCGCGCCCCGCACCGAACACGCACCGACCACAGGCGTCGGGTACAGGGAGAGACAGCGCATGGCTCGTCGACCGCGCCAGGCCCACGCCGGGCAATCGCTCGTGGAATACCTGCTGCTGATCGCATTCGTCTGCATCGGCTGCATCGCGGGGATGGGGTATCTGCGGAATAGCACCGCCACCGCGTACGGGAAGCATGAGCGGGCGTTGATCGCGCCGACCTTCGTGCCGTCCACCTACGTCGCGCCGACCGCCACGCCGACGCCGGTCACGGAGGTTCGCACGGCGGTGCAACTCGATTCGGCGAACACGAAGACGGAGGAGTCGCAGTATCAGGTGCGGCTCTACAACGATGGCTACGCCCCGGTGAGCGGGCTGAAGGCGCGCATCTTCTTCAACCTCAGCGCGAAGGATGAGACGAAGTACACGGGGACGGATGTCGCCGCAGACGAGCTTTCGGATTCGTGTGGCGCGGCGCAACTTGGCCCGATCACGGCCTGGAACGCCGCGAACAGCGTGTACTATGTGGACATCAACTGGCAGGGCCGTTCCTTCACCTCGGGGTCGTATTGCGAAGTCGAGCTCTCGCTGCATCTGAAAGACTGGAACAAGGCGTGGGATTGGAAGGACGATTATTCGTATAATGGCCTGAACTACGGGAACTACAAGTCCACGGGGTTCATCCCAGTCTACCGCGACGGCCTGCTGGTGTACGGCGTCGAACCAGCGCGATGATCGGGGCGATGCGTGGGATCGTCCGGGCGACCCTTCAGAGGAAGGGCTTGCTAAAGGCAAGGGCTACGGGGCGGATCCCGGTAGCATCGGTCTATCGCAACGAGCCGCGCGTCTATGGGAACGAGCCGTAGGGCGTCGGCGGGGCGCGAAGTACGAAGGACGGACGACGAAGCGGGGAGAGTCGGTAGCCGGTAGCGGCGGGTGTAGGGCGGGGGTGGCGCGAGGGGCTCGCGCCGCCCCCACTTGCGTTCTCGTGGGGGGCAAGGTGGGCCGGCGGTGTGGCGTTGCGGTGGCGAGCGAGGGGGGGCGAGGGGGATTGACGCTACGCCCGCGCCTTGTCGCCCACGGCTATACTTGCGGGATGGATGGTGGTGAGGCGACGGCGAGGGGCGGGGCGATGGCGAGCGGGTCGGACGGGGACGGGGCGCGGCAGCCGATCCGGGCGCTGGAGCGGCGCACGATCGAGCGGATCGCGGCGGGGGAGACGATCGAGCGGCCCGCGTCGGTGGTGAAGGAACTGGTCGAGAACGCGATCGACGCCGGGGCGCGCGAGATCACGGTGGAGTTGCGCGGCGGCGGGACACGCTCGATCCGGGTCGGCGACGACGGCGCGGGGATCCCCGCCGACGAATTGCCGCTCGCGTTCGCGCGCCACGCGACGAGCAAGCTGCGCGACGCCGACGACCTCTGGCACCTGGACAGCCTCGGTTTCCGTGGGGAGGCGCTGGCCTCGATCGGGGCGATGGGGGAGACGCTGCTGATCACCGCGACCGACGACAGCGGCGAGGGCGCGGGGGTACTGGTCAGCGATGGGCGGATCGTGGAGTCGTTCGGGCGGGCGCGGGCGCGCGGCACCACGGTGACGGTGCGCGCCTTATTTGCCGATATCCCCGCGCGCCAGAGGTTCTTGCGGCCCGCGCGGACCGAGTCGGCGCAGATCAACGCGCTGGTGCGGCGCTACGCCCTGGCCCGCCCCGACCTCCGCTTCCGCCTCGTCCTCGACGGGCATCTGTCGTTCCAATCGGACGGCGACGGCGACCTCGGCAACGCGCTGGCGGCGGTGTACGGCGTGCAGGTGGCGCGCGCGATGATGCCGTTGCCGGACATCGACGTGGCGGGGGCGGGGGACGCGCGGGTGTGGGGGGTGCTCGGTGGGCCGCAGCTGCACCGCCCGAGTCGCAAGCAGTTGAGTTTCTTCGTCAACGGGCGCTGGGCGACGCCGCGCAATCTGGCCGAGGCGTTGGAGGCGGCGTATCGCCCCTTCTTCCCGCGCGGGCGGCACCCGGTGGGGGCGATCTTCATCGAGCTGCCGCCGGAGGGGGTGGACGTGAATGTCCACCCGGCGAAGGCGGAGGTGCAACTGCTGCACGAGCGGGCGATCGCCGAGGCGCTGGCGGGGGCGGTGCGCGCGACGCTGGCGCGGTATCAGGTGGCGAAGGGGAACGCGGGCTTCCAGTTGGCGGCGCTGCGCGGACTGCCGGTTGCCGACCTGACGTTGGCGGAGGAGCGCGCGCCGTGGGATGCCGCGCCGGATGGGACCGCGCCCGCCCTGACCGATTTGCCGCCGATCGCGGGGCCGAATCTGCCGCCGCTGCGCTTCATGGGACAGTTGCGGGATGCGTTGCTGCTGGCGGAGGGGCCGGACGGCCTCTACCTGATCGATCAGCACCGCGCGCACGAGCGGATCATCTACGAGCGGCTGCTGGCGGGGTTGGCGAGTGGGGCGAGTGGGCGAGTGGGCGAAGTGGGCGAAGTGGGCGAGAAGGGGACGGAACAGGAGGCATGGAGACACAGCGGGGGACGGGAGAAAGAAGGGGGAGGGCGCGGGTCGGGGGCCGAGGGAGTGACGCCGGAGCGGAAGGGCGAGGCGGTGACGCCGGAGCCAATCGAGCCGATCGTGATCGAGCTGGGGCCGTTGCAGGCGGCGTTGCTGGACGATCGGTTGCCGGAACTGGCCGAGGTGGGGATCGTCTGCGAGAGCTTCGGGGGGCGCTCGTTCCTGATCCGCGCGCTGCCGCCGCTCGGGGAGCACGAGGATCTGCGCGAGGCGCTGCCGTGGCTGGTCGAGGAGTTGGTGGAGGACGATGAGGGGTGGCGGGAGCGGCTGATGGTCAATCTCTCCTGTCGGGCGGCGTTGCGGAAGGGACGTCCGCTGTCGGTGGCGCAGGCGCGCGGGCTGCTGACGGGGCTGGCGGCATGCGACACCCCCGCGATCTGTCCGCACGGCTCGCCGATCATTTTGCACTTGGACGCGGCGTTGTTGACGAAGCAGTTCGGCTGGTGAGCGCGGGGGGACGGGGGTGCCGCAGAGACGCAGAGACGCAGAGAACGGGAGAAAGAAGAAGGGGACGGAACAGGAGACACAGAGGCACGGAGGACGGAAGGGAGAGCAGGACGGAATAGGGGGCACGCTATAGGGGGCACGCTGGTTTGGGTGTAGAGAGGCCGTTGGGTTGCACTACCCATGAAGGGCACACTGTGCCCCGGAGGGCAGCCACTACCCATGAAGGACAGCCGCTACCCCTGAGGGGCACAATGTCCGCCGCCGGGGACCGGGGTGATGCGGGCGTGGTGTCGTGCCTCTGGCTTGCGCGGTATCGTTTCACCGCGAGTGCGCCAGCAGTTCGTACTTCGTCGTTCGTACTTCGTCGTTCGTACTTCTTCGTCACTCGCCCACTCGCCCACTCGTCTCACCACTCGTCTCACCACTCGACCACGTCGAGGTCGCACGCGGCGCTGAGGGGGCCGGGATAGTGCGCGGCGGCTTCGGCGACGAGGGCGGCGGGGTCGGCGTGGGCGTGACCCCGGAGGTGGGTGAGGATCAGGCGCGCGACGTTGCCCGCACGCGCGGTGCGCCCGGCGTCGGCGGCGGTGGCGTGGCCGAAGCGGTGGGCGATCTCGGCGGTGGCATCGAGGCCGTAGGCTTCGTGGATCAGCAGGTCGGCACCGCGCGCGGCGGCGTCCAGGGCGGCGCAGGGGACGGTGTCGGCGCTGAAGGTGAGGCTGTGGCCGCGCTGGACGATGCGGAAGCCGGCGGTGGGGATGCCGTGCTCGACCGGGAAGGCGGTCAGGGTGAGGTCGGCGATGGCGACCGGGGTGCCGAGCGGCAGGACGTGCCAGGCGAGGCGCGGGCCGAGCCATGCTTCGATGCCGGGGATGACGAGGGCGAGGGTGTCGCGCAGGGCACGGCTGGTCGGCGCGATCGCGTGGACGACCACGCGCGCCTCCGGGAGCGCCGCGAGGGCGACGAGGAGGGGGGCGAGGCCACCCGCGTGATCGAAGTGGGCGTGGCTGACGACGACGTGCCGGATCGCGGGCAGCGCGAGCCGCGCCCCGGCGAGCTGGCGCAGGAGGCCGGTGCCGCTGCCGGTGTCGATGAGCAGCGTTGCGCCGTCGGCCAGCGCGAGGGCGAGGCTGGTCTGCGCGCGCGCGCCGTTGAGGGGGTCGCCGGTGCCGAGGAAGGTCAGGCGGCGCATCGCGTGCTCCCCGCGCTAGGCGGGGGCGGCGGTGTCGTCCGGGTCGAGCCCGGCGAGCGCGCGGAGGGCGGGCACGTCCCAGCGCTCGGCGGCGTCCAGCTCTTCCGGCGTGAGGTCGTAGCCTTCGAGGACGACGTAACCGTTGGTCTCCAGCATCGCGCGGATCTCCGGCTCGCGCTCCGCACGCTCTAGGATCTCGCGCACCGCCTCGCAGCTCATGGTTCGCCCCTTTCCCATCCATTGCACCGCCCCGGTGGCGGATAGGGGCAGTATGGCATGACGCATGACGAATGACGAGTGACGAATGCGGACGAGGGACGGGGGTCGCCTCGGAGATACAGCGACGCGGAGGACGAGGGGGAAGCGAGAAGGGGGGGACGGGGCGGGAGACGCGGGGATGGAGAGGGGAAGGAGGGGAAGGAATGAGCGGGGAGGTCGCTGTCGAGGGTGCCGGGCCGACGGAGCGGAAGGGGGCGTGGCGATGCCGCTCGCGCCAGCTTTGTGCCCACCCCCTCCGGGATGCGGCGATCGCGTTCTTGTCGGCAGGGGTGAAAAATCGTCCCGCTCGTACACGTACAACCCTTGCGTATGAAGGGAATAACGGACATAATCCGATCAAATAATGAGGGGATTGACAGGTATATTCACGAGCGCGCCGATTGGCCGAACCTGCGCTGGGATCGCGTACCTGTGGCCGATCTGCTGGCGCGGGTCCGTCATCGGCAAGGGCTACTGCCGGGTCATATGCGGGCGTTAGGTTTTGCGTTGCGCGAGGAAGCGACGTTGCGGACGCTCACGCGAGATGTCCTCAGGTCCGGTGAGATCGAGGGGGGACATCTCGATACGGAGCAAGTGCGGCCATCGCTCGCGCGGCGGCTCGGTATTCCCGGACGAGATGACGTGGCCGTCGATAGGAGTGTGGAGGGTTTCGTCGAGATGATGCTTGACACCACCCGACACTACGAGCGACCCCTCGATCAGGCGCGGCTCGCTGGTTGGCATGCCGCGCTCTTTCCGACCGGGCGGGGCGGGGTGGCGTATGCTGCGGGGTGAGGTGTGGGAACGGTTGCGTCGGGGGGCGCGTAGATGATCCCGATGTGCGGTGCGGGCGCGCTGGTCCGTGTCGCCGGGTTGGGGCAAGGGAAGGGGTCTGGACGATGAGTTCGGTCGATCCATCGCGTTTCACGGGGCCGCTGATCGCGTTGCTGGTCTTCGGGTGGATCGCCTACCGGCGCACGCGCCCGCAACCGGTGGGGATCGCGCGGACGGTGCTCTTCACGGCGTTCATCGTTCTTTCGTCGCTGGCGGGGCTGGCGGCGAATCCGGGGACGCTGCGGGTGCCGTTGTTCATCGGGCTCGCGCCGATCATGCTGCTGGTGGGGCTGGGGCTCGGCTGGACGATGATGCGGCAGATCCACTTCTGGCGCGATCAGGCGACGGGGAAGGTCTGGATGGCGGGCGGTGCCGCCTACGTGGCGATCTGGCTGGCGACGCTGGCGCTGCGCCTGGGGATCGACTATGCGGCGGGGAGTTTCTCCGGCGCGGCGGCGCGCGCGACCGATCATCCGACGACGCTGGCGATCCTGGCGTCCGATCTGCTCTTCCTCTCGGTGGGGCTCTGGCTGATGCGCGGCGTCATCCTGGTGCGGCGGGTGCGGGAGCATACGTTGCTGGCGGGGGGGGAGTCGTGAGTGGGGCGGCGGACGGCAGTCGGCGGAGAGAACAGGTCCGTGGTCGTTGGTCGTGGTCCGTGGAGGGGCATCGGCGGGTCGGTCGGTGGATGTGGGGCGGCGCTCGATGGTGAGCGTCGCCCCGCAAGCTTTTTGGCGGGCGATACGCGCCCTACGGTGGGAGGCCATAGCGCCATGAACGGTGATGACGCGGCGATGTGTCGGCGGGATAGCTGCCCGGCCTGACAGCGTTCACGCCGCCAGCGATCGCCGTCTAAACTGAAGCGCCGGTCGGAGGCGCATGGTCGGTGTGGGCTTCCGGTGGACCGAGGTATCCCGGAGGGCAGCCTCTACCCATGAAGGGCACACTGTACCCCTGAAGGGCAGCCACTCCCGGCTGAATGGCCTGCGGCCACGCAGTGCCCCGGCGGGCAGCCACTACCTACTCTACCCGTGAAGGGCACAATGTACCCGTGAAGGCACAATGTCCGCCCGCGCGGACCGGGCGGGTGCGGTGAGCGGTCTGTGGTGCTCAGCGGCGCTACGGTTTAGCTATTCGGCAAGGAGTTGATACGCGATGACGCAAGTTGCCCCGGCACTCCCGAGAGCCGCGTTGCGCGGTGTCGCCTCTGGCGTATGCTTCATGGCCTTCTTCGGCACCCTCTGGGCCTCGATCGGCGTGGGCGGCGTGGGGGGGTGGGCGGCACCCTGGCCGACCGTGGTCGTCTTGCTGATCGGTGTCGTGCTGCTCGGCGGCGCGGTGTCCCTCTGGCGCGGGTCGGGGCGGCTGCGCGACGTGGCGATGGAGGGGGGGGACAACACGGGGCGCTGGTTCGGGATCGTCTTCGCGTTGGAGGGGGCGGCGATCGCGATCGCGAGCGTCGTCTGCAACGCCACCGGCCACTTCGACCGCTTCTTCCCGATCATGGCCCTGATCGTCGGGATCCATTTCTTGCCGCTGGCGCGGCTCTTCCAGGTCGGGATGTACTATCTGACGGGTGCGCTGCTCTGCCTGGTCGGGATCGTCGCGCTGCTCGCCGTGCCGGTGAACGCCACGCTCGGGGGGCAGGCGATCATGGCCCGCTGGCTGGTGGTGGGCGGCGGGTGCGCCGTGATCCTGTGGGTGACGGCGCTGCTGCTGTGGGTGCAAGGGGCGCGCGCGCTGCGCGCTGCCCTGCGCGCGTGATTCATCGCCATACAACTGAGGGGTCTGGGGATTGAATACCCCGCGAGGAGGTACAGGTTCCCGGCCAGGGGTGCCGTTGTCTCCGGGGGTTGCACTCAGGGCTTATGCGTGAGTAGTCGGCACGCCGAGGACCAGGGCGAGGGCGGCGGTAGGGCGATCGGCCAGGGCGCGCAGGCGACCGGTGATCGCGCGGCCGCCGATCTGATGGAGCAGGCCGATCGC
>JAABUR0100004602.1_pt1 | contig 18313 bp, 18 predicted proteins | sample 5560091 | NCBI WGS metagenome assembly JAABUR01 (sample SAMN10711879, study PRJNA513375) | rock metagenome | isolation source: Antarctica rocks | place: Antarctica: Victoria Land, University Valley sud | reverse complement strand
CGACGGCTGCTTCCACGAGTCGAAGCAGCTCGGCCGGGGCACGCTCGACTGGCGACGGACGGTCCCGGCTGCCAGACAGCTCGTCGTCGAGGTCACCGGTCAGCCAGCCAAGCGTCTCGCGGTAGCGACGCCCGACCGTGACGGCATCCTCGAGGGTGACCGGTTCGAACCGGACGATCGTGCCAAGTCGCAGCTGGGCCAGCAGATCGAGGTCGGCGGCGATCACGCAGGCGACCTTGGCGTAGCCGCCGACCGTCCCGCGGCCAGAGAGCAGGATGATCGGCTGTCCGTCGGCCGGCACCTGGACAGTCCCGGTCACGATTCCCTCGGAGACGAGGTTGCCGGCACCGGCGACGTGGAGGGCCGGGCCGGAAAGGCGGACGCCCATGTGGCTGGACTGCGACGTGACTGCGTAGGGATAGGCCAGCAATCGGGCAAGATCGCCGGGAGCGAGAAGGTCTTCGTGCGGACCGACAACGATCCGGAGCGTCGCCTCCTTGCCCGGTTCTCGCGGCCTTGGTCCGACGACGACGCTTCGAGTCCGGTGGTCTTTCTGGGCTCGGCCGACCGGAAGTCGATCACCAGCGACCAGCGCCCGGCCCTTCAGACCGCCGAACCCGGCGGTCAGATCGGTCGACCGGCTCCCGATCACGAGCGGGACGTCGATCCCTCCGGCGACGGCCAGGTAGCCTCGAACTCCGGTACCCGCGGCCTGATCGGGCAGGAAGGTCAGTGTGCTACCGGCCGCGACGGTGAAGGGTTGCCACCGCGGTGCCGGTCGGCCATCGACCGTCGCCCCGAGGTCGGCTCCGGTCAGGGCGACCTCGATAGCGCGGTTCGGGCGCAAGGTCGGGCCGCTGACACTCATCTCCAGGACCGCGGTGCCCGGCGGGTTGCCAACCAGCCGGTTGGCCGCCCGGTAGGCCGCCCGGTCCAGCGCCCCGCCCGGCGAGATACCCTGCGCCCCGAGGCCCGGCCGCCCGGCGTCCTGGACCGTCGTCAGCAGACCGGAACTGATGACCTCGATGGCGACCCGCGACCGCGAACCGGACCGCTGTGCCTCACGCCTGAGCTCGGAAGCTGACTCGCCGGTCGGCCAGTCGATCTCGGGCCGGTACGCTGCGAGTCGAACCTGCCGGGCGATCTCCTCGTGCTCGGCCAGCTCGATCGGTCGGAACCGAATCCGGTCGCCGGGCCGGAGCAGCGCGGCAGGCGATCGCAAGACGTCGAACAGCGGAACCGCCGTCCGACCGATCAGCCGCCAGCCACCCGGCGTCGCCTGGGGGTAGATCGCGGTCTGCTCGCCGCCGATCGCCACCGAGCCCGGCGGGACACGAGGGCGGGGCGACGATAACCGCGGCGTCGACAGTCCTGGCGGCAGGCCGAGTAGATAGGCATAGCCGGGCGAAAACCCCAGGAAGGCGACCCGGTACGTGTCACCACCACCGTGCATCGCGACGACGGCGTCCGACGTGAGCCCGGTATGAATCGCCACGTCTTCCAGGTCAGGACCGAACGCGCCACCGTAGACGACCGGGATCGTGACGGTCCGCGGCGCCTCGTCATCTGTGAGGCGCTGGGCCGCGAACTCCCGTCGGACCTGCGCCTCGACTCCGGCAAACGTGATCCGGTCCGGGTCGTACTCGATCAGCACCGACCGGTAGGACGGGACGATGTCCACTGCGGCTGAACCCAGCGAACGGCCAACGGCGTCGGCCAGACCAACCGTCAGCCGACTCGTCGCCAGATCGACCGGAAGCGGCTGAAACGCGCCATCCGGACGCGACAGACCGAGTTCCGCAATGACCGTTTGGTCACCCAGCGAACGAACACGGAGAGATGGCGCCAGGACAACGCCTTCATTGACATCCGGGACGTCCGGTCCACGCACGTCAGGGGAAGTTCCCGTGTCGCCGGGTGTCATCGGATGGCACCGGAGGTCGAGGACACGCCGTTGTTTCCGAGCCGTTTACGGCCGAAAAGCGCTGACCGGCGAGATGTCTCGACCGAATAATCACCAGAAGCGTTCGGAAGATACGACCTCACGCGCCGAGCGCGGCGATCGTGACGCCGGCGCCCTCCAGTGCCCGCCGGACCGCCGTCATGATCTCGACCGCACCCGGCGTGTCCGAGTGAACGCAGATCGAGCGGACCGCGACTGACACGTCGTCGCCGTCGACGGTCGGCAGCTTGCCGGTCTCGGCCAGAGTCAGCATCCGGGCGGCGGCGGCGGCCGGGTCGGTGATCAGGGCGTCGGGGCGGGTCCGGGCGGTGAGGCGGCCATCGGCGTGGTACGTCCGGTCCGCGAACGCCTCGACGGCGAGGGGCTGCCCCGCGCGGCCGGCGGCGTCGAGCAGGGCGCCGGGGTTGGCCAGGATGATCAGCGTCGGATCCAGCGAGCGAACGGCCGCGACGATGGCCTCGGCGGTCGCGACGTCGTGGGCGGCGACGTTTGAGAGGGCGCCGTGGGCCTTGACGTGCCGCATCGTCACGCCCGCCGCCTGGCAGATCCCGGCGACGGCGGCGACCTGGTAGAGCGTGTCGGTACGGACTTCCTCAGCCGAGCACTGGACGACCCGGCGACCGAATCCGACCCGGTCCGGGTAGCCTGGGTGGGCACCGACACCGACGCCGAGCTCCTTCGCCCGGAGGATCGCTCGTTCGATGCCGCGCGGGTCGCCGCCGTGGAAGCCACAGGCGACGTTCGCGGACGTGATGATCTGGAACAGCTCGTCATCAGCGCCGATGGTGTAGGCGCCGAAGCTCTCTCCCAGATCGCTGTTCAAATCGATGATCATGTCTTGTACTCCCACCCCATTGCTGCCTCGCTATCAGGGCGTGATGGTACGGCATGACCATCCGGCGTGGGGCGTCGAGCTACCCGCCGGTCGAGGAGCCGAACTCGTGGGCCGAGTCCCGGATCAACTCATCCTCCTGAGCGGCACCGAACAGGGTGCGGAAGACCGCCCAGCCGACCGCGAACCCGATGCCGATCAGTACGTATCTCTTCATCCCAGGCGCTCCCATCCGATGACCTCGATCGCGAGTCGTCCTCGCCCCGGCGACAGATTGCCGCGACAGGGTACCGAAAAACAGCGACGCCGGCCCACCAGGACTGGCGGACCGGCGCCCAAAACGGATCGTCTACTTCTTGTTGTTCATGATCTTCCCGTAGAGACCGAACAGCAGGAACGTCGGCGGCCACTGCCCGACGAAGACGGCCCAGTTGGCGTTGCCACGGACGCGCAGGAACGCGGACAGGCCAATCGACGCCAGGGCCGCCCAGTACCAGGTGCTCTCCGGGACGGCGTCGGTAACGCGGATCACCTGACTATCGGAATTGTTCTTCGCCATGGGTGAAATCCTTCTGCCACGGGGACGGTGTCCCGGAGTGGTCTGTTCGCTCCCCGCCTGCGTGGACCCTTCGGACCCACCGACGAGAAGCCTCGTCACATCGGGTGTTGTCTCCCGTGGCGCATCCCATGTGCCGTCAGTGATCAAGGTCGGTCGATGCGACCGGGCATCGGCGATCCTGCCCGTCTGAACGCCCGTGCTATGCTGTCGGGTGCATTTGCTCCGCCCGCGGCCGCGGGTCCGCTCTCCAGAGAAGACATTCCACGCATGTCCACCCCGCTTCCGACCATCGACCAGGTCGCGTCCGGCCCCAACGTCGCGATTCCCGCCGTCCCGCCGACGCCCGTCCGGCGCCGGCCAGTTCCGCTGTCCGCCCGCAAGACCGGACTCTATGACCTGAACCTGAGCGACCTGACGGACCGCGTCACCGCGATGGGACAGCCGGCCTACCGCGCCCGGCAGATTTACACCGGCGCCTACCGCCAGCTGGCCGATTCCTACGACGCGATGACCGACCTGCCGAAGGCGCTCAAGCCCCGACTCGAGGCCGAGCTGCCGATCCAGCTCCTGCAGCCCGTTCAGACCTACGAGGCCGACCACGGCGAGACGATCAAGGCGCTGTTCCAGACCGATGACGGCCAGTTCATCGAGACCGTCCTGATGCTCTACAACGACCGGGCGACCGTCTGCGTCTCCTGCCAGGTCGGCTGCGCGGTCGGCTGCGCCTTCTGCGCGACGGGCATCGGCGGGCTGATGCGAAACCTGACGACCGGGGAGATGGTCGAGCAGGTGATCTGGTCGGTCCGGATGGCCCGGGAGCGGGGCCGCCAGCTGACCAACCTCGTCATGATGGGGATGGGCGAGCCGCTCCAGAACTACCGGGCGACGATGGCCTTCATCGGCATCGTCAACGACGCGGCGGGACTCCAGTTCGGTGCCCGCCGGATCACGATCTCGACCTCGGGCATCCTGCCCCGGATCCGGGCGCTGGCCGACGAGCCCTACCAGGTCAACCTCGCGGTCTCGCTCCACGCCCCGAACGACGAGCTCCGTGACCGGCTCGTGCCGCACAACACCCGCTACCCGGTCGCCGACCTGATGGCGACCTGCCGGGAGTACACCGAGAAGACCGGACGCCGGATCTCGTTCGAGTACGCGCTGATGGCCGGGATCAACGACGGCGACGCGATCGCGACCGAGCTCGCCCAGTTGCTCCGGCGCAGCGGGGTCCTCTGCCACGTCAATATCATCCCGTTCAACAAGGTCGAGATCCTCGATTTCGAGCGGCCGACACCGGCCCAGATCGACCGGTTCGCGGCGGTCCTGACTGGGCATGGCATCGCGACGACCGTCCGCTACTCACGCGGCCTCGACATCAAGGCCGCCTGCGGACAGCTGCGGGCCGAGCACGAGGGCATCGTCCCGGTCAACTCGAGCTCGACCGCGACCCGCGACACCCTGCCGGCGTCAGCCTCGATCGACCTCGACGGTGAGGCCGTCCCAGGCGAGACCGACGTCGTCGGGTAGCCGATCGCTCATCCCGGCGTGGCTGACCTCGTGGCTGAGGTGCGTCAGCCAGGTCTGCCGCGGGCGCGGGTCGAGCCGGTCGACCACCGCCAGCGCGTCGGCGACGCTGAGGTGGGTCGGGTGCGGCCGCCCCCGCAGCGCGTTGAGGACCAGCACCTCGGTCCCCGTCAGCAGAGCGAGCGTCCCGTCGTCGACCGACTTGGCGTCGGTGATGTACGACAGGTTGCCGATCCGGTAGCCGAGGATCGGCAGCCGGCCGTGCTGGACCGGCAGTGGGACGATCGGCCTGCCGAAGGGCTGGAAAGGGCCCTGGACGGTGACGAGGTCCAGATCGGGCTTGCCGCCCCAGAACCCGAGCCAGTCGCTGAAGGCGTAGGCGAACCGCTCCCGGATCATCTCGGCGGCGACATCGTTGGCGTAGGCGGGGATCCGGCTCCCCTGCAACTCGTTGAACCGCCGCATGTCGTCCAGGCCGGCGGTGTGGTCGGCGTGGCCGTGGGTGTAGAGGACGGCGTCGACATGCTTCAGGCCCATCGCCAGCGCCTGGAGGCGGAGCTCCGGTCCGGTGTCGATCAGGTAGGTGCGGTCCTCGGCGGTGTCGCGGATCACGGCCGAGGTCCGCAGCCGGCGGTCCCGCGGGTCCGTCGACAGGCAGACGCCGCAGTCGCAGCCGATCATGGGGACGCCGTTGGACGTTCCGGTCCCGAGGAAGGTCAGTTCGATCGTCGTCATCTCGTCCCTGTCGCGCTGGCCATGGCGGGAATCGGTACCGGTCCGGTCCAGAATTCGGTCGTGAGAGTATAGCGACGGCGAACTGGCCGGGTCGGTTGGGGAATCGACGGTTGATGGACGTTGGCGGTTGGCGGTCGGTGGCCGTCGCCCGGCCCCCGGAGCGTGTTTCATAACCGAGTGACGTGGCGTCCGGCGGGCGGCAATCGATGGGACCCACAGGAGCTCCCCCATTGGCTGCTCCCCTCGTTCCCGACGACCCTGGGGCGATCGTCGAACCGCCGCTTCCGCCCGAACCGCCCAAACCCCAGGACGGTCGGCCTCGCCTCCCCAATCGTGCCGCCCTGACCGGCCTCATCGTTGTCGTGCGGTTCGGCGTGCCAGGGGCGGAGGTCCCCCCAGGAACTGGGCTGCGGCTGCGGCGTCACCTGCTGGCCGCGGTTGCGCGACTGGCAGCGTGCCGGGGTGTCGGACCGGCCCCACCGGTCCCTGCCCGACCGGCTGGGCGAACAGGGCCGGATCCCACCGACCGCGCCCGACCTGGCACCAATCACCATCTGAACACGGACCGGCAGGGCGCGCCACGGGCCGTTCGCCTGTCCGGGGCCATCCGGCAGAGTCATGTGGTCTTCGACCAGCCGCTCGATCTGGTCCCCGGCATTCTGACGCCAGTGGGCCGTCGTCGCCGGTGGCCGCCCAGGCTCCACGCTGACAACGCCTACGACTGTCGGACGTGCCGCCGGGCGTTGCGACGACGCCACATCCGGGGGCGGATCGCCCGAACGGGGATCAGGCGTCGGGCGCAGAGACGTGCGCTGACCTGATTACGTCCAGCGTCCAGGCGTCGGTCTCTCGTGCCAACAGCTCGATGAAGCGCACGACGGCGGGCGACGGCCGGTCGTCGGCTCGCCTGACCATCAACAGCTCCCTGGTAATCCTCAGCCCGTCGAATGGCCGGCTGATCAGCGTGGCGCGGTCGAGTTCCGCCTGGACACACCACCGGGACAGAATCGAGACCCCGAGTCCCGCGGCGACCGCTCCCTTGATGGCTTCGCTGTGGCCCAGTTCCATGGCGATTGCCGGCATCACCTCGTGCGCCGCCAGCACACGGTCGACCACTTGCCGCGTCCCGGACCCATGCTCACGCGGCAGAAAGGGAACCCCATGCAACTCCGACAGCGCGATAGACGCCCGCTCACCCCAGGGATGCCCGGGCGGCAGGAGGAGGACGAGCTCATCGGTGGCGAGCGCCCGGGTGGTCAGACCAGGATCGTTGGTCGGACCTTCGATCAGCGCGAGTTCGACCCGGAGGACATTCAGGTCATCCAGGATGGCGCGGGTGTTGCCGATCCGCGCCTGGAGGGAGATCGCCGGATAGTCCTTGTGAAAGGCTCCCAGCAGTCGCGGAACCAGGTAGTTCCCGATCGTGGTCGAGGCCCCGAGCACGAGGCGCCCCTGCGTCAGTCCGGCGATCGCCCACATCGCTTCGCGCGCGTCCGCCGCCGCGTTGAAGACCCGATCGGCGTGAGCAGCGAGGATCAGGCCGGCCTCGGTGAGGTGCACCGTTCGGCCCGTCCGTCCAATCAGGGGGAGTCCGACCGAACGCTCCAGGAGGCGGATTGCCTTCGAGACCGCGGGTTGGGTGACGAAGAGCGCGTCCGCCGCCCTGGTCACGCTGCCAAGCTCGGCAACCTTCCGGAAGAGGCGGAGGGCATTGAGATTGATCGGATCGGCGCGTTCGCCCATTCATAACCTCTATTCATCCCTTGCGACGATTTCTTTCATTGGAATCATACCGCGCCGGGTCGTACGCTCAAGGGACCAGAAAGGTCCCCGCCACGATGTCGACGACCGAGACAACCCATGACCCACCGCTCCCTCTGACCGGACGCACCCCCGGCCCGTGGCTGGCCCATCATGGACCGGGTCTTGGCCTGACGGTCGTTCTCGCCGCGCTTGCCTATGGGGTCGGGCTCATCGAGACCGTCCTGCTGCCCTTTGTCATCATCGAGCCCCTGCTGCTGGCGTTAATCGCCGGCATGGTGCTTCGCGCACTCTGGCTCCCAACGGATCGGATCGCCGCCGGAATCGGTTTCGCCGCGAAGGAACTCCTCGAAGTCGCGATCGTCGTTCTGGGCCTGACACTGAACTTGCGCGCGGTCCAGGACGCCGGTGTGAAGCTGGTCGTGGCGATCCTGCTCTGCGTCTCGCTGGCACTTGTCGGCGGGACGGTGCTAGGCAGATTGGCGGGGCTCCCGCCGAAGCAGGCCCTGCTCATCGCCGTCGGTAACGCGATCTGTGGCAACTCCGCGATCGCGGCCGCCGCGCCCGTGATCAATGCGAAGCGGTCTGAAGTCGCGAGCGCCATCGCACTCACCGCGGTGCTCGGGGTAGTGGTCGTGATCGCACTGCCACTTCTGGTTCCCCTGATCGGGCTGACCTTCCTCCAGTACGGAGTCGTGGCCGGGCTGACGGTCTACGCGGTCCCACAGGTCGTCGCCGCTACCATCTCGGTGAGTGTGACCAGTAGCCAGGTCGCCAGCCTCGTCAAGCTGACCCGTGTCTTGTGCCTCGGTCCCGTCGTGACGGTCCTGGCGTTTCTCTACCGGAGAGAACGGACTGACGCGACCCGGCCGTCGATCGGCCAGTTCGTCCCCTGGTTCGTGCTGGGCTTCCTGCTGCTCGCGATTCTTCGGACCACCGGCACGGTGAGTGACGCAACGGTCTCGGGGGCTGGCCACCTCAGCACCGGGCTCACGGTGGTCGCGATGGCCGGGCTCGGCCTGAGCGTGGATCTCGCCGCGGTTCGGCGATTCGGTTTGCGGGTCGGTCTGGTCGTCCTCGTGCTGCTCGGCGCACTGGTCACCCTTGCTACGGTGCTGGTGCTGGTGCTGGGGTTGTGAGGCCCGGTCTCTGGCACTGTTCGTTCTCGAGATCACGAAGGGATCTCGCATGGCTCCGATGGTCAAGCTGTTTGGCGGCATCATCCTCCTCGTCGCGTTGGCGGTGCTGGCGATCGGTCTCGACCGTCTCAAGGAGTGAAGGGGAAGGAACCGCCGGTGTTCAAAGCGAGAGTAATCAGCCATAAAATGTAGGCAAATGAGGGCATTTCCGCCTTGACGTATGATTGAGAGGTGCGTAACTTGATCTGGATGCGGGCACCAGTATCGTAAGCCGTCATGATTTGCTGATTCGCGGACGGTTTCACCAGAGCAGGAGCACACCCAGATGACACAGCCATTCACGACCGATGCCATCCCGGCCAGACCCATCGCCGCGATCAGCCGGAGGCAGCTGATTGGACGGCTCGCCGCAGCGGGTTGTGCGACCCCGGTCATCGCGTCAATCCTCGCCAAGGGGGCGTGGGCGCAGGACGCTACGCCGGTCGCCACCCCAACCGGACCAGAGATTCTCGCGTCGATCGGGAAGGACCCGCGGCTCATCCAGCGGGGCACGACGCTGTTCGAGACGCCAATGGAACTGGTCGATGGGCTCCTGACCCCGAACGAGCTGTTCTTCATTCGGGCCAACGGGCCGCTCACCGTCGACATCGACCCGGCGGCATGGCGACTGAGCGTGACCGGTCTGGTCTCGACGCCGCTGAACCTCTCGCTGGCCGATCTGCAGGCGATGCCGCCTCGGACGATGACCGCCTTCCTCGAGTGCTCGGGCAACAGCCGTGGGCGGTTCGGCACGGTGCCGGCGGCGGTCCAGGGTACGCTGTGGGGCAACGGGGCGATCGGGAACGCTGAGTGGGTCGGGGTCTCGGTCGTCGATGTCCTCGACCAGGCTGGCATCCAGCCCGGTGCGGTCGACGTGGTCTCCCAGGGGGGCGACTTCGCCGAGATGCAGCGCGGTCTGCCGATCGAGATCGCGATGAATCCCGACGTGATGCTGGTCTGGCAGATGAACGGAGCGGACGTCCCCAATGCCAACGGTGGGCCGGTCCGGCTCATCGTGCCGGGCTGGGGCGGAATCGCCTCAACCAAGTGGATCGTCGGGCTGGAGGTCATCGACCACGCCTTCGACGGCTACTTCAACGTCCAGGACTACATCTACATCGATGAGAACGGCACGGTGACCCGTCCGGTGACGACGATGCCGGTGAGTTCCGTCATCACGGCGCCGGCGCCGCAGGCAAGCGTCGCGGCCGGATCGCAGACGATCTCCGGCTTCGCCTGGTCCGGGTACGGCGCGGTCGCGCAGGTCGAAGTGAGCGTCGACGACGGGGCGACCTGGGCGGTTGCCACGATCGCCGAGGAGGCGGGTCGTCTGTCGTGGGTCCGCTTCGAGTTCCCCTGGGACGCGCAGCCAGGGGCCGTCGTGCTGCGCAGCCGGGCGACCGACGAGCGCGGTCTGCAGCAGCCAGCGTCCACGCCGTGGAACGCCAAGGGTTACGGAATGAATGAGGTCTACGCGGTCCCGGTGACGGTCGCGTAGATCAGGGCGCGTACTGCCTGATGGGTTCCAACGTGGCCTCGCGGTGACGCGGTCCGGGACTCTCAGGCATCCACCCGAGTTGGCTGAGGGTTCGACACCCGCTCGTGGTTCCCGGAGAGACGCCATGACCGAGCTCGACGACCCGCTCGTCCGATTTCTTGCGGTTCCGGGGGTACTCCATTATCCCACCCACTGCGTCGTCGGAGTGATTCCGGAAGACCGTGCGTCGGCCCTGATCGCCATCGCCATCGCCGAGGGGATCCGTCAGGAGGCGATCACCGTCATTCTGGCGAATCGTCGTGATGACTTCGAACTCAAGCTGACCGGCGGCGGCCTCAGAGGTTTCATCGAACGCGTGATCTCAAGCACCGGTGGTGATCTCGATCTGGTCACGGACTGGTATCGGGCGCTTCGGCCAGGCAGGGTGCTCGTCGCGATCAAGGTGGGAACGGACGAGCCGTTACGGCACCGGATCGCGGGATGCATGCGCCAGCATGACGGGAGATGGATCAATTTCCTGACGCAACGCTCGATCGAGACGAGCAGTTAGGCCGAACGGGTTCCCGGCGCATGATGGCCTACTTCCTACATGACCATCGGCAACGGGCCGGGCGAAGGCTGGCTTCGGTCTACCGTGGCGTCTCACGCTCCGGCACCTCGGTCGTCTTCCGGCGCCACGGGGACAGACCCCAGGCCGCGACGACGGCCCAGACGACCTGGATCAGCACGAAACCCCACTGCTCCTCGACAAAGGCGACGAAGGTCAGCACGACCGAGCCGATCAGGTTGAGCCAGAGGTAGGCTGGCGCGTGAGAGGACATTCGCCCCACCTGGAAGAGGGCGAACGGCACCAGGATCACGATCGCGCCGATGATTTCGAGGAGCAGAATCATGACGTCCGCCCCTCGGTCCCGGCCGGTGGGTTCCGGTCAGCCAGAGTACGGGTCCGCAGTCCCCAGAGTGAGACCAGACACCAGACGCCCTCCAGCAGCACGAACCCCCAGTTGCCGGTCACGACAGCCGTCACCGCCAGCACCCCGGACCCGATCGCGTTCGGGATGAGGTAGCCGTATGCGCGCTCGTCGAGCAGGTCGCGCTGCGTGGCGAGGAAGCCGCTCAGGACCAGCACCGCGCCGACGATCTGTACGATGTCCCACATGGGTCCGCGTCATCTCCCCGTCGACCGGCCAGTAATCGCCCCATCGTAGCAAGCACGATCGGTGGCCGTTCCGACCGGGCTGCGCGATCGGGTTGGCGCCATGCCGACCGGCCCTGCTACCGTCTCCGCTGGCGGCGCAACCGGCCCGCACCCACCCCTCGCCTCCGGAGTCCACGTTGCTGGCGTCTGACCGCTCGACCCATCCACCCAACGAATCCCCGGCCGAGACGACCTACCAGGAGCGGCACGACCGCTGGGCCGGCGAGGCGAAGGCGCTGACCGGACGCTGGAACGTCGTCGCCAATGGCCGGCTCGTCGCGTTCGCCCTGAGCGCAACCCTGCTCGTCTGGGGCATCGCCGCCGGGGCCGCCGTGACAATCGTCCTTGGCGTGGTCGCCGCCGTCGTCTTCCTCGTCCTCGTCCAGCAGCACCGCTCCCTCGGCGCCGTCCGGGGCCGGGCGCTCCTCCTCGCCGGGATCAACCGCGACGGCATCGCCCGCGTCCGCCGCGACTGGGACGACCTCCCGCTCCACGACGACCAGCCGCCGAGCGGAACGCACCCCTACGACGGCGACCTCGACATCACCGGCCGGGCGTCGCTGCTCCACCTGCTCGACACGACGACCTCGACCCTCGGGCGCTCCTGGCTGCGACGCTGGCTGCTGGAATCGACCCCGCTGGCGGTGACGCGGGAGCGGCAGGCGGCGGTGGCGGAGCTCGCCCCGCTGCTCGACCTCCGGCAGGAGCTCGCCCGGCTCGGCCGGCAGAAACGGCAGGCCGGGTCGCCGGACACCTTCCTGGCCTGGGCCGAGGGTGGTCGCTGGCTGGAAGGCCGGGCCTGGCTGCCGTGGTACGCCCGGGTCAGCGCCGCTATCTTCATCGTCGGGATCGCCCTGCAGGCGCTCGGCGTGACGCCGCTGCCGCTCTGGCTGCCGGTCCTGATCCTGAACCTGGCCGTCTCGGCCTTCGTCTCCGGCCCGGCCCACGACATCATCAGCCGGGTCGCCAGCCAGCACGGCGCCCTCCAGCGCTACGGCGCCCAACTCGACGCCATCACCGGCTGGCACGTGCGGAGCCCGCTCCTGGTCGCGATCCAGCAGCGGCTCGCGGCCAGCGGCTCGACCGCCCCGGCGGCGCTGCGGCGGCTGGATCGGGTCCTGTCGTGGACGATCCCGCGCGGGTCGCTGATCTACGTCCCGGCCCAGGCCGCCGTGCTCTGGGACATTCACCTGCTCGCCTCGCTGGAGCGATGGCAGGCGCGGAACGGTCGCCAAGCCCGGGTCTGGCTGGACGCGATGGCCGAGGCGGACGCCGTCTGCGCCCTCGCCGGCCTGGCCGGGGACAACCCGGACTGGGTCCTGCCCGACCTGGACCCGGCCGCCCGAACGATCGAGTCCGTCGGCCTCGGGCACCCGCTGATCAGCGAGACGGTCCGGGTCGACAACGACGTCACCATCGGGCCGGACGGGACGTTCCTGCTCGTGACCGGCAGCAACATGTCGGGCAAGAGCACGCTGCTCCGGTCGATCGGCGTCAACGCCGTCCTCGCCGGGGCCGGTGGCCCGGTCTGCGCGACGGCGCTCAGGATGCCGCCGGTCGACCTCTGGACCAGCGTCCGGGTCTCGGACTCGCTCGCCGCCGGGGTCTCGTTCTTCATGGCCGAGCTGCTCCGGCTCAAGGCCGTCGTCGACGCGGCGACCGCCCACGCCTCCCAGCCGGATGACCGGGTGTTCCTCTACCTGCTCGACGAGATCCTGCAGGGGACCAACTCGCGAGAGCGCCGGATCGCGGCCCGCCGGATCGTCGGCCGGCTCGTCGCCTCGGGCGCGATCGGCGCCGTCACGACCCACGACCTCGACCTGGCCGAGAACCCGTCGCTGGCCCGCGCCGCCGTACCGGTCCACTTCCGCGAACACGTCGTCCGTGGACCGAACGGCGCCGAGATGCGCTTCGACCACCTGATGCGCGACGGCATCGCCACGTCGACCAATGCCCTCGCCCTGATGGAAGCGATCGGCCTGGCTCTGCCGGACCCGGATGAGCAGGCGAAGCCCGTTTCGTAAGGGCGAAGTTTACGAGCCCCTACAGACGGGTAGGACCTGTGTCGGCTCCGTTACGGCGTCGCCTGATCGTCGTCTTCAGCGGGACGGGCCAGGTTGCCGACCTCGCCGGACAGTAGGGGACGCAGCAGCAGCACCCAGTCCGCGCCGTCGCTCTGCCAGATCGTGAGCCGGTTGGCCTGCTCGGCGAGCGGGCGGACGGTCGCGAGGTCGCCGCCGCTGATCGTCTCGACCCGGGCGCCGGGGAAGACGGCGGCGTAGCCCTTACCACCGACCGCCTCGTCGAGCGGTTGGCCGACCTCCGCGAGCGGCGTATCGAGCGGCCACTCGACCGGCTCCCCCGGTTGCACCCCCTCAAGGGTCGAGACCTCCGCGGCGGCCGGGAAGCTCGCGGCCGGGATGGCGACGAACTGGAGCTCGGTGAAGTCGTAGGACGTCTCCGGCTCGGCGACCTGCCCGGTCTCCCGGAGGCTGGCCGGGTTGGCGATCAGGGCGAGGAAGGGTTGAATGCGGTCGCGGACGGCGGCTAGCTCGCTGGCGTCGGCCGGGTCGAGCTGATCCAGCCCGTAGGTCGTCGTGGTGACGGTCCGGCCGTCGACGGTGACGGTGATGATCTGGTTGGGCAGGTCCGTCACGTTGGGGTTGATGTACTCCTGGTCCGACTCGGTCAGCCCTGCCTCGCGGGCCGCGTCGAGGATGACGCGCACGCCCACGTCCGTCAGCGTAGCCGACTGGAGGCTTGGCAGGGCGGGGGGCGGGTAGATCAGGATCTGGGCGCCCTGGCTGATCTCCCGCCGGTCGTCGCTGAGTTGATAGGTGGGGACAGCCGTCAGGTTGGTGTCGGGGGTGACGAAACCACCGACGTACTCGACCCGGACGAGGATCGTTGGGCCACTCGCGCCGGGCGTTCCCGCCGGGGTCGCGCCGGGCGTTCCGGCCGGGGTCGCGCCGGGCGTCCCGGCCGGGGTCGCGCCGGGCGTTCCGGCCGGTCCGGGCGTGGGGGTCGCCCCGGCCTGGGCCCTTGCGCCACGGATGGCGGCGAGGGAGAGACCGGCCGTCGCGGCGGCTCCCACGGCGAAGGCGCGGCGACCGAGCGGGATGGGCTGGGCGCGGTTGTTGGTCGTCATGAGACATCCTCCTGGTGGCGAGTTAGCCGTCATTCACCACGCGTGACTGGTCGCTCTCGCCGCGAACCTGCTCCCCTCCCTGGGCAGCGAAGCGAGCCCGTCGCGGCCGAACCGCGTCGCAGTCGTGGTGAGCGCGACGGGGAGCCGGGGAGGGGCCGGGGGCTCAGTGCCATACAGATTGTGTACGGACACTCAGGCGTCTCTGGTCGAGACTGGTGGCGTACGCCTCGCTGCCCAGAACGCCCCCGCCTGGTCCCAGCTCGTCCGTGGGTGTTGGCGCCAATCGCTCCCCCCTTGTCGGGACCAGAGGGGGAGGAAAAACCGTCCGTACACAAACTGCACGGCACTGAGGGGGCCGGGGGTGGGGACTGCTCCGGGTCAGTCAACTGACCCCAGACAGAACACAGAACGGGCGGCCCGCTTCCCGACAATCAGCTATTCGGATCAAGACCATCACTTCTGCAACGCCGTCGGGTCCGGTCTCGTTTCCACTCCGCATCTTTCGACCGAGTTAGGGTTGACACAGTCCCGGAAAACGCCGACGGGCGTGAAGATCGCCTCCACGCCCGCTCGGATCGATGTTCATGGAGTTGCGGCGCGGAGGCTAGACGGGCGGAGCCACGTTCGGATCGCTGAAGTAGCCGAACAAGGACAGAAGGAGCAGCACGACCATGACCGCGACCAGGAGGCCCGAGCCAATCGTCCAGATCCAGACGGTGTAGCCGAACCGCTGCTGGATATCGGGCTTGCCGTCTTCGGTCTGGTAGCCGGAGTGGGAACCGTTCGCCATCTGCATCTCTCCCACCCGGCGACACCCGGAGGGTCGGCCCTGAGGCTCGTCTTCCGGACTGCGTGAGCCCGGCGCCATGTCTGTCATCACTCTACGCAACGGGACCCGGTCGCGTCTACATGATCGGGTCCGGATGCCGCTCCAGGACAGGATCACCGACAGGATCGCCGACACGTTCGTGCTGGCGGACGGTCAGGCGACGGAACTGGCGAGGAGGGTGCGCAGGACCTGGATCAGGATCAGGGCGATGATCGGCGAGATGTCGATCACCCCCAGCGACGGGACCACCCGGCGAATCGGCCCGATCACCGGCTCGGTCGCGTTGAACAGGAACTTCCCGACGGCGGAGTTCATGCCGGGGTCGAACCATGAGGTCAGGGCCCGGCCGATGATGAGCAGGCTCATCGCCTGAAGTAGCAGCCCGAGAATGTTGGCGAGTTCGATCGGCATCCATTCGTCCTTCGGCACAGTGGGGTGCCGGTGTGGTCAGGCGTCGTCCCCGCGGCGGGGCGACTGATCGCCCGGTGACCGGGTTCGACCGACGTGTGTCCTCTGCCCGGCAGTATAGCGAAACGTCGTCTCAACGGCGGCCACCGGACAGCGTCCACGGCGACACCGTACAATCACTATCGGATAGAAATACGGCCAAAGCGTCACGAAACGGGTCTGCGCATATGGCAACGGCGATCCGTCCCGCGGGATGGGACAGCGACGTCGCCCGATGCACCGGCCCACGACGGGGGCGATCGGACAGCAGGAACGGGGAGGCACCCGGAATGGGCGAGCAGGACAACGGCAACGTCAGCGGCAACGGGCATCACCGGCCCGACCAGAAGGCCAGCGGCGATCACGACATGCGGTCCAACAGCCGGACGCTGTTCGAGGGACCGACCCGGGCGGCGGCGCGCTCCTATCTGAAGAACATCGGCTTCTCGACCGAGGACCTCCAGAAGCCGATCATCGGGATCGCCAATACCTGGATCGAGACGATGCCCTGCAACTTCGGGCTGCGGCGGCTGGCGAAGCACGTCAAGGACGGTGTGCGCGCGGCCGGCGGCACCCCGATGGAGCTCAACACGATCGCGATCTCGGACGGGATCACGATGGGCACCGAGGGCATGAAGACCTCCCTCGTCTCCCGCGAGATCATCGCCGACTCGGTCGAGCTGGTCGGCCGGGGCCACATGTTCGACGCGATCATCGGCCTCGGCGCCTGTGACAAGACGCTGCCCGGCCTGGCGATGGCCGTCGCCCGGTTGAACGTCCCGAGCATCCTGATCTACGGCGGCACGATCATGCCGGGCCACTACCAGGGCTGCGAACTGACGGTCCAGTCCGTCTTCGAGGCGATCGGCGCCCACTCGGCTGGCAAGATCGACGACGCCGAGCTGCTCGCGATCGAGGACGCCGCCTGCCCCGGCGAGGGCGCCTGCGGCGGCCAGTTCACCGCCAACACGATGGCGATGGCGATGGAGTTCATCGGCCTCTCGCCGCTGGGGACCGCCTCGACCCCGGCGATCGACCCGGCGAAGAACGAGATCGGCCGCCGGGCGGGCGAGCTGATCATGGACCTGCTCCGCCGCGACGTCCGCCCGCGCGACATCCTGACCCGGCGGGCGTTCGAGAACGCCATCGCAGGCGTCGCCGCGACGGGCGGATCGACCAACGCCGTCCTCCACCTGATCGCGCTGGCCCGCGAGGTTGGCGTGCCGCTGGACATGGACGACTTCGACGTCGTCTCGAAGCGGACCCCACTGATCACCGACCTCAAGCCGGGTGGCCAGTTCGCGGCCGCCGACCTGCACGAGGCGGGCGGGATCGAGCTCGTCGCCCAACGGCTGGTCAACGCCGGGCTGATGGACGGCTCGCTGCCGACCCCGACCGGCCGCTCGCTGGCCCAAGAGTCCGCCCTCGCCGTCGAGACGCCGGGTCAGGTCGTCGTCTACGACGTGGCGACGCCGATCAAGGCGACCGGTGGGCTCCACATCCTGCACGGCAACATCGCCCCGGACGGCGCCGTGACCAAGCTGTTCGGCTACGAGCGCCGCTACCACCGTGGCCCGGCCCGGGTCTTCGAGGGCGAGCACGCCTGCATGGAGGCCGTCACCCACCGCCGGATCGTCGCCGGGGACGTCGTCGTGATCCGCTACGAGGGGCCACGGGGCGGACCGGGGATGCAGGAGATGCTCGGCGTGACCGCCGCTCTGGTCGGGCAGGGGCTCGGCAACGACGTCGCCCTGATCACGGACGGCCGGTTCAGCGGCGCGACCAAGGGGTTGATGGTCGGCCACGTCGCTCCGGAAGCCATGATCGGCGGCCCGATCGCGGCGCTGCGGGAGGGCGACACGGTCGTGATCGACATCGACAACGGGTCGCTCTCGGTCGAGCTGAGCGACGACGAGATCGCCTCCCGGCTGGCGGAGTGGCGGGCCCCGCCACCGCCCTACACGACCGGCGTGCTGGCCAAGTACGCGGCCCAGGTCTCGCAGGCCAACGAGGGGGCGATCACCCGACCGGTCTTCTAGCCAGGGGAACGTCTGCGGAATCGGCGTGCTCAATCGGGCATCGAAGTGGGCGAAGCAGTCCGGGCCAGCCCCCTCCCGGGCTCGGATCGTCGCTGAAGGGACCCACCGCCCGGAGAGGGGGAGATGGGTCGCGACGCACCGGGACCCACGGAGAGCTTCAGTTCGATCAGCCAAGCGCGACCCCTCTCCGGGCGGTGAGGGGTCGCGCTTGGCTGGGGGAGGGGTTTGCTCGCCAGCACCCCTACCGGGCGGCCAGCCCGAACGCCACACAGATCAGAAGCAGCACCAGAACACCGACCATCAGCCCGATCGCGACCTTGTCCGGCCGGCTGGCCCCGTCGATCGCGGAGGCGAGTGACTCGCCCGTCGCGGGGCCGGTCGCGTCTCCGGGCAGCGGCGCGAACTCGGCGGACGGCGCGGCCGCCATCGTCGGCGTCTCCGCGGGGGGCAACAGCTCGTCCCGTCGCGGCTCGCCGTCGACGGGATCGTGGAGCTGGTCGGGCTTCGGGTCGTCCGGCTGGTCGTTCTGGGTCGTGTTCATGCCCCATAGCCTAGCAGAACCACCGATGACGCCATCGGCTCTCCTGAAGATGCGCCGCCCG
>JAABUR0100004601.1_pt1 | contig 18317 bp, 12 predicted proteins | sample 5560091 | NCBI WGS metagenome assembly JAABUR01 (sample SAMN10711879, study PRJNA513375) | rock metagenome | isolation source: Antarctica rocks | place: Antarctica: Victoria Land, University Valley sud | reverse complement strand
AGGCGGCCAGCAGGAAGATCGGCCCCAGGGCCACGCCCAGGTAGCGCGTCGTCCAGGCCGGCGAGATCTGGGAGAACAGCCAGGCGATCGCCAGGGTGGCCACCCCGATCGTCAACGCGGTGTAGACGGCGGTGCGGTCGCTGCGGTCGCGGACCGAGAACCTCGATTCGGTGCCGTGCTCCTCCCGCTCGCCCGGCGCCAGCCCGCGGGTGGTCAGGACGGTGGCCAGCCCGGAGCCGGCCGCCAGCAGGATGGCCACGGTCACCGTTCCCCCGCCCAGAAGCGCCTTCGAGATCTGGACCGGGGCGCCGAAGCGCGGCGGGTTGAGCCACGGCGCTCCGGTGTGCATGGTCTGGTAGAGCAACGTGGGCAGCCACGGCACGTACAGGATCAGGGCGCCCGTGAAGCCGATCAGCACGTCCTTTGAGAACGCCCGCCGGTCGTCGGTCTCCCTGAACGGCGGGATAAGCGCGACGATGATCCCCGCGGTCACGAAGATGCCCCACGAGTGGGTGTAGAGGATGGCCGCCAGCAGCACCGCGAACAGAGGCAGGTACTTGCGGTGGCGGTAGACGTACACGTGGATGAAGGCCGCGCTGGTGAACAGGGAGAGCACCACCATCAGCGAGTACATGCGCGTCTCCTGCGCATAGATGGTGAGGAAGGGGTTCAGCGCCGCCAGCGCGGCCAGGATCAGGCCGGCGCGGCGGCTGAACAGCGTCCATCCCGCCCACAGCCCGCCCGGGATGGCCAGCAGCGAGATCGCCGTCGACAACCCCTGGGTGGCCGCAGGGCCGTCGCCGAAGATCGACATCCAGACGTGGAGCATCATGTAGTAGAGCGGCGGCGCCCCGTCCTGTCTGAGCACCCCGGGGATGTCGAGGAAGGGCTGGGAGGCGATGCCTATCGACAGGCCCTCGTCCATCCACAGCGAGGCGCCCAGCGCGCGCGTGCGCAGGAACAGCGAGATCAGGATCAGGACGCCGGTGATGGCCAAGATCACCGGGGTTCCGGTGGGAAACCGGGAGATCGAGGGAAGCGAGGGGGCTCGCGGGGCGACCGTTGCCATCAGGAGAAGATAGTCAGCGCGAGGACGTCAGCTCAGGAGTGCGGGCGATCGGTTTCACGCGTGGTGCATCGGAGCCGGCCGTGGGACACGACCGCCCGCGCGCATCGGAGCGTGGCGCGGTCCACACCTGCCAGCGCCCTTCGCGCGTGACCTCGCGGAAGCGGCGGTCGGTGAGCTTGGCCACGAGCGGGCCCTTCGGAACCGTGTGGGTGCGTAAGGCGACCCCGGGGGCGGGCAGCATGCCGAGCGCTCCCACCTGGATCCCGTGCACGCCCAGCTGGTAGGCGACCATCTGGGTCTGGAAGGGGCCGGAGTAGACGCTGCCGCAGCTCAGCAGCTTGTCCGGCCCCCCTGCCCGGTCGATCACGCCGGGCAGCGAGTGCCACAAGCTGGCCTCGTAGCGCAGCTTATCCAGGGTGGCGCTGACGTTGTCGACCTTGTTCTTGATCACGGGCGACAGGGCGATGAGCCCGAGCACGAACACCGCGGACGCAACGCGCAGTCCGGTGCGGGCGCTGCCCGACCGGCTCGTGACCGCCGACTCGATGGCCGCGAAGATGCGCGCCACGCCGATCCCACCCAGGACGCAGATGGCCGCCGTGGTCACGACCAGGTAGCGCTGGTTGCCCGCGTACCCGAGCTCGGTCATGAACGCCACCAGCGCGATCCAGGAGACCCCGATGCCGAACAGGAACAGCGTGGCCCCCTCCCGCCGGTGTCGATGCCAGGCGAGCGCCGCGTAGCCGGCCGCCACCAGCGTCGCCACCTGCAACGGGATCACCGCTCGGGCCAGGAAGCGGCGGACCACCTCGAGCCCCGGGTGGTCGGCGAAGGCGGCGCTCCCCGGGTTGGGGTTCGTCGCGCGACTGGAGGCCCGGAAGGGCTCGCCCGAGCCCCACAGCTCCGGGCCGAACCACAGCAGCGGGATGGCCACGGCCACCAGCACCAGACGCAGCCTCATGCGTGGGTCGTCAAAGAACAGCCACAGGCCGTACAGGCCCAGGAACGGCCACACCTCGGGACGCAGCAGCGCGGCGCCCAGGCCCAGGTACAGGGCGTGGTCGCGGCGGCCGTCGAGATGGCGCTCGAAGCCCCACAGGAACAGCGCGGCCAGCAGCGCCTCGGAGTTGCCGAGCATCGAGTCGCGCACGTACTGGTAGGTGGTCAGCAGGAAAGCCGCCGCGAACACCCCGGCGATCATGCCCGCGGGTCCCTGCCCCACGATGCGCCGTGCCAGACGGAAGGCCATGGCCAGGCTGAGCAGGGCGCCCGCCCGCGCGATCCAGAGCCACAGATACGGCTCGGCCTCGGCCCCGAAGAGCGAGAAGGGGATGTTGAACAGCACCGGCAGCGGCTTCCAGGACGGTCCCCCCTCGGTGACCAGATCGAGTTGGGTGATCTCGCGGCCCCAGAGCAGCCACGCCCACGGGTCGTAGGTCGGGGTCGACGGAAACAGCAGCGTCACGGCCGAGATGGCCAGGCACGCGAGCAGGACCCACCGGATGGCCAGCGTTCGCGGCAGCCCGCGATCCTCGGCCGCCCGCGCCTCCACCTCGCCGTCCGACGCCGAGACGCCGGCGGCCCTTCGGGCGCGCCGGGGTGCCAGCGACTGTCCGGTGAGGACGCGCATGGGGGCCCGCTAGGCGCTGCTCGTCTGCTGCATCCGCGTGATGTCGCGCAACCGGGCCCAGCCGCCGTAGCGGACCACGAGCACCACCAGCCCGACGATGGTGATCGGCACGTAGAGAACGAAGCGCAGCAGGATCACGTAGGAGACCACCAGCCCGCCGGACCCTCCGAGCACCCGCGACCCGAAGGCCACGGCGGCGTCGAAGGTGCCGATCGAGCCGGGGGCCGCCGGCAGCGCGGCCACGAAGTTGGTCAGCCCGACCAGGTAGAGCGCTCCCGAGATGCTGAAGTCCAGCGCCACGGCGCGCGCGACAGCCAGGTAGACGCTGCCCTCGATGCACCACAGCACAACGGTCACGGCCAGCAGCGGGAGCCCCGGTTTGCCCCACAGCGCCCGCGGCGCGCCGGCCAGCGGACGTGCGTGATCGCGCACACGGTCCAGCAGGCCGCGGTTCTTGAGCACCACGAGCGCTGCCGCACCGACGGCCGTCAGGATCGCCAGGCCGGCGACGAGCACCACCGGGTGGGCGAAGGTCCGGTCGGGCAGCACGTGGCCCTTCAGCACGGCGTAGCCCACGATCAGGAACATGGCGGCCAGCACCATCAGGTCCATCACGCGCTCCGCCACGATCGTGCCCAGCAGCGTGCGCTTGCCCGCCTTGACGCGCTGGTCGAGGAGCACCACGCGCAGCAGCTCGCCCGCGCGCGCGGGCAACACGTTGTTGCCCATGTAGCCCACGGTGGTGAGCGCGTAGCAGTCGACCCGCGAAGCGTGGACCCCGGTGAGCTCGAGGATGCGGTGCCAGCGCTCCGCCCGCACCACCGTGGCGAGCCCGTACAGCGCGGCGGCGGCGCCCATCCAGCCGAGCGCCCCGCTCGTGTGCGGGAGGGTCGGGGCCTCCTGGTGGGACGCCCACCAGACGACCGCGGCGAGGGCGATCACGGAGAAGACGACCTGAAATAGCGCGAAGCGTCTGTTCATCGGTCTCAAGTGCTCGGCGCGCCGAATCTCCTCCGCATCCGGCGCGGGGCGCCGGGAGACCCTACGTGGACCAGCGGGTGAAGAGGCGTGCGGAGCGAACGGAAGTCAAACCTCCGCCAAGATCGAGAAGGTAGCAGGCGCATCGGCCGCTTCTACGTTCTCTTTCCGCTCGGCAAGCCGAGGCGCCGGCCCCCGGAGCCAGCCACTACCCTGCCCGCGATGATGGCTCGCTTCCTGGCCGCCGCGGCGTGTGGCGCCGCCCTCGCCCTGGCGGCCTGCGGCGGCAGCGACTCGCCGGCCGACTCGCCCGCATCGGGCAAGCCGCCAGACCCCAACGACAAGCGCGCGGTCGCCTTCGCCTGCCTGCGAGACGACAAGCAGCTGCCCGTCCGTATGGTCGGCGACAAGTCGATCCAGGTCGGCGATCGCGGCGGCCCGCGCGTGGAGTTCTTCGTCTCCAGCGGAGAGGCGGAGGGACGTCAGTTCGACGGCAACGCCCAGGGAGCGGAGCAGATCGGAGCGGCGCTGCTGTACATCAACCGCGGCAGCGAGGACCAGCTGAAGCTGGTCGAGGAGTGCCTCGACGATCAGTAGGCGCCGGCTTCGCCGGTCCTCCTGCTCGCTCCTAGGTTCCGCCCATCTTCAGCAGCCGGCCGCCCTGGACCTCGAAGACCTCGACCTTGTTGGCGCCCTTCTTGAACGATGTCTGGGGCACCAGCACGCCCATCAACTCGTCGCCGCCGGTGGCCAGCCGGAACGTGTTGCCCACCGCCCGGACCATCCCGTTCACCGATACGGCGATGTCCTTTGGCGGTCCGCTGCCCCCTGACACCCGGCCGGTGACCCAGATCGGAATCGTGGTGCCCTCCGGGTCGACGTCGGCGTAGGCGCCCGGCTCGGACAGCCTCGCCTTGGACTGCGAGCTTCCCGCGGACCGGGCCGGCCGGCCGAGCAGCTGCTGGTTGGGGCCGATCCGGTAGAAGCGGTCGCCGATCTCGCCCTCGCCGATCTCGCCCTCGCCGAACTTGTCGATCCGGCGGTCGATGGCCGCCTGCTTGAGCTGGGCGAAGCGCGCCTCGGGCATCCGGATCCAGCCGCTCAGGTCGCGCCGGAGCATCTTGAACTCGGTGCGGTCGCGCACCGCCTTGGAGAAGGCCGATTTCCCGTCCATCTTCGCCGGCGACCTGATGTTCAGGATGTCGAGGATCGTCGGGAGGATGTCGGTGGTCTCCACCACCGACCGGTTGACCTTGCCCCGCTCCTGATTGGGCGCCTTGATGAACAGCGGCACGGGCGCGATCTCGTCGACGTTGCTCTCGTTGGCCTTGCGGCGGTCGAACTGGCCCTTGCGGAACGAGACGCCGTGGTCGGCGGCGACAACCACCATCGCCTTTTCCCACATGCCCTCCTTCTTGAGACGCGCGATCAGCTCCTGGACCTCGAGGTCGGCGAAGCCGAGCTGCAGCAGGTGACGCTGCTGGAGCACGTCGACCTGCCCCTGGTCGCGATAGCTCTGACGCGAGATGCCGGGGATGGGCTCGGTGGCCACGCGCCGGTACTGGCGGCCGTCGGGCAGGTACTGCCAGGGCACGTGGGGCAGCAGCACGTGCTTGAAGTTCAGTGCCGGGCGCCTGGTGTCGCGGATCGACTGGATCCAGGCGTCCAGGCGCTTGTTGCGGCTGCCCTGGAGGTTGCCCTTGGTGTCGGGCTTGTCGCTGCCGGCGCTCGAGTCGCCTTTGCCCTCGCCGCCGCCGGCTCCGGGCTCGCCGCCGGCTCCGGGCTCGCCGCCGGCTCCGGGCTCGCCGCCGGCTCCAGATTCGCCGCCGGCTCCCGCCCCGGCGCCGCCGGAGGGGCCCCCGGACCCACCGCCGAAGTCGCCCCACGTCTCGGAGACCGAGGCCAGGCCCTTCTCGATCCCCGGGGGGGCGACCATGTGCTTGTAGACCAGGCTGAGGTCGTTGGTCATCGACTTCATCCGGTCCACGAACGGCTCCTCCAGGCGCACGTCCTTGCACAGCTTGCGCGGACAGACCGTGGTGGCCTCCTCGCTCACGTTCATCCTGTGGCTCTTGCCGAGGATCGCGAATATGGAGTTGGGATGGTCCGCGGGGGTGGGCAGGCGCTTTTCCTTCACCGGGTAGTCGCCGTCCATGATCGCCGGCCATGCCCTGGTGGTCGAGTCATAGATCGAGTGGGTGTTGGGAAACCAGGTGCCCTTGCTCGCCAGCTCCGCGAAGCCTGGATAGCGTTTGGCGTCGAGCTTCCCGTCGCGGGTCATCAGGTCGATCACGGGGAGCTCGTCCATGCCCAAGAAGACGATCGGCGCCCGCGAGCCCCCGGATGCCGACTTTGCCTCGGCGTCGCCCTGGATGGTGAGCTTGTGCACGGGCGAGATGAAGAGGAACAGCACCAGGAAGACCAGCGGCGCGGGCGTGAGCACGCTCAAGAACGAGCGCATCGGCTCGGCACGGGTGTAGAGAAAGGCCACCGCCACGCCTATCAGCAGCGGGACCAGGATCAGCACGGCGTCGCCCGCGTCCACCGCATTCTTCAAGGGCGGAAGGATCACCAGGCCGAGCAGCACGGCGATGTAGACCAGGTGGAGCACGTCGCCAGCGGTCCGGGACGCCAGCCCCACGAGCAGCTCGATCGCGAACAGCACGACGGGCGGCACGATCACCACCAGCAGGGCGAAGCTGATGATGTCCCACGGCGCCGAGCCGCGCGCGGCGAAGAACTCCGGGTTCTTGCCGAGCAGGTCGAACAGCGGTTGCGCCAGAGCGAACGTGCTCAGCGCGGCGATGTGCCCGAACGCGAAGAGGTTGCTGGGGCGCCAGTGCTTCTTGGGCGCCTCGGTGCCCTGGTCGTCGGGGCCGGCGGCCTCGCGGCCGCTCATCAGTCCTCCGCCGGGAGCGCGAGCGGTGCGCCCTGGCCCTTGGGCCGGGCGTAGTAGAGCAGCCGCGTGCCCGACGCCAGCCGCTCGCGGCGCTCGACGTCGAAGGAGTCCCACAGCACCCGCTCGAAGTTGCCCCGCTCGTAGTCGGTGTGCAGGCCCTCGCGCTTGCCGCTCAGCAGCTTCTGGACCATCGGATCCTCGTGGGTGGGGAACTCGATCACCAGGGACGTCTCGAGCGACGCGAGCCAGTCGATGAACTCGGCCACGGGGACGTTTGCGGTGATCGTGGTGTGGTGGATCAGCGCGAGCGCGAGCACCAGGTCGGGCACCCCGCGGCCGGCGAGGTCGCGACGCTCGGTCCCGCGCCAGCCGAGGTTCGGCGACTGGTCGGCCAGGTTCATCGTCAGCGTGAGGATGTTCTCGGCCCCCTCGTCGCGCAGCGTGCGGTAGAGCAGCTCCATCGGGCCCTGGTCGGCGTCGAGCGCCAGCACGTAGTCCGAGCCCTCGGCGGCTATCCGCGAGTAGCGGCCGTTGTTGGCCCCGATGTCCCAAGTCATCGGCCAGCGTTGGGAGGTGGCCACCTCGCGCACGAACTCGTCCTTTCGCTGCGCGTCGGCGTCGGAGTAGCTGTTGCGCTCGCCGTAGGCCACCCAGACGCCCTGTGGCGGGTTCCACTGGAGGCGGCCCACCACCTTGCGCATCTTGCGGACCTGGGCCAGCAGGATCTCCGACTGCATGTTGGCCCGCTTCAGGTCCCCCTTGACCTCGCCGGCACGGTCGGCGTACTTGGCCTCAAGCCGAGCGTGCAGGAAGACGCTGGTGGTGAAGCCCTTGCGGAAGCGGTCGCGGAAAGACGAGAGATCGCGCATCTGCGTGGGCGGGATTCCGTCGATCTGGCCACGCAACAGGCCGTGGTAGGGCACGTCCTTGACCGCCTGGAGCATCAGCGGGTAGAGGAAGAGCATGCAGAACTGGCGGTAGCCGACCCACCCCTCGCCCTCGCGCCGGCGCTCGAACGACCCTACGTCCACGAACACCGGCTTGCTGCCCTTGAACTGCACGTTGTAGGACGACGCATCCTTGAGCGTGAGCCCCTCCTTCAACGACGCCTCGAGCAGATCGAGTTGCAGCAGCGCGGCGTCCTTGAGCATCGAGAACGTCCACTCGTACGGGTAGGAGACGAACGGAATGCGCTCGTGCTTGAGCACGCCCGCACGCTCGTGCACGAGCAGGTTGGGGTGGGAGTCGGCCTCTTCGACGAGCTCGGTCCTGACCAGCCGACCGTCGGCTTGTGTGGACTCGAAGACCTTGGTGGCCTTCAGTGCCTCGAAGTCAGCGAGCCCGTCCCGCGAGAGGGCGCGGTACACCGCACCCTCCGCGTAGAAAATCCGGCTCTCTGGATCTCTGAAGGAGCCGGACTCGATGTCGAAGCCGGAGTCGTTTTTCGTAAGCGGAGCGTTCATGGAGACGTGGCGGGCAAACGGCCCACGCGGCACGCGCGCCATGGACACGCGGCGTCACGCAGAGTAGCTGGCCGGGGACGCCGCGTGACAGCGACGCCCCCGGCTAGAGCGGAGCTACGTGGTGTCTGGCTGACGTGGCTGCGTCTCCATCTCCTCCGGCTTGCGGATATGGAGGAAGACGAGCATGCGGCGCCAGTAGAACTTCACGGTCACGGCGAAACCGGCGAATCCGGCGGCGGCCATGGCTGCGATGGCGCTGCCGGTACCAGCGTCGAGATAGGCGAAAAGGTGGGTCATGAAAGGGAGGCTCCGTAACGGGCGGGGTTGGACAGCAGCCCAAGGTAGCAAAGCTTGTTACCAGGATGTTGCCCTTTGCACGGATGTGAAGCCGTGCCCGCTACCCCTCGCCCCCGCGTCGGACCCCCTCTCAAAGACCCGCCACCGTCCCGCAGCGACCAGCGAGCGCAGGCTGCCCACCGGCAGCGCCGGGTCCGCCTGGGCCACGAGCGAGCTGGGGTCGCGCCTGCCGGCCGCGAACACGAGCGCTGCCCCCCTCGAACGTTCGACCTGGCCGACCGGCAAGGTGGTCAGCCACGCCATGTGGGGCGTAAACGCCCTGTCCACGGCGGGCGCACCGCGCTTCACCACGGTGTCGCCGCCGCCCGCCCGGCTGACCGCGACACCCAGGTCGGCGTCGAGCTGCGCGGTTTGCCGGGCCTGCCGCGCTTCCCGCTTGAGCCCGCCGACCCCGTCCAGTACGAAGGGCACCGATATCGCGGCCAGCAGCGCAGCGGTCGCGGCCGCTGCCGCCGGGCGCGGGGTGAGCGCCACCAGGCGCGCCGCGGCGACGCCGGTGAGCACGCAGGCGACCACGATCGCCGGCAACAGGTAGCGCGAGTTGCCCGAGAAGCCGGCCTGGGTCATCCCGACGAACAGCGCCAGGACCCCGACCGCAGCGCCGGCCAGTCCCAGCTCGAGCCGGTCTCGCCGGCGCACGGCCAGGACGATCGCAGCCAGGAGTCCGGCCTCCAGCAGCGGTCCGGCCACCCCGTGCGCACGACCGAGCGCCTCCAGCCACGGGTGCTCGCGCAGCGACAGACTCCACGACGGCTCGCTGCGAGCCTGCGCCCCCGCCCCCAGCGGCTGGCCCGAGCCGATCCACTCGGGCACCAGCCACAACGCGGCCAGCGCGGCGGCCAGCCCAACAGTCATTCGCCGCATGTCGGGCTCGGCCCGCCAGCACCACGCGCCGTAGAGGGCCACGAAGGGAAAGACCTCGGGGCGCATCAGGCACGCGGCGAAGCCCAGCACCAGCGCACCCCGGCGCGAGCCGTCCAGGTGGCTGTGCAGCGCCCACAGCATCAGGGCCGCGGCCAGCGGCGCCTCGTTGCCGTGCGCCGCGTAGCGCAGCCACTGGGGGGTCAGGGCCAGCGCGACGGCGGCCACGACGCCCGCCGCGACCCCGCCGGGGCCCGCTCCCACCAGCCGGCGGGCGAGCCGGAAGGCCAGCGCCAGGGCGAGCAGCGCGCCCGCGCGCGCGACCACCAGCCAGAGGGCGGGCGGCAGCGAGTCGTCCAGCGCTCCGAACGGGGCGAACAGAGTCGTGAAGGCCACCGGCAACGGCTTCCAGGACGGGCCGCCGGTGGTGTCGAGGCGCAGATGGGCGAGCTCGCGACCCCACACGATCCACGACCACGGATCGTAGGTTGGAGCGGACGGGAGCACCAACGAGAGCACGGCCAAGCCGAGGCAGACGAGGATCAGGGTGCGCACCGGCGGGGACGCTACGAGCGGCTACGCGCCACCCGGTGAAGCCCGTGCAACCGAGTCGTGAAGATTTGGGCCACGACCTGTGAAGCCGCTCGGCGCAGGGGAAAACGTCGCTGCGACGGGCCGCGCGGTTACCCTGACCGCTCCCCGTGAAGCTGATCATCCAGATTCCCTGCAAGGACGAGGCGGAGCAGTTGCCGGCGACGCTGGCCGACCTCCCGCGCGAGGTCTCCGGCTTCGACTCCGTGGAATGGCTGGTGATCGACGACGGCTCCACCGACCGCACGATCGAGGTCGCGCGCGCCGGCGGGGTCGACCACATCGTGAAGCTGACCAACAACAAGGGCCTGGCCGCGGCCTTCCAGGCCGGCCTGGACGCCTGCCTGAAGCTCGGCGCCGACGTGATCGTGAACACCGACGCCGACAACCAGTACTACGGCGGCGACATCCCCAAGCTCGTCGAGCCGATCGCCGAGGGCCGGGCCGACATGGTGGTGGGCGACCGCGAGACCGACTCGATCGATCACTTCTCGCCGCTGAAGAAGCGGCTGCAGCGCCTGGGCAGCGCCGTGGTACGCCGCGCCTCGGGCACCACCGTGCCCGACACCACCTCGGGCTTTCGGGCCTACAACCGCGAGGCGGCCCTCCAGATCGTGGTGGTCTCGCGCTTCACCTACACGCTGGAGACGATCATCCAGGCCGGCAAGACGCTGGTGGCCGTGGACCACGTGCCCATCCGGACCAACGAGAAGACCCGCGAGTCGCGCCTCTTCCCCTCCATGTGGTCCTACGTGCGGCGCAACTCCGTGGCCATCTTCCGCGTGTACGCGCTCTACGAGCCACTGCGCGTCTTCATGATCGCGGCCGGCGTGGTGGCCCTGCCGGCCACCGTCATCTGGATCCGCTTCCTCTACTTCTTCTTCTCCGGCGAGGGCGAGGGCCACGTGCAGTCGCTGATCCTGGGCTCGACGCTGCTGCTCATCTCGGTGCAGTTCGTGGCCCTGGGCGTGATCGCCGACATCCTGGCCGCCAGCCGCACGCTCTCCCAACGCACCCTGGAGCGCGTGCGCCGGGTCGAGCTGAGCCTGGGGGTGGAGCCCTCCCACTACGAAGCCGCCGACCGCGAGGGGCGGTCCACCACCGGCGCGGACTCCGGACCCGCCACCGGCAAGCCCGCCGACTCCTCGCGCGAGCGCGAGCGGGTCGGCCTGTGAGCTCGGGAGTCGCGACCCCCGGGTCCACCGACCCGGGCACCGCGCCCACCGGCAACACCTTCGACAAGTACGGGTCCGAGAATCCCGTGGTCAAGCGCCTGATGGCCCGCTTTAACGCCACCCTGGACGAGCTGTGGGGCCGCGCCGCGCCCCGCAGCGTGCTGGACGTGGGCTGCGGCGAGGGCGTGCTCACCCATGAGTGGGCGGGTCGCCTGGGCGCCGGCCGGATCGTGGGCATCGACCTGGACGACCCTGCGTTGAAGGACGAGTGGGACAAGCGCCGGCGAGCGAACCTCGAGTACCGCGTCGAGGAGGCCACCAGCCTGCCCTTCGCCGACGGGGAGTTCGACCTGGCCACCGCGATCGAGGTGCTCGAGCACGTGCCCGACCCCGGGGCCACGGTGGCGGAGATGGCGCGGGTGGCCGATCGTCACCTGCTCGTGTCGGTTCCCCGCGAGCCGATGTGGCGGGGTCTGAACCTGGCCCGGGGCGCGTACGTGAAGGATCTGGGCAACACGCCCGGCCACGTGAACCACTGGTCCAAGCGCTCGTTCGCGAGCCTGCTGGGTCGCCACGGGCAGGTCGTGGAGGCACGGTCCCCGTTTCCCTGGACCATGCTGTTGGTCCGGCTGTGAACCTCGTTCGGTGCTCGCCCGGCCGGCGGCCGGGCTGCGCTCCTCTCGCCTAGCTGGTGGCCGGGTCGGCGGGAGCGGGCTATCAGAAGGGAGCCGCGATCCTGTCGGCGGGGATCGGGGCCACCGGCCTGGTCACCTACGGCTACTTCTCGCTGGCCAGCCACTCGCTGAGCGAGTCCGACTACGGACAGATCACGCTGCTGTGGTCGGCCGTGTTCATCACGGTGTCGGTGCTCTACCGCCCGGTGGAGCAGCTGCTTTCGCGGACGATCGCCGATCGCGACGCGCGCGGCCGGAGCGGTCGCGAGCACCTGCGCGTGGCCGCCACCATCCAGCTGGTCCTGGGCGTGGTGTTCGTGGTCGCGGCACTGGCGCTGAAGGGCCCCATCCGCGACGACCTGTTCGACGGCTCCTCGACTCTGTACGCGGTGCTGATCGTCGCGGTGCTGGCCTACGCGGTCTCCTACTTCGCGCGCGGGTTCTTGGCCGGTCAGCGCCGCTTCGGCCTGTACGGGGGCCTGGTGCTGATGGAGGCGCTGTCGCGCGTGATGTTCGCGCTGGCCGTGGCGGTAGGGGTCGCCGAGGGGCAGTCGGTGGTGGCGCTGGGCATGGCCGCAGCGCCGATCGTGTCGCTGGCCGTGGTTCCGCTCGCGCTCGCGCGGGCCCGCCCGGTCGAGAGTCCCCTCTCCGACGAGGAAGCCGCCGCGGAGGCGCGCGTGCTGGATGAGGCGGCGGCCGGCGAGCCCGGCGCCGAGCCCCAGTTCACCCTGACCCACGGCACGGGCTTCGCGGTCGCGGTGCTGCTGATCATGCTCTCGGAGCAGACGTTCCTGAACGCCGGCCCGCTGCTGGTCAAGGCCACCGAGGGTGACGGGGGCGCGGCCCTGGCGGGCTTCGTCTTCAACGTGCTGCTGATCGCCCGTGCGCCGCTGCAGCTCTTCCAGGCCGTGCAGACATCGATCCTGCCCCACCTCACACGCCTGGGCGCCCGCGGGGAGACCGATCCCTTCCGGCGCAGCGTGAACGTGACGCTGACCGCTGTGGCCGGGTTTGCCGGAGTCGTTGCGCTTGGCATGGCCGTCGCCGGGCCGCTGGTCATGGACCTCGTGTTCGGCGGCGACTTCGGCTACGACCGGCTGGGGCTGGTTCTGATCTCCGTCGGAATGGGCCTCTACCTGGCCGCCGCCACCCTCAACCAGGCGCTGCTCGCCCGCGACCGGGCACGGCAGGCGTGCGCCTGCTGGCTGGGCTCGGCGGCAGCGTTCGTCGGCTTCCTGCTCATCCCTGGGTTCGACGACCGCGTCCTCCAGGTCGAGGCCGGCTACGTGGGCGGGGCGCTGCTGCTGTGCGGGCTGCTCTATGCGCTGTACCGCGACCGATAGGTTCTCTCTAACGATTCAGCGCCTGAAGAGCCGCCTGACCTCGAAGTAGCCCGGCTTGGGCCGCCCGTCCGCGCCGATGATCCCCTTCTGGTTGTACGGCGGCTTGGGCTTGGGGTTGCCGCCGCTCCAGGCCGAGTGCACCCGGAAGTCGCTCATCACCCAGACGATCGAGCCGTTGAGGTAGGGCCGCGTGGCCGCCGCGGCGACGTGACGGCGCAGGTAGCCGGCCTGGAACGCGTAGGTGCCCTTCTCCCGGGCGGGTCCCGGGCGATTGGCCTCGGCGCCGAACTCGGTCAGAAACAGGGCCGCGCCGGGCTGCAGCCGGTGTAGGCGGTCGAGGTAGGGCGCGAGCTTGTCGGTATAGGCGGGCGGGCGCGGTGGGAGGGCGCCCCGGTACCAGCCGAAGTACTCGTTGACACCGAGCGCGTCGAAGACGCGGAAGGCCGGATGGGCATCGTCGGGGGCGCCGTAGCGCGCCACCCGGTCCAGCGCCACCAGACGGGTGGGATCCAGCGCGCGGACGCGCGCTGCGGCGCGGCGCATGAACTCGATCTGCCCGCGCCTGACCGGAATCGGCAGCTCGTTGGCCACCGAGAAGGCGATCACCGACGGGTGGCCGCGATCGCGCAGCACGGTCTGCTCGTTCACGCGGACGGCCGCGCGGCGCACGTCCGGCCTGGCCCAGTTGTCGTTCTGCACCAGGTTGACCGGCGCCTGGTCCCACACCAGCACGCCGCGGCGGTCCAGCGCCTCCAGCAGCGCCGGGTGCAGTGGGTAGTGGGCCCGCACGAGGTTGGCGCCCAGGTCGTCGATGCGGCGCAGCAGCCGCGCACGCTGCCGGGGACCCCAGGCTGAGCCCACGCGCGGATCGTCCTCGTGCACGCTGATCCCCTTGACGTGCAGCGGCCGCCCGTTGAGCAGCACCCTCCCGTCGGACAGCTTGCGCAGGTCGCGAACGCCGAACCACGTGCGGTAGCCCCCTCCCCCTCCCCCTCCCGTGGCCCGCACGGCGAGGCCATAGCCGGCCGGCCGGCGGATGTCCCACAGCCTCGGTCGCTCGATGGTGAGGTCCCCCACCGCCTCTGCGCGCCCGCCCGGGGCCAGGACCGGCGAGGCAAGCTCGATCGACCGGCCGTCGAGAAGCGCTGTCACGCGCGGGCGCAGGGCCCGGGGACCGAGGTTGCGCACCAGCGCCCGCACCTGCACACGCGCCGGACAGGTGGGACAGGCCATCCGGGGCAGGGCCTGGGCGCGGGCGACGTCCACGCCGCGCGCCGGCCGGATGGTCACCTCGCGATGGATCCCGCCGAAGTTCCACCACGGACCGTTGCCGTAGCGGTGAAATCGTGCCCGGCGCCAGTGCGTGAGATCGGTGGGCCGGCGCAGCGACGAGACGCGGACCACCAGTCGGTTGCGTCCTGCGCGCAGGCCGCGCAGATCGACCTCGAAGGGCAGGTAGTTGCCGGTGTGGCGGCCCACTACGCGGCCGTTGAGGAAGACCGTCGTGCCGTACCCGGCGGCCTCGAAGCGCACTATCCAGCGTGTGCCCGCGGGCTTTCTCGGCAGCCGCAGCTCGCGCCGGTACCAGCCCACCGAGGCACGGTTGAGCTTCTTCTCCGCGCCGTTGAAGTCGTTGGGCACCGAGACCTTCCTCCAACCCTGCAGAGAGCGCTGTCGCGCGTAGCGCCGCTTTACGCCCACGCCGTCGTCATCGAGCCGGAACCGCCACGTGCCCCCCAGCAGCAGCCGCCCCGGCTGGCCCTCGCGAACGGGCCGGTCGATGCTGGGCGCTTCCGCCGGTCCGGGCCCCTCCCGTGCCCCGCAGCCCACGGTTGCGCACAGCGCGGCGAGAAGTGCCGGCCAGCGGAGATCGGACGCGCCCGGCACGGGGCGGGATTCTCCTGGCCCGCGCCGCCCAGCTTGCTCACATGCGGTGAAGCACGGTCGCTAGCGTCGGAACATCCTCCGCACCGCCCAGAAGGCGGGCTTGGGGCTGCCGTCGATTCCGATCATCCCCTTCTGGTTGAACGGCGGCCGGGGCCGCGGGTTGCCGCCGTTCCAGCCGCTGTGCACGCGGAAGTCGCGCAGCGCCCAGATCATCGCGCCGCCCAGGTAGGGGCGCGTGTCGGCCACCGCCAGGTGGCGCTTCAGGTAGCGGGCCTGGAAGGCGTATGTGCCCTTCCTCCCGACCGCTCCGCCGCGGTTGGCCTCCGCGCCGAACTCGGTCAGGAACAGCGCGGCGTGGGGTTGCTGGGAGTGAAGCGTGTCCAGGTAGGGGCCGAGGTCCTTCGTGTAGGCGGGGGGCCGGGGCGCAAAGGCGCCCCGGTACCAGCCGAAGTACTCGTTGACCCCGAGCGCGTCTACGGCCCGCCACACGGGATGGGCGTCGTCGGGGGCGCCGTAGCGCGCCACGCGGTCGATGGCCACCAGGCGCGTCGGGTCGAGCTCGCGCACCCGCGCCGCGGCCCTACGCACGAAGTCGATCTGGCCTTGGCTGATCGGCACGGGCAGCTCGTTGGCGATCGACCACGCCAGCACCGAGGGATGCCCGCGGTCGCGCAGGACGGTCTGCTCGTTGAGGCGGACGGCGTTGCGGCGCACGTCGTCCCGAGCCATCTGATCGTTCTGGACCTGGTACACCGGCGCCTGGCTCCAAACGGCCACCCCACGCCGATCGAGCGCTTCGAGCACCGCCGGATGCAGCGGATAGTGGGAGCGCACCACGTTGGCGCCGAGCTGGTCCACGCGCCGCAGCAGATCGCGGCGCTGGGCCGAGCGCCACGCCGCACCCACGACCGGCGAGTCCTCGTGTGCGCTGACGCCACGCAGGCGCAGCGCCCGGCCGTTGAGCAGCACGCGGCCGTCGGGAAGCTTGCGCAGGTCGCGCACCCCGAAGCGGGACCGATAGATCGACTCGGACCCGGCCACCCGCGCTCGCACGGTCAGGGGGTAGAGGTTGCCGCGCCGGATGTCCCACAGCCGCGGGCGGCCGATGTTCACGTCGGTCACCGTCTCGCGACGCTCGCCGGGGCGCAGCACCGGCAGCGCCGCCGTGACCCGGTGCCCGCCCACGCGCGCGGTCACGCTGGGCTGCGCCGGGCGCGGGCCGAGGTTGCGCACCAGCGCGCGGACCTGGACGGTGGCCGCACACGTCGGACAGGCCATCCGGGGCAGCGCCTGGGCCCTTTGCACGTCCACCCCCCGCGCCGATCGCACCGTCACCTCGCGGTGGATCCCGCCGAAGTTCCACCATCCACCGGTGCCGAATCCGTGAAAGCGCGCCGGGCGCCAGTGGCTCAGGTCCGTGCGCGCCCGCAACGAGGAGATCCGGACCACGAGCCGGTTGCGCCCGGGACGCAGCCGGTCGAGGTCCGCCTCGAAGGGCAGGTAGCCGCCGGCGTGCTCGGCGATCTTGCGACCGTTGAGAAAGACGGTGGCGAAGTGCCCGGCCCCCTCGAAGCGCACGATCCAGCGCGTGCCCCGCGGCCTGGCGGGCAGCCTGAAGTCGCGCCGGTACCAGCCGACCGACGCGCGGTTGAGCTTCCTCTCCTTGCCGTTCCAGTCATAGGGCAGCGAGATCCGCCTCCACCCCCTTGTGGAGCGCTGGTGCTGATAGCCAAGCCGCAGGCCGGCGCCCGCGTCGTCCAGGCGAAAGCGCCACGTTCCGCCCAGCAGCAGCCGGCCCGACTGCCCTTCGGCCACCGGAGGCCGGCCACGGGGAGCCTCGGCGCTTCCCGCTTCGGGGGCCGGCGTGATCAGCAGGTACGCGAGGACCAGGAGTGTTGCGCCAAGCGTCGATCCCCGCATCCGCGGGTCACAGTATCTTCACTTCTTGCCCTTCGGGGAGTGCTAGCGAGATGTAAAGATTCGCTTCACCTCATCGTAAGCGGGTTTCGGCTTGCCGGCCAGGTCCAGCAGCCCCTTGTGGTTGTAGGGCGGGTCCGGGATCGGATTGCCCCCCGCCCAGTTGGGGATCACGCGGAAGTCGCGAACGTTCCAGACCATGGCGCCGTTCACGAACGGACGGGTGTCGATGGCCTGCAGGTGCTCGCGCATGAAGCGCGCCTGGAAGGCAAAGGTCCCCTTCTCCTCGACCGGGCCGTCGCGGTTGGCCTCGGCCCCGAACTCGGTCACGAACAGCGCGGCTCGGGGCTGTTGGCGGTGCAGGGTGTCGAGGTAGGGGCCGAGGTCGGCGCTGGTGGTCTCGGGAATCGGGGGAAACGCTCCGCGGTACCAGCCGAAGTACTCGTTCACCCCCAGCGCATCGAAGGTCCGCAGCACGGGGTTTGAGTCCTCGGCCGCACCCACCCGGGCCACGCGGTCGATCGCGACCAGCCGCGTGGAGTCGAGCCTGCGGACGGCGGCCGCCGCGCCCCGCATGAAGCTCGCCTGCTGAGGGGTCACGGGGTCGGGCAGCTCGTTGGCGATCGACCACGCGATCACCGACGGGTGGCCGCGGTCGCGGCGGACCATCTCCCGGTTGACCGCCACGGCGTTGCGGCGAACGGCGGGGAGCGCCCAGCGGTCGTTCTGCACCTGGTACACGGGGGCCGCGTCCCAGACCGCCACGCCGCGACGGTCGAGCGCCTCCAGCAACGCGGGATCGAGCGGATAGTGGGCGCGCACCACATTGGCCCCGAGGTCGTCCACCCGGCGCAGGAACGAGGCGCGCTGGGGAGCACGCCAGGCCGAGCCGACCAGGGGATCGTCCTCGTGCACGCTGACCCCGCGCAGCCGCCGGGCCGCCCCGTTGATCAGCACCGTGCCGTCCGCGCGCTTGCGCAGGTCGCGCACCCCGAAGGAGGTGCGGTAGCGCGCGGTCAGGGACCGGGCCCCCTTTCCCTCCCCCGGCACCCGGGCCTCGGCCAGCAGGCCGTAGAGATTGCCGCGCCGGATGTCCCAGCGCTTCGGCTTGCGGATGGTGAAGCGGGTCACGAGCTCGCGCCGCTGCCCCGCCGCGAGGTAGCGCGGGGCAAGCCTGATGCGGCGGCCGGCCACGCGCAACGTGATCTGCGAGCGGACCTTGCGAGGGGTCGGGTTGTGCAGGCCCAGGTGGACCTGGACCCGGGCCGCGCACGCCGGGCAGGCCAGCCGGGGCACGGCCTGGACCCGCTCGATGTCCACGCCCCGGACCGGGCGGATCGATACCTCGCGGTGGATGCCGCCGAAGTTCCACCAGCCGCCGTTGCCGAATCCGTTGAAGCTCGCCTTGCGCCAGTGGCTGAGGTCGTTGCTCGAACGCAGCGAGGAGATGCGCACCACGAGCCGGTTGCGGCC
>JAABUR0100004600.1_pt1 | contig 18320 bp, 17 predicted proteins | sample 5560091 | NCBI WGS metagenome assembly JAABUR01 (sample SAMN10711879, study PRJNA513375) | rock metagenome | isolation source: Antarctica rocks | place: Antarctica: Victoria Land, University Valley sud | reverse complement strand
CACCCCGCCCCGCCCGACCTGCGGCCGGAGGTCCTGGCGGATCTCCGCCTGCTGATCGACCGCGGCACCGGCGGCGCGCGCCGCTGCCTCGTCGAGTTCACCGTCGTCGGCGCGGTGACGTGGCAGGCCGCCCCCGTCGAGTTCGTGCCGTTGCTGGATGCGGATGGGGCGGTCGTGGCGGGGGCGCGCGACGCGGGGGTCCGGCTGACGACGAGCGGGCTGGAGGGGTACGCGACGATCGTGTCCTTCCAGTCCCCCCTTGGCGACCCGGCGACCCCCACGAGCTTGCCCCAGGGCTCGCCCTGTGCCCCGGCGGCCCCGGCCACGCCCTCCCAGGTGGCGCGCGATCGGCACCGGGCGCTGCGCGGCGAGGCGCTCGCCGTCCTCGTCGAGTTCCGCGACGGGGCCTGGGTCGCGACCGAGGCCCGGGCCGCGGGCACCGGGTTGCCGTAACCCCGCGGTCGGCGCGCCGTCGTGCGCGACGGTCCCCGACCGTGGACGAGCGGCCCGTGGCGGCCCGCCGCTGGCGCCAGCGGCGGGCCGCCGCCCCATCGGCGTGCGTGCCGGCGCATGGTCGGGGGCCGGGTGGCCTGGTCGGCGCGCCGCGCCGTTGTCGTGGCGGCGCCAGCCGGGAGGTCCGTGATGCGCGCGCCCACGCACGCCCGGTGACGGCGCGCCCTGGCGACCATCCGCAGCACCGTGGCCCGTGACGACGACGCGCCCCGGCGCAACACCCACGTCGAGACGACGACCGCGCCGTTCGTCGACGTGGCGGCGCGTCCGGCGAACCACCGGGCGCGCCGCGGGCGTGACCTGCTGCCCGCGCTCCCGCTCGCGTGGTCCTCCCGCGCCGCGGATCGTCGCCGCGGCGCGGGAGGACCACGCGAGCGCCCGGCCCGGTGCGGTCCGCCGCCCGGTGGCAGGCGCGCGCCACCCGGCGTTGCGCGCGACGACTGCCCCCGCGACCACGCGGGCGAGCGGGCGACGTGCGGTCACCGCAGGGGCACGGGAGGCGCGACGCTGCCCGCCGGGCGGTCGTCGTCCCCGGCGGGCAGGTCGTCGCCGCACACCGTCGCCGGGTCCGGGCGGTGGCGCGTAACCGGCGGGATCGGGCGCGAGTGGCCGACGGCGTGGTCGCGAGTGCCCACATGGTGCGGTTGGTGCGCGCGGTGCCGCTCTGCGCCGCCACATGCGTCGGCGTCAGCCCCACCGGCCGTCGTGCCGTGCATGGCACTGCGTCGTCGTCAGCACGCGAGACGGCGGCCGGTGGGGGGGACGATGCCAGGCAACGTATCCCTTGAGATCCATAGCAAAGCAGCTGCGGTGCCTGTCAATTGGTGAACAAGGTAGCACCAACCTGACGACAATTAACTGGCACCGCTTCCGGTCTGCTCGCGGCCCCGCTCAGACGTGCCTCAGGCGTAAAGAGATCGGGGCGATCATGGCACTCTCTGAGTAGGGCGGGACTAGCCCCCTCCACTGGAGAGGAGGCCACCATGGCCGAGGAGTGCCGCGACGACGCCGAATTCGACGCCCTGCTCAGGCGTGCCCTGCAACGCCACCGCCTCCGCGCGGACTTTGCCCGATGGGTCGTGCGGGCGATCCAGGCCGATCGGCGCTGGCGCGACCAGACTCCACCGCGCAACGAGCCGGCTTGCCCGCCCCGGCGCCGGCCGCCGCGGCGGCGCGGTCATGATGACGCCGACAGGTGAGGTGTCACCGCGTCGGTGTCGTCACGCCCCAAGGCCGGGGGTTGCGCGCCAGCCGTAAAGCCGGGCCGGGGAATGTGGCACTATAGAGGCAGGGGGACCGGGCGAGGGCGCCGGTCCGGCGCGCACAGGAGGAGGCCGATGCAGCTCACGACCCTGATCGCGCGGGTCCGCGCGGGCGATCCGTCCGCCTTCACGACGCTGGTGCAGCGCTACCAGGAGCTGGCCCTGGGCTACGCCTTCGCCATCCTGCGGGACTTCCCCCTCGCGCAGGACGCGGCGCAGCAAGCGTTCATCGAGGTCCATGGGAGCCTGGCCGGGCTGGAGGATCCCGAGAAGTTCCCCGGCTGGCTGCGCGGGATCGTGCGCCACCAATGCGCCCGGCTGGTGCGCCGGCGGCGCGTGCTGACGGTCGCCCTGGACGCGGCGGCCGGCGTCGCCGCGGCGACGCCGGGGCCGGAGCGGCGCGCGGAGGACCGGGAGGCGCTCGACCTGGTACTCCAGGCCGTCGCCACCCTCCCGCCGCTCGAGCGGGAAGTCGTCGTGCTGTACTACATCAGGGAATACTCGCAGCGGGAGGTCGCCGCCTTCCTCGGGCTGCCGGTCACGACGGTGAACAACCGGTTGCACGCGGCGCGCCGACACCTCCGGGCCGCGTTCCTACCGCTGTCGGCGGTCAGTCGTGCGCTTGAGCGACACCGCCTCCCCGCCGGCTTCGCGTCCGAGGTGGGGCGCATCGTGCGGGTACGCGGCCCGCTCGTGGACATCCGTTGCGCCGACGGTGCCGTGCCGGCGATCTTCGACGCGCTCACCGTGGCTGGTTCGGCGCCCGATAGTGGCCCGCTGCAGGTCGCCCAGCATCCCGGCGGCGGTATCGCCCGGTGCATCGCGGGACCGACGGCGAGCGCGCCCGCCGGTCCCGACCGGCCGGTGACCCGGGCGGACGACCCGGGCGGGCGGGCGCTCGGGCACGAGACGGTACGGCTGGTCGTGGAATTGCTGGGCCGACACCCCACGCCCGGGCCGACCGCCCTGCTGGAGACCGGCATCAAGGCCATCGATCTCTTCTGCCCCTTCCCGGAGGGGGGGCGGATCGGCGTCTTCAGCGACATCGGCGTCGGCAAGATGGTGCTGCTCCAGGAGTTGGTGCGGCGCATCCCCGGCGCGCGCCCCCGCCTGACGGTGTTCGCCTTCGTTCGGGCCGCCGACGAGATCCCGTTCCTGCGCCGGCTCGCCGACCGGGAGGCGGACGTTTTCCCCTCATCCGCGGCGGTCCAGGTCGTGTACCTGCCCGTCGATGATCCGCGAGCGCTCGCGGCCGACCCCGCCGCGACCGGCTTCGATGCGACGGTATACCTGACGCGCCGACTCGCCCTGGCGGGGGTGTTCCCCGCCATCGATCCCCTGGTGTCCTCGTCGCGCCTGCTGCGCGCCGACACCGTCGGGGAGGAGCACCACGCGACGGTTCGGGCGGCCCGCCGACTGGTGCGGCAGGATCGGCAGCGGCGGGCCGGTGACGGCCCGGCGTCGCCGCCCGACGACGAGCGAACGCCGACGCCCCGCATCGGGCGCGTCGAACAGTTCTTGGCCCAGCCGCTGTTCGTCGCCGCGCCCTGGACGGGCCGTCCCGGCCAGTTCGTCCCGCGCGATGCGGCGGTGCGCGGCGTGCGGGCGGTGGTCGCCGACGCCGGGCAATCCGCGAGCGCCGGCGACCGCAACACCGCGGTCGACCATCCCCGGTCCCGAGCCCGTGCCGCCACACCCGCTGCACGCGGGTAAGGGCATAGACACCAAGCCGCGGTGCCCGGTCGCAACGGGTCCCCCCTATCCCCGCGATGTCAGACGCAAAGCTGTCGCCCACAACGTGGCACTCCTTGGTAGGGGTGACGCACCGGCGCAGACGCGCCCGAGTGTGGCACCGGTCGAGGAAGGGAGATATGGCAATGCGCTTGTCGCTGCTGGCCTACTGGTCGCTGCTGGCCGACTACCTGCGCGGCCAGCGGGGCCGGGTCGCGGCCCTCGCCGTGCTGCTCTGCGGCGGGATCGCGGCCCAACTCGCCAACCCGCTGATCCTGCGCTTCTTCATCGACGCCGCGGTCGCCGGCCGGTCGCCGGGCGTGCTGACCGCCGCCGCGGCCCTCTTCGTCGCCGTCGCGCTGGTCGGCCAGGGCGTCGGGCTCACGGAGACCTACCTCGCCGAGCAGGTGGGATGGCGCGCCACCAACGCCCTGCGCGCCGATCTCGCCGCGCACTGCCTCGGGCTCGACCCGGCGTTCCACCGCGCTCACCCGCCCGGCGCGCTGATCGAGCGAATCGACGGCGACGTGACGGCGCTGGCCAACTTCTTCTCCCGCTTCGTCATCGCCGTGCTGGGCAACCTGATCCTCCTGGGGGGGATCCTCGCCATCCTCTTCGGCGTCGACCCGCGCGCGGGCCTCGCCCTGACGGCCTTCACGCTCCTCGTCCTGCTGGCGCTGCATCGCCTGCGGGAGGTGGCCGCGCCGCGCTGGCGGGCTTTCCGCGCCGCGAGTGCGGACCTGTACGGCTTCCTGGAGGAGCGCCTGCGCGGCGCGGAAGATCTGCGCCCCAACGGCGCCGTCGGCCACACGCTGGGGCTGCTGGTGCCCCTGCTAGGGACCCTGCTGCGCCGGTTCCGCGCCGCGTCGGTGGCCGCGGGCGCGTCCTGGGGTGCCACGGTGGTGCTGTTCGCCCTTGGGTCCGCCGTCGCCCTCGGGCTGGGGGCGGCCCTCTTCCGCGCCGGCGCGATCACGATCGGCACGGTCTACCTCATCTTCAGCTACACCGAGCAACTGCGTCGCCCGCTCGAGCAGATCAGCCGCCAGGTCCAGGATCTGCAGCAGGCCGCCGCCGGGATCGCCCGGGTGCGGGAACTGCTGGACACGCGCAGCGCCATCACCGACGGTGCCGGCGCCCCGCTGCCGGGCGGGGCGCTCGCGGTGACGTTCGCGGGCGTCTCGTTCGGCTACGACGCCGGCGAGCCGGTGCTGCGCGAGGTGAGCGTCGACCTGCCGGCGGGACGCACCCTGGGCGTGCTGGGGCGCACGGGCGGTGGCAAGACGACGCTCGCGCGCCTGCTGTTCCGCCTCCACGATCCGGATGTCGGCACGATCCGACTGGGTGGCGTCGACCTCCAGGACCTGCGCCTCGCCGACCTGCGGGCGCGCGTCGGCCTGGTCACGCAGGACGTGCAGCTCTTCGCCGCCAGCGTCCGCGACAACCTCACCTTCTTCGACCGGCGGATCCCGGACGAGCACCTCCACCGCGTGCTGGCCGAGCTCGGCCTCGCGGCCTGGTCTCGCGCCCTGCCGGCCGGGCTCGACACGCCGCTGGCACCCGATGCCCTGTCGGCGGGCGAGGCCCAGATGCTCGCCCTGTGCCGGGTGTTCCTCAAGGATCCCGGGGTGGTGATCCTCGATGAGGCCTCCGCCCGGCTCGACCCCGCCACCGAACGGCAGCTCGACCGGGCGCTCGAGCGCCTGCTGGCGGGGCGGACGGCGATCGTCATCGCCCACCGCCTGGCGACCGTAGCGCGCGCCGATGACATCGTCATCCTGGAGGGCGGGCGGATCGCCGAATACGGGCCGCGCGACCGGCTGGCGCGCGATCCCGACTCGCGCTTCGCGCGCCTGCTGCGCGCTGGGCTGGCGGAGGTGGCGGGATGACGACGTGGCGGCTCCTCTGGCGGCTGGTGCGCCACCGGCCGGGGCTCTACCTCCTCGACGCGACGCTGGCGGTCGGGGGGTGGCTCCTCTTCCTGGTGCCGGGCTTCCTTGCCCGCGCGGTCTTCGATGCGCTGACGGATCGGGCGGGGCGCGGTACCGCCGTGTGGGGCCCGCTCGCCCTGCTCGTGACCGCCCAGGCGGCGCGGATGCTACTCACCCTGACTAACCTGGCGGCCGACGCGACGTTCACGCAGGCGGTCGGCGCGCTGGTGCGGACGAATCTGCTCGCCCGCATCCTTGCGCGGCCGGCGGCGCGGGCGATCCCGGCCACGTCGGGCGAGGCGATCAGCCGCTTCCGGGACGATGTCGACGAGTTGGCCCGCTTCCCGGGCTTCACCGTCGCCCTCGACCTGCTCGGCGCGGCGGCCTTCGCGGTCGTCGCCCTGACGGCCATGTTGCGCATCGACGCGGCCGTCACGCTGGTCGTCTTCCTGCCGTTGGGCGGCGTGGTCGCGGCCGCCCAACTCGCCGCCGCGCGGGTCGCGCGCTACCGGCGCGCGAGCCGCGCGGCGACCGGCGCCGTGACCGGCCTGCTGGGCGAGGCGTTCGGGGCCGTCCAGGCGATCCAGGTCGCCGACGCCGCGCCCGGTGTCATCGCCCGGTTCCGCGAGCTGAACGAGGCCCGGCGCGGGGCGACGGTGCGCGACCGGGTTTTTAGCGAGGCGCTCAACGCGATCTTCTTCAACACCGTCAACCTCGGCACCGGGCTGGTCCTGCTCTTCGCGGGGCGGGCGATCCGGGCCGGCACCTTCAGCGTCGGCGACTTCGCGCTCTTCGTCTTCTTCCTCACCTGGGTGGCGCAGTTGACCCGCTCCTTCGGCACGTTCCTGGCCCGCTACCGGCAGGTCGGCGTCTCGGTCGCGCGGCTGGTGGGGCTGCTGCCGGGGGAGTCACCGGCGTGGCTGGCCGAGGTTCCCCTGACCATGACCGTCGGCGCGCCGAATCCTCCGGGCGTCGCCGCGCCCACCGACCGGCTGGAGCGACTGACCACGACCGGGCTCACCTACCGCCACCCCGATTCCGGGCGGGGCATCGTCGGCGTGGATTTGCACCTGGAGCGGGGCACGCTCACGGTCGTCACCGGGCGCGTCGGCGCGGGGAAGACCACGCTCCTGCGCGCGCTGCTGGGGGTGCTGCCGCCCGACGCCGGCGAGGTGCGTTGGAACGGCGCGCCCATCGCGGATCCGGCGACGTTCCTCGTGCCACCGCATTGCGCCTACACGCCGCAGGTGCCCCACCTCTTCAGTGCCACGCTGCGCGACAATATCCTGCTCGGCCTGCCGGAGGATGCCGTCGATCTCCGGGAGGCGATCGAGCGCGCGGTGCTGGCGCCCGACCTGGCGGCGATGCCGGCGGGGCTCGACACGCTCGTCGGCCCGCGCGGCGCGGGCCTCTCCGGGGGGCAGCTCCAGCGGACCGCTGCGGCCCGGATGCTCGTGCGCGCCCCGGCGCTGCTGGTGGTGGATGACCTCTCCAGCGCGCTCGACATCGAGACCGAGGCGCTCCTGTGGGAGCGGCTGCTAACAGTCCCCGGTGCGACGGTCCTCGCCGTGTCGCACCGCCGGGCGACGCTGCGCCGGGCCGACCGCATCGTCGTGCTCGCAGAGGGGCGGGTGGCGGCGGCCGGGGCACTGACGGATCTGCTCAGTTCGTCCGCGGAGTTGCGGCAGCTGTGGGAGGGTGGGGAGTGGGAGGGTCAGGAGCGGTGCTGAGGCCGGTGACGACGGAGCCGCCGCTCACCGCCCTCACCGAGGGCGAGCGCGAGCGAGCGCTGGCTCGCTTGGGGCTGCTGCGCCCCTTCCTGGAGGGTGGCGTGCCGCTCCCGCGTGTCGCGCGGGAGCGGGGCCTCCCCTTGCGCACCGCGCGCCGCTGGGTGGCCGACTACCGTCAGCGCGGTCTCGTCGGCCTCGTGCGTCGCCCGCGCGCCGACCGGGGGCGATCCCGCGGCGTGCCAACGCTCCTGGGCCAATTGATCGAGGGGCTGGCCTTGCAGACGCCGCGCCGCAGCCTCGCGGCGGTCCAGCGTACGGCGGCACAAACCGCCGCCGTGCAGGGGTGGCGCCCGGCCAGCTACGACCAGGTGCGGCGCATTGTCGCCCGCCTTGACCCGGCGCTGGTGACCCTCGCGCACGAGGGCATGGTCGCCTACGCGGAGGCGTTCGACCTCCTCTTCCGCCGCGAGGCCGCGCGGCCCAACGAGATCTGGCAGGCCGACCACACGCCGCTCAAGATCCGCCTGCGCGACGCCGACGGTCAGCCGGTCCGGCCGTGGCTGACCGTCGTGGAGGATGACTACTCCCGCGCGATCGCCGGCTGGCGCCTCAGCCTCGCCCCGCCGACGGCGTTGCACACCGCCCTGGCCTTCCGCGACGCCATCCGGCGCGGGGCCGACCCGCGGTCCCAGGTGTGCGGCCTCCCCGACGCCTTCTACACCGACCACGGCGGCGACTTCACCTCGCGGCACATCGAGCAGGTCGCCGCCGACCTGGCGGTGCAGCTGATCTTCTCCCAGGCCGGCAAGCCGCGCGGGCGGGGCAAGGTGGAGCGGTTCTTCCGCACTGTGGAGCAGCTCTTCCTGTGCCAGCAGCCGGGCTACGCGCCGCGTGGTGCCGGCCCGATTGCCCCGGTGCTGACGGTGGAGGCCTTCGCGGCGCGTTTCCGCGATTGGCTCCTCGATGACTACCACCGCCGCCCGCACGGCGAGACCGGGGAGCCGCCCGTGACGCGCTGGGTGGCGGGCGGCTTCCTACCGCGCCTGCCGGAAAGCCCAGAGCAGCTCGATTTGTTGCTCCTGACGGTGCTGACGACGCGACGCGTGCAGCAGGACGGCATCCACTTCCAGCGCCACCGCTACCTGGACCCCACACTGGCGGCCTACGTCCGGGAAGAGGTGACCGTCCGCTACGACCCCACCGACCTGGGAGAGATCCGGGTCTTCCACGAGGGGCGTTTCCTCTGCCGCGCCGTCTGCCCGGAACTGGCCGGCGAGACGGTGAGCCTCAAGGCGATCGTCGGCGCGCGCGACCGGCGCCGCCGGGAGTTGCGCGCGCAGCTGGCGGAACGGCAAGCCGTCATCGAGACGCTGCTGGCGCGGCGCCGGGCCGAGGCCGCGGGCGCCCCGGTGCCGCCCGCGGCCTCCAATGCGCCCCCGGTGGCGCCCGCCGCGCCGCGGCTGAAGCGGTATATCAATGAGTAGCGCGACGAGCGGCGCGACGGCGGCGAACGCCGAGGAGTTCATTGCCACCAAAGAGTTCCGCCGCTTCCAGGAGTTCGCCGACGCGGTGCGGCGTGACCGCTATATCGGGCTGTGCTACGGGGCGCCGGGGGTCGGCAAGACCCTCTCCGCGCGCCACTACGCCCGCTGGGATCTCATCGAGTCCGCCCGCCCTGTCTACCTCTGGCGGGGCGAGCCGCCGGCTGCCGCGCTCCCCTGCCGCACCGTGGTCTACACCGCCCCGGTCGTGCGCGCGCCGAGCAAGATTGACCGCGACCTCCGCGACCTGCGGCAGCGGCTGACCCTGCTGGTGGAGGATGCCGTGCTCGCGCTCCGGGGCGAGGCCGCCGAACGGCCGGACGAGCGCATGGCCGATTACACCGAGCTGCTGATCGTCGACGAGGCCGACCGACTGAAGCTGGCCGGGTTGGAGCAGCTGCGGGATACCTACGACCGTGGCCGGCTCGGGCTGATCCTGATCGGGATGCCGGGGCTGGAGAAGCGCATGGCCCGCTACCCGCAGCTCTACTCGCGGGTGGGCTTCGTGCATCAGTACCGCCCGCTCGGCACTGAGGAGCTGCGGTTCGTGCTGGAGCACAAGTGGGAGCGGCTGGGCCTCACGCTCGACCCGACCGACTACACCGACGCCGAGGCGATGGCCGCGATCGCGCGGATCACCGGCGGCAACTTCCGCCTGCTTCAGCGCCTCTTTTCGCAGGTCGAACGGCTGCTCGACATCAACCAGCTGCGGACGATCACCGCCGAGGTCGTCCAGGCCGCCCGCGAGAGCCTCGTCATCGGCGAGGCCTGACGGCCCATCGTCCCATCGCCGGTGGGACAATCGCCTCGGTGCCACAAAGTGCGCCGCAAACGGCGCTGAATAATTCCTCGAGTTACACGGTGCCGATTACCGGCCACGCGCCTGCGGTCGGCCGCGGTTGTGCCACGTCGCGCCAGGTGCGACGACGGGCGTGTTCGGCACGTGCGGCCGGACGCCGTGGTCACCGTGCGCTCGCCCCTGACGGTGCTCGTCGTCCTGCAGACGGCAGCGTTCTCGTGACGGGCCGCCCGCCCGTGCGGCAGCCGCACGCGTGCCCGTCCCGCCTCGCGCGACATTCGCGGCAGCGCCGGCGGTCGCCGCCCCGCTCTTGGCCGTACCCCGCTATGGCGACCCCGGCCACCAGTTGTACGGACAGCGTCGGGGTGGCGCGGGGCGCCGGCACTGGCCCAGGCTCGGGCGGAGCACGCGCGCGCCCGACGGCAGGCGCGTGGCGCGGCTGGGCCGGGCCCAGCCGCCGCTGCACCGGATCCGGGGGATCCCGCGCCGCGGGCCGCGACGCCGGGTCCGGGCTGTCCACGCGCGTCACACGGGCGACGGCGGGCGCGCCGCTGTCAGGCCTGCGCGTGCGCCACGCCTGCGCGCCCGCACACCGGCGCGCGGCGGGGCCATGTCGGGAGCGGTCGGCGCAACGCCAGCACACGCGTGGCGGGCGCCACATGAGCATACGAACGCACCATACCCAAGAACGTGGCTGATATATGTAGCTTTTATCGACAACGCGGCTGACGCCAGGGCACGCGTCGGTCGCGGCGTGTCCGGTCGACGCATAGGGGAGGGCGGTGCAGACCCCGACGAACCCGGCGCGGCGGTCGCGGCGCGCCGGGCGTCTCGCCGGCACCGCCCGGACCCGGGCGCGCTACGCCCGCTCCGGCGGCGGCTCCGCGGCGCTCGGCACGGGGAAGCGGAGGTCGGCGACGGCGCGGGCGCGGGCGTGGCCGCCGCGGCGGTCGTAGCGGGCGGTGGTGACCGGGCTGGCGTGCCCGGCGAGCTGCTGGGCGGTGGCCAGGTCGTGCCCGGCGTCGAGGATGTCGCCGATCGCGGTGCGCCGGAAGTCGTGCGGGGAGGCGTGCGCGATGCCGGCCTGCGCGGCGCGCTTCAGCAGCAGCTTGTAGAGCGCGTGCGGCGAGAGGCCCCGCCGCGCCGGGTCGAGGTTGCCCCACTTGTCGATGCGGCAGCAGAGCGCCCCGTCGCGGCGCCCGCGGACGCGCAGCCAGCGCCCGACCGCGACGGCGGCGTCGGCGTTGAGCGGCAGCTCGCGCCCCTTGTTGCCCTTGCCGCGGCGGATGACCAGAGTCGGCGGGTCGCCCGGGCGGTAGTCGCCCAGGAGGAGGTCGGCCAGCTCCGCGCGGCGCAGCCCGGCCACCCGCCAGATGGCCAGCAGCGCGAGGTCGCGCGCCCCGGCCGGGCCGTCGTCCGCGACGCACGCCCGGGCGAGCGCGGCCAGCTCGGCGGTGGCCAGGGCGCGCCCGGCGGGGGGCCGCTGCCCGCGCGCCCCGGCCACCTCGCGGCGGGCGCGCTCGTCGTCGGCGCTGATCAGCCCGAGGCGGCGGGCGTAGCGCGCGATGCCGCGCAGGGCGGCGAGGGTGAGGTTGACGGTCGAGAGTGCCGACCCCCGGGCCAGCAGCGCCTGGCGGATGCGCTCGACGCGTTCGAAGGGCAGCGTGTGCCAGTGGTCGCGCAGCGCCTCCTCGGGCGCCACGCCGGGCGGGGCGTCGACGCCGATCAGCCGGGCGACCGCGCGCAGCCGCTCGCGCATCGCCCGCGCCCCGTTCGGCGAGAGCGACGCCAGGTACGCGTCCATCGGGTTGCGCGCCGCCGTGTCGGGCCCCATGATGAGCGCCGCCGTGGTCGTGGCCTCCGGGGCCATCTGGTCGGCGCGAAGCCCGACGTTATCCGTATCCCTGCGCGTGTCCACGGTCACCGCCTTCCTTTTAATAGACGAGCGTCATCGGCTGCCGTGGCCCGGTGGTGGTGGTCATGAGCGACGCCACCAGGTGCCTGCGCCGCGGCAGTCGCGGTCGACGGCACACGCCCTCGTCCCGTCGACGCGTTCGCGCGGTGTTGACCATGCCGACGACCATGCCGACTCTTGTCCCGCATCGCCGACACCGCGCGACCGCACCGCGTCGTCCGCAGCGTCTCGACGGTATCAAATCACCCTAATGAACGTTGTCGTGACCTGACGGCCGGAGTATACGGCCGACGGCGCGCGCCGTCAAGCGGGGCCCGCGCGGAGCGCCGCGGGCGACGCACTCGTGCGGGAGGCTGGGTCGCGCGATGCGCGACCGTGTTCCCGGCGTGCGTGACGGGGCGTCGACGGCGGGCCCAAAACATGGCGCTGGCCACGCGCGCAGCCGCCGCCCCCCACGTGACGTGTCACCGTGCTCGCTGGTCGCGATAATCGCGGGTGTGGTTCGTACCGCTCCGGCGCGGCACCGGCGGCCCGGTGGCCGGCGGGTGCCTTCTCCTCGTTTGTCCTATCGCCGCTTCCGAACGAGAAACCGTTCCCTACCCGACCGGCGTATCACGGTTTGTTGTTCTGTCGTGATTGTGTTTATGGTCGGTGCCGCGACGTTTCCTTGGTGTATCTAAAGGGATTAGTCGCATGACATAATCGATTCGCCGGTAGGGGTACGTGAGCGACAATGCCGCGGTCAAGGGGCACTGCGGAGAGTACGCTTCCGGCCCGTTGCTGTGCCCTCGCTCCGTCGAGGCCGAGGCTGGCGCAAGGGGGTACCAAGCGCGACGGATATTGCCTCTCCCCCGTAGGCGAGCCGGGTTGTGAGGGGTGGCCTTGCGCAATCGATCGCCCCCATGCAACGGCAACGGCCGGTGGCCACCGCGTCCCGCACCGCCCATCGTAGGGGAAATACGGCAAGCGGGGTTTCCGTCGTGCCGCCACGCGACAACGGCGGCGCTTGTGGCCCCTGCAGCAGGAGTGCTCCGCGCACGCAAGGGTACGGACAGCACGTCCCCGGCGGGCCACACGCCTGCGGGCCGCGCATTGACGATGCGGCCCGCAGGTCCTACACTGTACGTACAAAGACCGGTACGGACCGCCCCGGTGGGCCGGGGGGCATGACCAGGAGGCGACGATGCAGGGCTACTGCCTGAAGTGCCGCGAGAAGCGCGAGATCAAGGACGTGCAGGCCGTCACGCTCAAGAACGGCCGCGCCGCCCGCCAGGGCACCTGCGCCGTCTGCGGGACCAAGATCACCGTCATGGGCGCGGATAAGGTCGCCAAAGCGTAAGGCCGGAGCGCGGGTTGCCCGTTCGGGAACTGTCAAGTTAAGATGGCCGGGATCTGCGACGTGGTGAGCGAAGGCATGCCGCCTGGCAGGATCCGAGCTCGGGCCATGGCCGGGGTGCCGGCGACCGCCCGCCAAGTGGCGAAGCGTGCGGCGCGGGTCCGCGGGTAGGCGGCGGCGCTGAGGCGGTGGCGTCTGGGGCGGAAGTGCGACGTGATGGGGCCCTAAACTGAAACCCAGGTGAAACCCACATACCCCGCGCTGGAGACCATGTAGTTCTCATCGGCGCTGTCGGTTTAGGCGGCGAGGAAGCGCTGCGCGTGGGCCGGACTTTTGAACCGCCGCATGCGCCGTTCGCGCTCGCGCGTCGGCTGCTGCGCGTGCTCCGCCCGGTTGTGCAGCCCCTGGTGGCGGCGAGGCTCGACGCGCGGCAGCACCACGTCCTTCACGGCCCCCTCGCTCGCCAGCGTGTCGGTGCTCAGCACCCGTGGCACGGAGGCAAGACCCCGGAGTAGCTTCCGCAGGCACTTCACGGCGGCGGCCCTATCGCGCCGACTTTGCCCCAGGATAGCGCGGACGTGTCCCTCCTGGTCGACGGCGCGCCAGCGGGAGTGCGTCACCCCGCATCACGGTCGCTGCGCGCGAAGCGGTAACCGGCGTATGTGGGTGCCGCGACTTCATCGTTCCTGCCGCACGTAGCACACGCCGGACACGCCGACTCCTACGTTGACCGTGCCCCGCTCACAGCGCACTCGGCGGCGCGTCCTCCAGCAAGATGCCGCGACAGATGCGCGTCAGCTTCTCCAGGAGTTCCTGCTCGTCGGGCGCGAGCGGGCGGTCCTCGTCCTGGTAGCGCGGGTCGTCGTGCCAGGCGGTCTCCGTCGTCTCGGTGGCGATCTCGCGCCGCCGCTCGCCGACGGTCAACTTGACCAGCATCGTCCCCTCCTCGCCCTGCTCCCACGGGCCGACCGTCCCGCTGTAGGAGTGCTTACGTATAGGAGAGGCGGAAGGATCAACCGACCCGACCGGAGCAGGCCCGCTACCCCCCCTTGCGGAGCGGTATCCACGCGCGCCCGTCCCAATACAAGTCGCGGGGACGCCACTGCCCGCCCGTCTCGGCGAGGTAGCAGTCGAAGCAGCGTAGCTCCCGACCGACCGGATTGGCGAGGCGGATCAAGCCGGAGGTGCGCTCCCGCTTCGCGCACCCGCCGCATGACGCCCATTCCACCGGCGGCGGCACGGAACCGGCCGGCTCCTTCAGTCGCGCACTGGCCATGGCTGCACCCTCCTGGCGCTCCGGGGACTTCTGCCCGATGTCGCGCCGCAACGCGGCGGAAGGATCGCAAAGGTGCCAGATGGTAACACACGGCCCCGGGGGTCAACACCGGCTCGTGGCCCGTCGGTTGACAATAACCCGCCCTCGGCGCCGAATATCGTCGAGGCCAGGCCCCTTTTGAACACCCCCGAGTGTCAGGACTGGCCCCGCATCACATCACTAACCGTGAGGGTCGCTATGGATGGCGAGGAGCGCCATCGGTGTTCGTCGAAAGTCACAAAGCTCTGGTGCAACGATATTTCGATGCGGTCTTGAATGCACGGCGCTGGGGCGTCATGGCTGAGTTGTTCGGCGGCTACCCGCTGCTTGCCGATGCCACCAGGAAAACAGTGTCGGGGGATCGCCTGGCTGTACCAGACATCCGGTACACGCTTGACTATCTGATCGCGGAAGAGGATCGCGTGGTGGCGTGTTGGACAGCGCGGGGAACAACCATCCTTCGGCACAAAGGGTCCCCCTTGCCCCTCGGCGCTCTAGTGATGAGCGGTATCTATACCTTTCGCGTTGCGGACGGTCAAGTCACCGGCTTGCATCCTATGACACGACTACCAAGCCCTTCGCCGGAGACATGGTGGGGCAATTAGCAGCAGTCCGTGAACCAGTCCCGCACGACCCGTCGGTTGTCGTCTCCGTAGCGGCTGGCATGGCGGGATACGAGACAACCAGGCCACAGTCGTCTAAAGCAGAACGCGCGTGCTATAGTCTGACCCCATCAGCCGCTTCCCCTTGCTCCATCGACCGGTTCGCCCGGACAGGTCTGCGACGGGATCGGCTCTTTTTCTCGGGAAAGGAGTGCGCCATGGGCCGGGCTCTCGGCACGCCGGAGGAGCGCTATCGCACGCTGGTCGCGACCTTGCTGGGCGAGCCGGGCGTCGAGCCGCCATCGGGGCGGGGCTTCGGGTCCGGGGCGCTACGGACGCGCGGGAAGATCTTCGCCATGCTGTCCTCCCGGGACGAGTTCGTGGTCAAGCTGCCCCGGCAGCGAGTGGCCGCGCTGGTCGCGGCGGGCGACGGGGTGCCCTTCGATCCGGGCCACGGGCGTGTGATGCGGGAGTGGCTTGTCGTCGTGGCGGCGTCCGACGACGCGTGGGTGTCCTTGGCGCGGGAGGCGCTGACGTTCGTGTCCGCCTCTTCCCGCTGACGCGACCACGCCACCCGCTCCCGCACGGCATGGTTCCTGCCTGTGCGGGGAGCGCCGTCGATGATGACGAACGTGCGGAGGACGCGATGCGCGCGAAAACCTTCCTCGCTACCACCTTGGAGTCGGCCATCTTCGCCTTCCCGGTCGTGTATCTCGCGCTGGTCATGGTGGAGTGTGGCTGACCACAAGAATTTGCCGGACAATGACCACGTTGATCACCGCGTTTTCGTGGATATTGCGGCCCGCGCAGCGATGCCGTTCTCGCGACCGCGATGCGCAAATCCGCCCACGCGATGACGGGATCGGAATCGCGGACGACATGATCACGGGGACGGCAATATTCTGTGATCAGCGACATCCATGTCGCGCTGCTCGCTGAGCAGGATGCGTCAGAAATGAGACGAGGCGCGTTGCCGTCGGGTGTCGCGGGCAGCGTGAGATCGGCCCGGCCGCTGGTCAAGCAGCGGCCATCTCGGCCATGATCGCCGCCCACCGACCCTGGAACCACTGCCGTCGCACCGCGAGCGAGAGCGGCTCGCCTGACCGGCCCTGGGCGCGGAAGTACTGGCGCTGCTCCTCAAAGGCCGAGGCGAAGCGGGCCGCCGAGGCGAAGCTGCCGAACCCGCGCATCGGGTAGTACCGCTGCTTGATGGCCCGGTGATCCTGCTCGATCTGATTGTTCTTATAGCGACTGCAGCGATGGGTCACGCCGCTGCCGAGGGTCTCGCGGATGGCGCGCGGGTAGGCGTCGTGCCCGTCCGTCGTCACCTGCGCGGGCGCGTCTCCGGCGAGGGCGAGTGCCCGGCGGAAGAACCGCTGCGCCGCGTCCATGTCCCGCGTCGGGCTCAGCCGCGCGTCGACCAGGTTCCCCTCACGATCGATCGCGCGGTAGAGGTAACACCAGCGGCCATCGACCCGAACATACGTCTCATCCGCGTGCCACTTCGCGCCTGCCGCACCGCGCCGTTTGGCCCGCAACTGCGCGGAGCGGAGCGGAGCGAAACGCGCCTCCCAGTCGCGCACCGTCTCGTGCGTGAAGACGAAGCCGCGCTCCAGGAACATCGCGGCCACATCCCGCAGGTTGCGTTTGTAACGCAAGCGCCACAGCACCACGAGCAGGACGACATCCGTCGGAGCCTGCACCTGATTAAACGGCGTGCCGGTGCGCTCGTTAGCGATCCGTCGGCAGCGGGGGCAGCGGAAGGTGCGCTAGCCCAGCGCCGTCCGCCTGGGCAGTTCGGTCGTGGTCGTCACGGCGCAGTGGGGGCAAGGCATTGTCTCCTCCTCGAGTCGCGTCAACTGTGCAACGCTACCAGCGGTAGGCCAGTGCCGCCAGCGGCCTCGTCTGAAATCTGACGCAACCGCTCGCGTTCGCCGCCGATGCGCGCGCCGAGCGGCTCTACGCGGTGGGCGACTGCGCGTACTCCCCCGGTTTCAGCGCGCTGGATCTCGCCGCCGACCCGCCGCCAGGGACCGCCCCCGCGACTCCCGTCATCGCGCCTGCGACGGGCGAGGGGCCGCCGCCCTGTGGGTCGCAGCTGGCCCTCGGCCCGGCGGCACTGGTCGTCGTTGGTCAGGCGGCATACCCCGCGCTGGACCCGCTCTTGCCGGCGAAGCTCTTGCTGGTGGATGGTCGGACGGGACGAGTGAATCGCACGGTGGCGACCCCGGCCGCGCCGATCGCCATACTGGTCATCCCCGCGCCGTGACGCCACAATACGCAGCGACGAACACCCCGCCACAGCAGTGGTACTGAGCCAGGCGGCCTGCCACAGCACATGGAGTTGGACCGCCGATGTCGGCTACCACCGGCCCGCTGCGGCACACTATGGCTTACGTCCGGCGACGCCCCGATTGCGGACCCGCAATCACCAAACAATCGGGAGGCCCGACCTCTCTGATCGTCGAGTCCGGCCACGCCCTCGGCAATCCAGCGCTTGAGGGTTGTGCGGACGGTCTGCCGGCTCGTCTCCGGGTACTGTGCGATCGATTTGACATTCCAGCCCTCGACGTGCAGGCGCACGATGGCCAGGCGGCGCGCGGCGGGGGTGGCTCCTCGGCCAGGATGCGACGGACGGTCGCCGTGCTCGGTCGCTGCCCGCACTGCACTCAGCAGATGGTGCGCAGCTCGTTGACGTTGAGCGGCGGGTGCTCGCGCTTCGCATCGAGGATCGCCCGCCGGGCAGGCACCGCGAGCGTCCGATGCTTCTCCACCTTCGGCGGCGGCACGAGGCTCGGCATGGCGAATGCCCGAAGAGCACCACCGGCCGAATGAGTTCATAGGTCCGCTGCCCGAGCGACCGGACGCGCAGCTACAGTTGCTGCCACTCGTGCGTCGGTTCGATCTTGCCCTGTCGCGTTGCCACCGCCCAACCGCCCTAACCACTCGCCCCGGCGTGTTACCCCACACCACCTCGATAGCGCTCCATCGAAGCGAGGCCGACTCCGACCGCAGGTGCCAGTACACCGCCACGGAGTACCAGGCCCGACTTGCGGCGCGCGGCCTGATCTGCTCGATGAGTCGATCGGGCCAGTGCCGCGACAACGCGATGGCGGAACGTTTCTTCGCCACGCTCAAGTCCGAACGCACCGCCATACAGCGCTGGCCGACCCGCACCTTCACCACGGCCCCGGATCTGCGCCCGACCGGCTTCTGGGACCGCCTCGCCGCCGTCGCGAGCCAGTGCAGCGATCTGGCGACGTATCGGGCCAACGCCGGGCCGATCCCCAGCCAGGCGAGCAACGGTACCTTCCCTGCGCCGAACGAGGCGGCCACGTGCCGCTTCGTGATCGAGGCGCTGCGGCAGGCGTACGGCGCCGTCTACGGCGTGGATCGCGTGCCGTAGGGCCACCGCGAGACGTGCACCGGTCGGCGAGGCCCGGCGTCCGGTGTGACGCCGGGCCTTGTCATTGCCGCTGACCTGCGGGGCGCTGCCACGCGGCTCGGGCACCCGCTACCACCGGCGGTCGCCTGGTACAATCGCCGTACGGATCGCGCTTTCGGGGCTGGTGTACGCCGGTGGGCAACGTGGGGCGGGGCGGGATGTGGCCAAACAACCAGGCGATCCTGCTGAAAATCGGCCTGGTC
>JAABUR0100004598.1_pt1 | contig 18323 bp, 16 predicted proteins | sample 5560091 | NCBI WGS metagenome assembly JAABUR01 (sample SAMN10711879, study PRJNA513375) | rock metagenome | isolation source: Antarctica rocks | place: Antarctica: Victoria Land, University Valley sud | reverse complement strand
GCGTAGAGCGGAATTTGGGCCAAGGGTGGGGCAGCGGGTTGTTGATCTCCTGGGATCAACCCATAGAGATCAACAGGTAGAGATCAACAGATAGAGATCAACAGGGGGCGGCGGCTCGCGGTGCTCAGGCGCTGGTGGGGGCGCTAGTCGCGCGTCGCCGTCAGCAACCCCGTAGACGGCGGTGGCGGTCGCGAGAGGTCCCCCGGTTGCGGGGGGGTCAGGCTGCGTCGGCGACGGCCGGCGGGGAGCCGGGTAGGCGCACGCGCCCGATCTGTGCATGCTCGCCGCGGGCGGGGTGGCCGGGCGGAAAAGCGGGGACGCGGCGGGCCTCGAGGTGCCCGGCGTGGGTGTCGTGCTCGGTGGCGAACAGCATTCGCCGCCGGCCGGTGTAGAGGTAGTCGGTGGGAGTCGCGTTGGGGTGCCAGCGATGACCGGTGAGCTCGTGGTCGGCGGCGTCGAGGAACACCTGGCGCTGCTGCTCGTCTTGGCAGACGAACAGGACCCAGGGTTCGTCTTGTGCGCGCTCGAGCTGGCTGTGGCGCCACCACCAGCACAGGAAGGCGTCGTAGCGGCGCAGCTTGTCGTAGTTCTTGTCGATCCGGCGGGTGCGGTCGTGCTCGACCAGGAACAGGCGCGATGTTCCCTCGGCGTCGCCGCGGGCGATCTCGAGGATGGCGTCGGGGCGCAGCGGCCGCGGGTCGCGGTGCGCGAGGCCCTCGGCTGACCAGTTGTCGTCGAGGCGCAGCTGTTGGCGGCGGGCGTGCGCGGGCGGGTGGATGTCGGTTTCGCCGTCCCAGGCGACCAGCGTGGACCCGAGCGCGCGCCGGTAGGCGATCACCCAGGCGTTGAGCTGGAGGTCGTGGAGCACGTGGGTGTAGTCGTAGATCTCCCGGCGCGCGAAGCGGGCCCCGGGCGCGATCGCCCCGGTGCGCTGCAGCAGCCGGTGGCCTTCTAGGCCGAGGTGGTGCGTCCAGGCGTAGGAGCCGTTGCGCGCGACCGGGCGGAAGCGGTCGAGGTAGCCGGCGCGGTGGAGCTTGAGCAGGCGCCGCGAGCCGGCCTGGGGTGGCCGGCCGGGCCACCACAGCTCCAGCAGCTGCGAGCTGGTGAGGAACTTGTAGCGCCACACGTCGCGCACGATCGCGACATCCCGGGCGCGCACGGCGCAGGGGACCAGCTGGTCGCGCTTGGCGCGCTCGAGCACGGCGCCGTCGTAGCGGTGAACCTCGGTGTAGCTGTCGGGGCGCATCGGCTACTCGAAGTCGCCGAGGTCTTGGAGCGGGCCGAGCTCGTCAGGCGGGCCGCTGACGGGCGTGAGCGTCGGTTCGGCATCGTGGGAGGGCTTTGTCTTGCGCGCCCGTCTGGCGGGCCGGGAGGGCCGTTGCGGGGGGTGTTCGGCGTCGATGTCGATGCCGGGCGGCGGCGGGAGCGAGCCGGGGTGGCGACCGCCGCGGGCGCGTTGGGCGTCGGCGTGGTGGGCGGCGAGCTGCTCGTCGTAGAGGTCCTCCATCGGCATCGTGCGGGCGATGAAGCCAGAGCGGGGCCGCCCGCCGGCGACCCACAGGTTGATCGCGTGGTGGACGGGCAGCCGGAGGATGTCGTCGGCGGAGAAGCGCAGCCGCTCCTGGTCCTCCTGCTCGACCGAGATGCGATCGGAGTAGACCTCCATCGCGAGTCCCGCCAGGCTTCTCGCGTCTTCCATCTCGCGCATGCGAAACAGCGACATCGACTGCAGCAGCGACCGCACTCCGGAGCGGATCACCTCGTCGGTGATCTGCGCGGAGTACTGCCACGCGAACGTGGCCTCGAGGCCGGCGGAGCGCCCTTCGGCGAGCATCGTCGCGACGGAGGGGGTGAGCACGTTGTGGGCCTCGTCAACGAATAGCGCCACTCGGCGGCGCTGCGCTTCGGGTCGGCGCTGCTGTGCCTGCACGGCGCGGTGGAGCAGCTGCAGCAGGAGCTGCATCACGAACACGGTGTTGTCTTCGCCGACACTCGCCTTGGCGCCGTTGACGATCAGGACCTCGCCGCGCTCGATGATCTGTTCGAGATCGATCGTGGTGGGGTGGCGCAACAGGATGTCGATCTCCGGTGTCGAGATCAGCCGCTCGATCTTGTTGCGGGCCGGGTTTAGGGCCTGCGCGGCGAAGCCGCGGTCGCCGAGCAGGGCGGGGAACTCGCGCCGCCAGTAGGCGCGGGCGAAGTCCATCCCCGGGGTTAGTGAGAGGGCTTCGACGACGCGCTGGCGGTAGGCGCACTCCGGGTCGAAGTCGAGCATCCGGTAGACGTGCCAGAACGTCGCCGCGCTCCCTTCGGCGGCGCAGACCGCGGTGACGGCTTGGCGCAGGAAGGAGTCTGAGGCGGCCTGGATCGCGCCGGGGGGGTTGGCTTCTTTGAGCGCCTGCAGCACGAGCGAGGCCCGGGCGCCGGGGCTCGCGTCGAGGGTGAGTGGGTTGAAGCCGACCTCGGGGTGGCCGAGGTCGAGGTAGTGCACCGTGCGCCCTTCGGCGATCAGTCCGAGCGTGAGCTCGGCGAGCGGGCCCTTGGGGTCGCCCTGGATGATCGCGGCGTCACCGGTGTGCGCTTCGGAGTAGACGCGGTGGGCCATCACGCTCGATTTCCCGCCGCCTTGGCCGCCGAGCAGGGCGTGGCCGTACTTGCGATCGGCGGGGGCGATCCCGACCGGTCCGTGCTCGTCTTCGAGCAGCCGGTGGGCGGGGTCGCGGTCGATCTCCGGCGGCGCGACGGCGCGCCGCAGCGTGGAGCGCGGCAGCTGCGCGAGCTTGGCCCGTGCGCGGGGCAGCTGCCAGATGGTGGCCAGCTCGGACGTCGAGAGGAGCCCGGTGCGCCAGCCGGGGAGCGGATTGGGCAGCGCCGCGGTGATCCTGCTCGCATAGAGGCGCCGGCGCAGGCGGGTGTCTCGCCGCACGAGCTCGTTCTCTGAGCGCAGCTGGGCGAACAGGCCAGCGACTCGGGCGGCGTCGGCCTGGTGGTGCGCGGCGACGCGCAGGTCGAAGTACAGCAGCGAGCGGTGCTGGGTTTCCAGCGCGCCCTTGAGCTCTTTCGCCTCGACGACCGAGCCCGCGCCGGGGTCGGTGGGGTCGCGGCCTTCGTCGCGGCCGAGGGTACGCTCGCGGCGTTTGATCAGGGTGCGGCTGCGGCGATGCGCCCATCCGGGGGCGGGGCAGAGCACCAGCTGCACGGTCGTCTCGCCGGCGCCGGCGGAGAGCGCGGCGACGAGCGACTCCGAGAAGGCGTGCTCGTAGTTGCGCAGCGTCAGGAGCGAGAGCAGATAGGGGCGGCGTTTCTTGAGCCGCACCAGATGGGAGGCGCAGTCGGGCCGACCGTCGGTCTCGACCAGCTCGACGTCGGGGTAGAGGTCCTCGAGCGGGCCACGGACCGCGGCCGCGACCCGGGCGGGGCAAGCGATGCAGAAGTGGATCGAGCCGCCCCGGACGCGGTGGACCTCAAGCGCGACGTGGTCCTGGCCGCCAAAGAGGCGCTGGTACCAGCGCGCCGCGATCGACCCGGCAATCCCCTCGAAGGCTTCCTGGACCCGGAACGGGTTCGAGAGGTCGTCGCGCCCGAGGCGCAGCTCGAAGGTCGCCAGCTCACGCGCGCGGACACGGCGCGCCCGCAGCCGCGTGACGACCACGGCGGCGAGGAACACGGCCGCGGCGAGCCCAGCCGCCCGCAGCGGGCCGCCCGCAGCGGCGAGCAACTGGCCGCCTGCCCCCTCCCCGGCCGCGCCGCCGCGCTTGGGCGCCGGCGGCCACCGCACGGGTTTGCCGGCGAGGAAGCGCTCGAGGGTGCGCCCGACCTGGTGGCTGGCCGCGTATAGGTAGGCGGGCAGCCCCGCCGCCGCGGCGACGAACAGCCCGACCATGAGCCGGACGCGCAGCGGAGCGGTCACGCGGCCGCTCCGGGAGCGACCCACGCTTCGACGAGCGCGGCGGTCGCGAGCAGCACGAGCGAGGCGGCGCCGGCCCCGAGCAGCGCGCAGGGCCCGAGCGCGCCGCGACGGGCGCGCAGATAGGCGCCGCCGGCGAGCGCGAACGCGGCGAGCTCGAGCGTTCCGTGGAGGACGATCGCCTCCAGCAGCCGGGTGCCGTAGGCGCCCAGGGAGAGGCCGATCGCGCCGGCGTTGAAGCCCAGCAGCGCGGCCAGCGCGGCGTCGAGCAGCGGACGCAGCGCCGGGGTCCAGCCGACGGCGAGGCTCGCGAGCAGCACCGCGGCGCCGTAGCGGGCGTTGTGCACGCCGATCGCGGCGGCCTCGCCGAGCTGACGCGGCGCCGAGGGAAAGCCGAAGCCGAGTTGGGCGCGGGCGGTTTCGCGCTCGCCGGCGAGGGTTACGCACAGCGCCACGGCGAGGCACACGGCGCAGGCGGCGGTCGCGACGCGGAGGCTGGGTGCGATGAGGGTGCTCACCGCGGTCTGCGGAGGAAGGTGGCGAGCTGGGTCAGGGCGCCCGCGAGCCGGCCGCGGCGGTCGCTGTCGGCGCCGCGGGCGAGCTCGGGGATGTGCGGGAGGAGGATCAGGCGCTCGTGGCGCGCGCCGGCAAGGGCGCGCAGGTCACCGACGCTGGTCCGCTCGCCGGGGTGGGTGGCGATCGCCACGAGCGCCTCGCGGGCGCGTCCGGGCGAGGACAGCGACCCGGCATGGACCATCGCGCGCGCCTGGCGCACCGCGGTGGCGGCGGCGGGCAGTGTCCAGAGCACGTGGGTCGCGCCTGCTATCAGCGCGGCGCTGGCGGGGTGGTCGAGGGTGCGGCAGTCACAGACGACGAGGCCGTGCGCGGCGCGGGCGTCTGAGAGCACGCGCGCGAGCGCCGCCGCGGGCGCGGGGTGCGCTTGCCGGGGGGCGGCGGCGATCAGGCGCAGCCCGTCGCCGAGGTCGGCGAAGGCGCCCGTTGTCGGGCGCTCGCCGGCGTCGACGAGCCGGGCGAGTTCGCCGAGCGCGGTCGTAGACGCCGCGCCGGCGCGGTCAGCGAGCCCGGCGGCGAGCGCCTCGGGTTCGCATATGAGCACCGCGGCGGCGGATTCCCGTGCGGCGTGGCGGGCGAGCAGCCACGCGAGCGTGGTCGTGCCTGCCCCGCCGGCGAGTCCGCAGACGGCGAGCACCGGGCCGCCGGGCTCGTCGAACGCGAGGCCGGACGCCGTCGCGGCGGCGGGGGCGCGGCGCCCGAGAAGCGCGCCGGGCAGGCGGACGGTCAGGGCTGTGGCTGCCATCCGGCGATCACCCACCCGTCCGGGTGGCGCTCGAGGTGGGCGAGGTAGACGCGGTGGGCGCCATCGCCGAGCGGGTCGCGCCCGTTGTCGAGCTCCTCCTCGCGGGTGACGCAGATCGCGCTGCGCGCGCGGGCGCCGGGGCGCAGGTCGGTTGCGACGATCTCTCCGCGGACCGCGAAGCGGTCGCGCGCGAGCGTTGTGTCGAGCGAGCGTTGGGAGGCGCTGGGTGCGAGCTGCTGCGCGAGCCGCGGGGTCGAGAGCTCGGCCAGGCGGCGCTGCTGGCGCTCGATCGTGCGGTAGGACCAGTTGGCCCACTGCGCGCAGAAGGCGCGCAGCACCCGCTCGGGCCCGCCCGTGGCGGCGCTGCCTGCGTAGGCGGGGGCGGTGTCGTCGGTCGGGGCCGGCGGCGCGAGCTCGTCGCCGCGGGCCTGTTCGCGGCGCAGCTGCTCCTCGAAGCGCTGCGAGCTGCGCTGCTGGTCGCGTTCGGGGCTGTAGGGGTCCTCGAGCGCGCAGCCGCCGCTGAGGCCGACGGCGCCGAGCGCGGCGAGCAGAGTCAGCAGCCGGGCCGCCAGCGCCCTCACCGCAGGTAGGGGACGGGGTCGACGGGGGTCGCGGGATAACGCCCGAGGCGGACCTCGAAGTGCAGGTGAGGCCCGAGGCAGTGGCCGGTGCAGCCCGACAGGCCGATCACTTGGCCGCGGCGCACGACGGCGCCGGTGCGCACGAGGATGGCGCTCTGGTGGGCGTAGCAGCTCGATAGCTGCGCGGCGTGCTGGATGCAGGTGAAGTTGCCGTACCCCGAGCACGGCGAGACGTTGGCGCAGGTGAGCGTGACGCGCCCGACGGCGGCCGCGGCGAGTCGGGTGCCGTTGGGGACGGGGATGTCGATCCCGGCGTGCAGGCGCCCCCAGCGCATCCCGAACGGCGAGATGATCGCGCGGGTCGGGGTGGGCCAGGCGAGCTGGCCGGCGCCGCCGTAGCCACCGCCGCCGGGACGGGAGAGCGCCTGGAGCTCTTGGGCGCGGTCGTAGTCGTGGCGGGCGTAGGGGATCGACGCGGGCGGGTTGCCCTTGTAGGAGATCAGCGCCTGGTAGGTGCGATCGTCGAGCGCGGGCCCGGCGCCGAGCGCGTGGAAGTACAACGCTGCGGCGTAGATCGCGTCGTAGGAGTCATAGACGTTGGGGTGGGGCCCGTACTGGTTCGGATAGGACGCCGGGCGGGCGAGCTTCGCGGCTCGGTGCGCGTTGCGGTAGCCGGCCCACGTGCCGCCGGAGCCCCCGAAGGCGGTGCCGGTGACCGAGAACTGCATCGGCCCGGCGCAGCACACGCCGTTGGTGCCCGACCTCACGCCGGGCAGCGTCGAGGTGCCAAAGCTCGACTCGTCCTCATGGACGGCCATCAACAGGAACGGATTGACTCGGTAGACGCGGGCGGCGTCTTCGTACATCTCCAGAAACGGCAGCGCCGCGGCGGGCAGGCCGTAGCCGGAGATCGGGCCGTTGCTCGGGCTCTGCTGAGCGGCGAGCACACCGAAGACCGCCGCTACGAGCAGCAGGAAGGCCAGCAGCGCGGCCAGCGCAGCGGCCGCGGCGCGGGCGAGCAGGTGACGTTGGCCCCACGCGACGGCGGCCCCTTGGAGCGCGCTCACGACTCATTGGCCGCCAGGCCGTCGGCGGCGAGCAGGTCGAGCGCCGCCCAGGCGTCGCCGCCGGTGCGCTCGAGCGCTTGCGCGCGCAGCGGGGCGTCGGCGACGGGGTCAGAGGTCGCGAGCCAGTACTCGCGCGCCCCGACGCGCAGCGAGATGGTGCCCCGCCCGCGCGTGCCGTTGATCCAGTAGGCCTGGCTGTAGGCGCGCTTGACCGTCTTCAGCCGCGCGATCGCGCGGATCTCCTCCTCTGAGAGGCGCAGCGCGTCCTTGACGTAGTGCAGCTCCTCCGGCGCCTGGCGCAGGAAGAGCTGCATCGTCGAGTTGCGGATCAGCGCCTTGCCGTACTCGCCGGCGAAGTCCGACAGCTGCTGGCTGATCGCGATCAGGAACAGGCCGAGGTGGCGGGCGCGGCGGGCGAGGTCGTTGACCCACTCGCCGGTCGCGCGGCGCTCGACGAGCTTCCACGCCTCGTCGATGATCAGCAGCGACCGTCCGCCGAAGATGCCGCCGGCGGTGTCGTGCAGGCGGTCGCGTTGGCGCTGCTCGAGCTTGGTCGAGACGTGCTCGGCGAGCACGAACAGGACCGCGGGAGACAGCTCGCGCGGCACTTTGCGGGTGTCGAAGACGACCAGCGGCGCGTCGAGCGCCACGGTGGTGGGCCGGTCGAGCAGGTAGGCGTGCGAGCCCTCCCCGCAGAAAGAGCCCAGCCGTTCGGCGAGCGTGCGCAGCGTGGACGCGACCTCCTCGGCGCCGGAGCTGGCCTCGCGCTCGGAGCGGGCGCGCAGCTCGTCGCGCAGCATCGACTCCCGGGGCGGCTCGCCGGCGCGGGCGGCGCTGTCATAGACCGACCGGATCGCGACCTCGAGCAGGTTGCGCTCGAGCGCGTCGAGGCCGTAGGAGTCCTCCCCGGCCCGGTGGTCTCCGACCAGCAGCGCGTGCAGCCCGAGCAGGAACGTGACCTTCTCCCGCGGCGGCCGCGCCGGGTCGGGGACGTCCCAGGGGTTGACGGCGTGCTCGTCGGCCGAGGCGCCGATCGTGAGATGGCGCGCCCCGGGGATCAGCGAGCAGAGGAACTCGTAGTGTCCGGCGCGGTCGAAGACGTAGCCGTCCATGCCGTGCGCGATGCAGCGCGCGGCGAGCAGCGCGGTCGCGAACGTCTTGCCGCCGCCGCCCTTGCCGTTGACGAGCAGGGTGCCGTTGTCGTGGGCGCTATCGAAGGGGTTGAGCAGCTCCAAGGTGCGGCCGGGTTCGGTCCACGCGAACGGGATTCCCGTCGGCGAGCCGCAGCTCGTGCCGACCAGCGGCACGGTGTCGCCGACGTGGCGGGTGACGTACTTGCGGGTGTGGCGGGCCTCGTCGCGTCCCAGTGGCAGCGAGGACTGCCACAGCTCGGGCTGGCGCAGCTGGCCCTGGTTGACGCGGGCGTCGGAGCTGGTGGTGATCTGGCGGGCGGCCTGCTCGGCGCCCTCGGCGAGCTGGCGCGGGTCGGGCTCGAGGCCCGGTTCGCGGATCGACTGGTAGATCGAGACCTCATAGACGGCGGCGCGTTCCTGGCCGCCGAGCTCTTTGAGCAGCGCCTCGGCCTCTTCCTCTTGGGCGAGCATCTCGTAGTCGGCCGCGCGGCCGCGCAATTGGGCGCCGCGGTTGACGCCGAACAGGCGCCGGTGGCGGGCCTTGTGGCGGTTGCGCTCCCGCAGGCGGTCGAGCGCGTGTACGTGCACCGACAGCGTGAAGGGACGCTGGACCTGCATCGCCTCGAGCAGCCAGCCGAAGTAGGTCGCATCGGGGGGAGTCGCGACGAACAGGACCTGCTCGAGATCGCGGTCGACGCGCAGGTAGCGGCGATCGTCGCTCTCGAGCGCGGAGTCGGCGATCACTTCGCGCAACCTGCACGCCGCGGCGGCGGCCTCGTGGGCGTCGCCGACGGCGTCGAGCTCGCCGAGGATCTCCAGCCGCCCGGGCGCGCGTTCAGGCGTGCGATCAGCCGTGGTCGGGTTACAGCGCCGCCACAACAGATCGAACACGTCGGGGCCCCCGAGCAGGCGGGTGGAGAGATCGAGCGCCTCGAGGTCTGACCGGATCGCGTCGGTGAGATAGAGCGACTCGCGCAAGACCCGCCGGTGGCTATCGAGGGTGCGCTGCAGCGGGGCGGTCGGCAGCCGCCGGCGCCGGCCAGGCGCCAGGGCGCGCCAGTCGGGCCCGGTGGCCTGGTCGGGCACGTAGGGGACGATCACGTAGTAGGCGATGTCCATCGCGGCCTGGGCGTCGGCGTGTTCGATCAGCGACTCTTCATGGGCGCCATGCAGGCGGCGCAGCCCTTCGGCGCGGTCGCCGTGCCCGCTGGCTCGCAAGGCCTCGATCGCGGCGGCCGACTCGTCGCGTGACTGGGCGAGCAGAGCTTCGAGCTGCACCGGCGTGGCCTGGACGTAGAACTGGATGCTCTGCCCCGCGCCGACGCGGGCGGCCATCTGCCCGAACGCCTCGCCGACCTGGTGGCGCTCGGCTTCGGCCATCACGAGCGGGTTCTTCGCCGCGACGCGCAGGTAGCGCACGAGCGCGCCCTCGCTGGTGACGAGCACCCCGTCGCGCGAGAGCGCCTCGACCGCGACCAGCTCGCCCGCCGCGGGCAGCTCGCCGGCGTCCGGGCGGCGGGGGGCTAGACGTCCCACAGCGCCGCCTCCTCCCCCCTGCTCTCCGCGGCGGATCGTCGGGCGGGGCGCGTCGCGGCGGGCTCTTCGGCAAGGACGAGGTAGCCGGTCGCGGTGTGCGCGGGGCCGGGGAGGTGGCAGCGCGGCTGGCGCAGGCGCCGCCACTGGGCGCGCAGCGCGTCGGTGACCGACCACTCCTGCGCCATCGCCCCGTAGGTGAGCGCGAGCGGGGACCCGGCCACCACGATCGACACGAAGATCGTTGCGGTCACCGGAAGCGGCGACAGATAGATCCCAAAGCCGAGGGCCAGCAGCACCGCGGCGAAGACCTGGGCCCACTGGCCGAGGCTGAACGGGCCCATCCGCAGCTTCGCCTCGAGGTGCTTGTATGTCGGGTTGACGGCCATCAGGCGGCCGCCTTCGCGGCCGCAGAGGCGGCCCCGCCGCCGCCGACGTTGCGGCCGCTGTAGCCCGCCGCGCTGGCTGCCCCTCCGCCGGCGGCCGCGCCTGCGCGGCGCCCGTACATGAGGGTCTGGCTGATGCCGCCGCCGAGGGAGGGCGCGACGCCGGCCATCATCGCCTGACGGGCGATCAGCTGCGGCGCCTTGAACGCGACGAACAGCGACGCGACGGTGACCCAGGGCTTGATCAGCTGGTCGCCGAAGTCGCCGGAGAGGGTGAACGCGGACTTGCCCATGACCGCGAACAGCGCGAAGCACAGCGCCCACACGATTGGCCACAGCACCACGCCGACGAGGCCCTGCAGCCAGGTCCTCGCCAGCCATGACGTCTCGGGCAGCGGCCAGAGCGCGATCGCGAGCGATCCGGACACGAACAGCAGCGCCAGGATCGTGGCGAGCACGATCTTGGTGATCACCAGCAGCACCAGGATGATGACCGCGATCACCGTCGCGATCGTCCCGATCCCGAGCGTCGAGAAGTTCGCGACCAGCGCCGCGGCGAGGAGCTTGGTTAGGCCGTCCTGCACGCCGGGGGCGTTGAGCAGCGCGTTGGTGATCAGGTTGCCGGTCACCGTCGCGTACTCGAAGACGGTCGGGTAGACCATCAGCGCGCCGGCCGCGACGATCGACCGCCCGAGCGCTTCGAGCGCGTCAAAGGACGAGGAGGAGGTGAACCCCGACGCCCAGTAGCGCAGCGCCGAGGCGGTGAACACGAGCGTGAAGATGCCCCAGCCGCCGGCGCTGATGTAGGTGCGCAGGGCGTTGAGGTCGGGGTAGCGCCCCGCGTCGGTGTAGGTCGGCTGCGCGATGAGGAACTCGACCGCGCGCCGGGTCGCTTTGGCCTCGATGCCGAAGAACGTCTCGAAGAAGAACTTGAAGATCCCCTCGGCGATGTCCGAGGGGCCTGGGATGTCGGGGATCAGGTCGGGCAGGGCGTAGGCCGGCGCCGGCAGCGCGAGCGACGCGGCGAGCACCACGGCCACCAGCGCGCCGGCGCCGGCCGCGGCCCGGGCGGAGTTGAGGCGGCGGCTGGGCATCGCTAGGCGGCGAGGCCCTTGGAGGCGAGCACGATCACGATCCCGCCGGCGACCATGCCGAGGATCCGCCCGGCGTCGGGCGCGCCGAGCATGAACTTGCCTCCGCCATAGATCAGGCCGAGCACGGCGAGGCCTCCGCCGACGGGGATCATGAAGCCGGCGAGCTTGTCGAGGTACCGGGTCACCGCCCCGAAGCCGCCGCCCCCTCCCCCGCCGCCGCCGGCTGCGCTCTTCAGCGCCGCGTCGGCGACCTCGGGCACGGCGAGGGCGAGGGCGAGGGCGACGCAGACGCCCAAGGCGGCCGCGAGGCGGGTGTTGGTGAGCCGGGCTGAGAGCTGTGTGTGGGGCATGCGATGAACCTCCTGGGTCAGGGAAACTCGGGTAGGCCCCCGGCCGGCACCGGCGCGGGCAGCGCTGGTGTCGGGCGCGGGGCTGAGGGGACGACGGGCGCCGCAACAGGCGGCGGCGGATCGACAACGGGCGCCGCGACGGGCGCCGCCGGGAGAGCCGGCGGCGGGCGCGGAGAGCGGCGAGCTCGCACCGGCCTCGGTCCGGCAGGGCGCGGGCGGGCAGGCAGGCGCTCCGCGCGGCGCTTGCGCCGGCGAGGCTGTCTCTGGGCCGGGGTGCGCGCGACATGCTCGTCGCGGCGGGCGCGTACCTTGTGCCCCTCGTTCGGCTGCGCTGCGCTGGCGCGCTCGTCGGGTTGGTTGTCCTGGCGCGGCTGGCTGTCCTCGCCCGGCTGAGCAATCGAGATGACACCGGCGATGGCGCCGAGCGCGAGCGCGGCGAGCGCCACGACCCGCGGCGCGCGACGATGGCCAGTGGCGCGCGTCGCGGGCCGCGACGCAGGTCGCGTGGCCGGTCGGCGCGGGCGGCTGCGGCGTGTGCGCGAACGGGGGCGTGGACCTGGCGCAGCTGCGGTTGCGCGGGCGGGCTGGGGGGAGGCGACCGCGCGCTCGCCCCCGGGCGCGAAGATGTTCAGCGGCGGGTCGCCATCCAGCGCGGGCGCGGCCGGCGGGGCGGGCTCGGGCGGCGCAGCAACGGCAGCTTCGGCGCCGGCGGCGAAGATGTTGGAGGCGTCCACACTCCTAGAGACGGCGTCGACCCCAAAGTGGCCCCCCCCTGCGCCGAAGTTTCTTTGGGTGGTGCTCTAGAAAGGCCGCTCGGGCGCGTCAAGCGTTCCGCAGGCCGGATGCGCTGCCGGGGGTAGGGCGGGCTGCGAGACGGGCGGCTGGTGCCACTGAGGCGGCGTTGCTGTCACGACCGGTCGCTCCCCCGGCTGCAGATAGAGGTACTTGGGCTGCTTGGGCCGGGCGGCGCAGCCGCCAGCGTAACCCCACAGAAACGAGCTCAGGATCCCCATGACGCGAACCATCGTAGCGTCGCTGCCCGGACGTTCAGCGTCGTCGGCGTGCGGTCGAGGGCGTCCGGCGCCGACGCGGCGGCTGGCGTGAGCCGGCGCCAGCGCTACGTCGGCTGTTGCGGACTCGCCGGGTGAGCGCGTCGACGCGGCGCTCGGCGTGGCGCAGCCGCACCTGCAAGGCACGCAGCTGCCGCATGTGGACGCGCGCTTGACGCTCGACCACGGTCCCCTGGTTCGTGATCTGGCCCGTCGGGCGGCTGTCGGGCTTGGCCAGCAGCGCGCCAGCCGCCGCGGCGCCGGCCAGCGCGGCGAAGACGAGCAGTGTTGTGGCGATGACCATACGTGGTCGTTCGCGCAGCGCGCGCACGGCTAGGAGGGCGCTGTAGAGGAGCGCGCGTCATGGACTGCGACCACGACGACGAGGTCTTCATCGGGGAGCACTTCGTAGACCGAGAGCATCCAGCGCCATGGGCCGCGCCACACGCGGTAGAAGGCCAGCTCGCCCTCGAGGGCGCGCCCCGCCGAGGGAAAGGCCTCGAGGAGCTTCAAGCACTCGATCACGCGAGGACGGGTGTCGCTCAGAAGGTGCAGTGCTTTCTCGAGTTCGTATAGGTCGCTCTCCGCGCCTGGCGTGAGGGCGAGGCGCACCTAGAGCTCGTCGACCAGGGTGACCTCGCCGCGGTGGGCTTGCTCGCTGCCGCGCTTGATGCGCTCGATGGCGCCGGGGATGCCGCGCAGGATCTCCGTGGCGGTGGAACCGTCGATCGACTGGCCGCGCAGGAAGGCCGAGATCAGCGAGCTGGCGTACTGCTCGGGATCGGCGCTGACGCCCGCCGCGAGGCGGTCGAGGTCAACAGCGTCGTCGTCCTCGAGGTCGATCGTCAGCTGGCGGCTCATCGCAGGCTGGAGGCTAGACGAGCCGCTCGGCGGCGGCGAGGCCGGCGCGTTTGATCGCGAGCCGGGTCGGTCTCTCGAGCGCCTCGAGGGTGTAGGTTGCGCTGTCGAGCATCGCGCCGAGCTGGCGGTCGTAGGGGACGATCACCGGGGAGTGCAGGCGCTCGCGGCGGAAGCGATCCTCGAGCGCCTGTGTCTGCTTGCCCGGACGCAGGTGGGACATGTTGACCACTAGAGTTGTGCGTTCGTGGCGGAGCTCGTCGAGGGCGGCCAACACGACGCTGGAGGTGACCCACTCCGGGGTCGAGACGAGCGTGATCTGGTCGGCGCGCTCCACGGCGAAGCGCGCCAGCGGCCGGCCGATCCCGGTGCCGCAGTCGAGCACGACTAGGTCGTAGAAGGTCGAGAGGTAGGCCACGAGCTCGCCGTAGCGCTCGGGCGTGATCGACGCGAGCGTCTCGGCGTCACCGCGGGCGCCGAGCAGGTGCACCCCCGTCGGCAGCCGCGACAGGTAGGCGAGCAGCTGGGTCGCGGTCGGCACCTGGTCGAGATCATCGAGGAGGTCGGCCAGGGAGCGTTCGCAGCGCAGCTCGTCCGGGGCCAGGGCGGCCAGGGTGCCGTAGTCGGGATTCGCGTCGAGGATGACGACGCGGGTCTGGGCGCGGTTTGCCAGAAGAGAGCCGGTGAGGAAGCTGAGCGTGGTCTTGCCGACGCCCCCCTTGGGGCTCATCACCGCCATCACGTTCGGCCGGCTCGGCCCGGGTTGGGTGGCGATCAGCCGGTCGAGATCCGCCTCCTCTCGCTCCCCGGCGGAAACCAGCAGCCCCTGAGCGCGCCGCCCCAACCGCGCCCCGCCCCCGCCCGCCACGGTCCTCCCGTCGACGACCGCGCCCGGATGCACATCGCGACGCTTAAGTGCGCGCGAAGCTTCCTTCAACGGAGCCGAGACCCTGCGGCCTCGGGGGGCGGATACGTGCTGTCATGGCAGCTCGAGAGTGGTTCCGACCAGGATCAGGTCGGGGTTGCCCGTGGCGATACGGCCGGCGTTGAGCTGCCAGAGGCGGTTGACCATGCGCGCTACGGCGGCGGGGGTGGCGTCGGCGCCGAGCTGGTCGGCCGCGATCGACCAGAGGCACTCGCCGGGCCGTACGACGTGCTCGCCGGGCCCTGGGCGGGCGCTCACCCCCACGCCGGGATGGCTGATCGGGGTAGGCGCCGCCGGGGTTGCGGGCGCGCCCGTAGCGGCAGGAGCCTGCGCCGGGGCAGGCGGCGGAGCGGGCGCTGGACTCACCGGTCCGGCTGTCGGATCGCTGCGGTGCTCTGCGACAGGGGGACCGCTGCGGGTACCAGGTCCGCCGCGGCGCTGCTCGTCGCGGTGTGGCTCGCCCTGATGTCGCTCGCCGTCGTGCCTGCCGCCGGCCGGCCCGGGCGGCGTCTCCTGTTGGGCTTCGGGCGGTGGTCCTGGCTGGGGTGTCGGAGCGGGGGCGGGCGGCGTGCTTTCGGGGGGCGATGTCGGGGCCTCCGCCGGCGGTTCGGGGGTTAGCGGTGCTGGGGCTTGCACGGGGGGGTCGGTGGGAGTGACGGGATCGGGCGTGGGCGCTGGGGTGTCGTCGAGGTCGAGCGGCGGGTCAGCGCTGTCCTCGAGGCCGCCGTCGCCGTCGCCGTCCTTGCGGGTGGGGTCGTCGCCGTCTGTGGGGGTGTTCTCGTCGTCGGTCTCTTCCTGGGCTGCCACGGCCGGGCTGGTGAGCCCGGCGGCTGTCGGGGCGAGCGTGGTCCCGGCGAGGACTGTGGCGGCGAGCAGTGCCGTTGGGCGCGGGCCGAGCAGCTCGTCGGCGGGCAGGCGGCCGTCGAGGCGCTCGGCGGCGCAGACGGGGCAGCTTGGGTGAAAGGGCAGATGGCCGTGGCCGGCTGGTTCTATGAGGTGTGCGGTGAGCGATCGCATCAGTTCAGCGGGTCCGCCGCGCAGCGGTAGGGCTTCGGGAAGTTCCCGTCGCTCGGGACGCTAGAGACGGTTCCGGACTCATCGGTGATGTAGGTGACGTCGAGAGTCCCGTTCGCTTGGGCGCTGACCGAGGAGGTCAGCTCTCCCCCGGGCGCGAGCGTGATCTGCTGGTATTGCAGCGCCCGCCGCAGCTCGCTGTAGGTCGGCACCCGCCGTCCAGTGGCCGTCTGAACGTCGGTGAATCCACAGGTGTTGGCCGCCACACCGAACGACGCGGCGGGGCGCGGGTTGACTTCGACGCAGGCCGTCGCCGCCGGCAGGGTGCCTTCGGGGCATTGGACGAGGAATCGCTCGGGGTCGACGCCTCCGACGCGTTGGGCGTTGAGTGCTTGGCGGACGGTTCCGAGGCGCGATTCCTTGACCTGTCTGGTGCCGAGGGTGTTGCGCTTGATGTCTTTCCCGCTGATCGATCCGTTCCTGATGTTCTTGCCGCCGATCGTGATCGCGGCGTAGGAGGACCCGCCGAGCGCGACGAACAGCGCCAGGGTGGCGACGACGTTGGCGTAGCTGAGCTTGTCGCGGAGACGTTTCACGGGGCGGTTCCTCTTTCGCTGATCCGGGGGCCTATGTATAGACCAGCGTCAGGAGCCCGAGTTTCGCTCCCCTCTACTGCTGACGGCACGGGAGTCCTCGTACCTGGGCGGTGGTCGTCGGGGAGGCGCCGGTGGCGTAGGGGTAGCCGGCTTCGTGGGGTATCCGCACCCGGAAGCGGTAGGTGTTCAGGCCGCACGTGCGCGCGAACTTGTAGCGGATTCGCCATCTGCTGTTGGGTCCGGTGCGGTCGGTGCGGAAGGTCTGCCAGCCGCCCTTGACGTGGACCTGCAGCTCGACGAGCTTGCCGGCTTTCGGGGCGCGTAGGCGGCCCCGAAAGGTGACCTTCTGGCCGGTGAGACGGTGGCGGTGGCTGAGGTGTATCGAGCTCGTCGCCCCGACGACGAGCTTGACCTCGTGCTGGGCGGGCAGGGTCAGACCATCGCCGGGATAGACGAAGCGCAGCGTTCGGCTCGAGCTGGCCCTGGCGGTGTAGTTGTAGCGGCCCTGCTTGCCGGTGGTGACGTAGGCGACGAGCTTCTCCGGGGTGACGGCGTCGCGTGAGGTGACCGCGACCTGGGCGCCGGCGATTGGCTGGCCGTCGGGGTTGGTCAGCCGGCCGCTGATCTTTACCTTGCGCCCGAGGCGAACGCGCCGGCGGCTGTCGAAGACGGTGATCCGGCGCCGGACGGTGCGGCGCTTGCCGCGCCGGCCAACCTTGCGCCGCACGACCTTCTTCTTGGCGATCCCGGTGCGCAGCCGGGAGGCGATCCGCAGCGGCGCGTCGATGACCATTGGTTGGCCGTCGGCGCGGCGGTCGGTGGAGGCCTCGTTGCGCGCCTGGTCGTACGCGCGGGCCCGGAGGAGGTAGCGCCCGGCGGCGAGCTGGGAGTCGTCGAGGCGCGCGACGAGGTGCTGGCCCTCCTGCTGGGTCGCGACCGGCTGCCAGGCGTTGGAGCCGTCGCGGCTGATCTCGATCTGGCCGCCGGCGAGCCCGGACACGCGGTCGGTGACCGCGACCGAGATCCGCGTCGGGTCAGAGGCCGAGAGCGCGTCGAAGGCGGGCTGTGGCGGTTCGGGGTCATAGCGCAGCGTGACCGGTGCCGAGGCATTCTCGGGCTGGTGGTTGCCGGCCTGGTCCTCGCGCCAGAGCGCGACGGTGTGCTCGCCGGGGGCGGGGGCGGTGATGCCGAGGCGCGCGATCGCGTCGCCGGGTTGGCGCTGCTCGGCGCCGCCGTCGACGCGGTAGCGCACGGCGGTGATCGGGGCGCGGTCGCCCTCCGCGGGGTTGGCCCAGCCGAGCCCGAAGTCTGGGGTGTTGCGCCACCCCTCTCCCCCATCGACGGCGACGTCGACCCGGGCGGGGGGCGTGCGGTCGATCCTGACCACCACGGGCCCTGAGCCGCCGGCGTTGCCGGCCGCGTCGAACGCGGTCACCGCGAGCAGCTGCGTCCCCTCGCCGAGCTGGCCGGTATCGAAGTTGATCGTTCCGGCCCCGGTGGTGCAGGGCGTCGCCTTGCCGTAGTCGCACGCCCGCTGGTCGCCGCTATCTGCTGCGACGGCGCGTGAGATGCCGGTGGTGTCGTTGGCGGTGTAGGGGAGCAATTGCTTGCCGTTGGTCCAGGCGCCGTTGGTGAAGGCGGTGCCCCCGGGTCCGGTGATGATCGCTGCCTGGGGGGCGCTGTTGTCGACGACGACGGCGCTGACGCCGGTGGTCTGAATGTAGTTGCGCCCGCGGGCGGCGCAGCCGTCCTTTGAGCGGCACTCCATGCGCAGCACCACGCGCGCGGGGCCGGCGGTCGCGTCGCCAACTTGGACGGGCAGCAGCGGGGAGTCGCCGGAGGTCTGGGCGCGGCCGGGCTTGGGGCAGTCCTTGCCGGGCGCGACCAGGGTGGAGTGGGTCTTCACGCCGCGGCGGAAGCGGAGCGGGATCAGCTTGTCGGCGCCGAGTGCGCCTTCGTCGGCGTAGACCTGGAGCTCGAAGCCGCAGTCGTCGCGCTGGAGGCGCCCGGCCCACGCGACGCGCCGGAAGTGGGTGCCGGCGGGGGCGCGCATCGTCCAGCTCGCGCGGCCGTGAAAGGGGACCTTGCCGCCGTTGCCGCCATCGTTGATCAGCAGCCCGCGCGCGCCGCGGCCCTGGTTGGGGCAGCGATCTGACGCCGCGATGTTGCGCCCCCGCCGGCGCTTGACGAACCCGCGGTTTGTGAAGCTGGTCTCGTTGGTGCGGCACACGTTGACCGTGTACTCCGCGCCGGCGGCGGGCTCGGCGGGGACGGCAGCCAGGGTGGCGGTCGTGGCGCTCGCCAGCAGGGCGATCAGCATGAGCCCGGGCAGGCGCGTGGTGGCGATGGTCATCGGTGTCTCCTGTCGGACTCGAATGGACATGGTTAGGGCCCGCCGAACTCGCCGCCGCCCCCGGCGGGGGCGGGCGCCGGCTTGGGCGCAGGTCTGGGCGTTGTCGCCGGTGCTGCGGGCGCGGGTTGTGGCGCGCTGGTCGCGACGGAGCTCGCGGGG
>JAABUR0100004596.1_pt1 | contig 18325 bp, 21 predicted proteins | sample 5560091 | NCBI WGS metagenome assembly JAABUR01 (sample SAMN10711879, study PRJNA513375) | rock metagenome | isolation source: Antarctica rocks | place: Antarctica: Victoria Land, University Valley sud | reverse complement strand
ATATCAGTTCGGATCGTGTTTGGCTGTATTGATGTGCCTTCATCGATGAGACCTGATGGCAGGGGTGCCCTGGACGCAAGTGCTCGCTGACTAATCCCTTCCCCTGCAATCTTGGCAGCCTCGTCGCCTCTCGAGAACGAACGACGTCGCTCGATGATTGTATCCTACATGAATCCACGTTCTTGAAGCACAGTCCAAAGAGATCCAAGGAATGGGGCCACGGTCTCCACAACATCATATAAACGACAATCCGACCCTTAAGAAGAGCGACCCACTCATGCCCATTCGTGGACTTTGGCTGATAGCTCGTAGATTCCCTCCATTCACTAGAGATGCCTGAAGAAGAGTTAGACCTTACCATATTAACGGGGGCTTTCATACGATCTCACCTCACCTGCGGAAGCCTTCTTACCGCTATCATGGCGACGTGGATAGATTGAACCCGCATTTCTTGCAATTCGATATCACGGACGCGCTCTTTCCAAAGCCTAGTAGGTCTCTGAGGTTGTTGTAAAGCATACTAAATGCTGCCAGTTACCTAATCGCCTGGTTTTGCGATACGGATATTGGAGGCATTGTAGACCTAGACCATCTGAGACGCTTGACTCATCCAGGCCCTGAAGCGGAACCGATGCCACGGGGGGTTCCTAGATGCTTAGGTTCGTAACAATATGGAGTCAGGCCTAGTTTTCTTGAGAGTGTCGATAATGGCGTTGCTCTGATTGTATAGAAAGCCCTATCGCCAACCGCGCTAGGCGGCCAATTGACAAGGTGTTTATCCAACACCAGAAAACCACCTTATGCTCTCTTCTGTTACCCACAGTCCCTTTATCTGCAAGAACGAAAGCATACTGTCAACTAGACTCTTTTTGTACCTATCAATCTCGCGATTGACCGTCTCATTCTTCCAGCTCTTTTAATTCTACCTTTCCAGCTCCCATTCCACAACCTCACCTCCTCGCTTTTCCTTACTACCTCTTTTCACTGCGAATCAGTAGAACACGCCACGAAATGGACTCCGCCGATACCTTTACCGGGTGGGTCCCAGATGAGGTCATCGTCGAGGACTCCCAGGGCCCAGTTGGAGCAGAAGACTACTCCGAGGATGACACGCCACCGTCCCCTACCATATTTGAGTACCCTCCACCCGATCAAGTCCGAATTGGGCCCTACTACGTACCGCAACAAAGCAAAGCAGCGGACGACGCCACGATGTTGCCATTTGTCAATCAAGCCACTATGGGTGGTCTGGCGCCAGCAGTAGCAGCAGCACCCCCAGCACCGTCCGCAGCACCAGCACCGTCCGCAGCACCAGCACCACCCGCAGCACCAGTACCAGCACCACCAGCACCACCCGCAGCGGCCATAGTGCCAGCACAAGGAGTGGTAATTGACCGACGAGGGAAGTACGTGGCGCGTGGCCTCATTCCAGATGCTACCATGGCCCAGTTGACCCTCAGACCGTACGATACGCTCTGGATGATTAACAACGCCGCGGATCAGTCTGTTCTCTCGTCCTTCAAAAGCAAAATGAAGTTCGAAACCATGTTCGCTCACGGTGTATTTCGTGTAGGAGATGTATTCCGGATAGTCGCTGCTTCGGGAGCTATCATGACAGACAAAGAAGCAATAGTAAGTAAGATGGAGACCTAGCGAGGCCTTCTCCGAAAGTAACACATTTAGGTCACTGGACTCCCTGCTTCACAAATGCCGTATCCCGACTTCCGTATCCATAACATCACCATCGGCGCCACCAGCAACCTCGAAGCGTGCAGAGGCGTCACACAATTGTACCAAGCGATGATGCATCCGGGAGCCCTAGGCCAAATCCCATTTAGCACATTCCACGTCTATCGAAACAACCATGACCTAGGAGATCTTTCCGCGCTTCGACAGGCTTTCGAAGTTTTTGTCGAAGAAAGTGACGCCTGCACCATCAGAAATGGTGGTACAGGCCGGAGGAGAAGAGGTTAGAACGCATAGAAGGAGAATAGTATAGAGCAGGGGTGTGGAACGACGGAGAAAGGTCAGAGAGGAATTTGCACTGCGCCAACGAATTCTTTCCCATAGTCTGCTCGCGTGCTTGGCTGACACTCCATGTAGGGAGCATTGGTCATCCACGCCATCAATTGGTGGTAATACTCATCACGACATGCAAGTAAAGTGGTGCTATTGACAACAGGAGCTCGAAGCTGTCCTATTTCTTGTCTAGCACCACATGCGTTATGTTCCGATCTGTCGGAGCCCCAGTCTCGTTGTATCTGTTTCGATGGCTTTCAGTTTTTCATATTACAGGAAGCTCCTGATGGAGATCTCGTAAGAACCTCAAGGTGGATAATCTGTTTCTGGCACTTCGTATGTATCTCGGTTGTTCTTTTACTCTTCTGTACCATAGCTAGTTGACGATAAGCTGGGCGGTCTTAGAGCACAACTCCATGGGATCCTCTGAATAATAATCCTTTTTCTTTGCAGCCACGATGGCCTCACGGAGAACACCACCTCCTGTTCTGTGAGTGTATAAGATGCTTGTACAGAAGACTAACAGGTACTATGAGGGTCTTACGAAGGAGTACGTACCTCTCTGTCTCGCAAGCTCGATCTGTCAAAGGTTCACAATAGTGTTCTCCCATTCCCTGGGTCATGGATTGATCTCCTCGACTGCGGGACCCAAAGTCAGCCTGAGCACTTCAAAATGTGAGGATGCTCTTAGGAAATTTATGTTGTTGATCTCTCTATGCTAAGGGGTTTTCAGTGTGTTGCGGGTTATAGTCCATCGTGTTATATGCTTCACGGTCTCAAATCGCTCAAAGGCGTTAGCCTGGGTCGGCAACACCCAAGATCACACAAAAGAGTTATCTTCTGCTTTATTTCATGCTTCGTCCTTCCTTCGTCCGCAAAGTTTATCGATCACTGCACCAAAGATTACATTTTACTATCGTCGTACTACTCCTGTGTCTCGTATTTCGTGGCCTGCACCAGTCTTGTGCCTGTTACCAATACACTAAAGATCGTTTGCTACCCCTATTTCACTACATTACCCCCATTCTACAACAATTTTCTAAACGACTCTCGCAATGGATAACACTACCTTTTCGGACGGATCCAGAATTTTCTACTTGGCCGCTGGCCACTATCTCGTTAGCAGAGGAGCTCGAATCTCCAGAGTGCAGACCCCAGACCGGGACAGCGTGACTCCCTCTCAGACAAATGTTGGATCGGACGACGGTCAAGGGAGCGACCTCACTGAACAAGCCGCGCAGGTCGAGGATATCGCTCGTCAAGCCATTTCTGTAAATGAGGACAGTCAGGAAGGTGAAGGTTCTGCTTTGGAGGATACGCTGGAGTCAGGATCCCAGCACGAAGGCCAAGTTGGTGCTACTTGGGGCGGACACGGCACACCACCAACCCCTGGTGGGCCCTACTATGACAACGACTCTGTGATGACAGACAACGATCAACAAGACAACCACCCCAGCGTCGGTGGGCTTACCGTGACTTCCCAGGGTCCCTCCCAAACCATTAGGGTCCCTCATCAAGGCATATACGTAGCTCAGAACCTCCTGTCGAAAGACATCTTTGCCCACATGGCAGCCACTACGTACGATCCTTTATGGATCCAAAGCTACAACGTCAACCCCGCCGTCATGAACGGATTTACGAGCCGGATCAAGCTTGAGGAAATGTTCGGCCGCGGTGTGTTTGAACTAGGTGACTGCTTCCAGCTTCTCACCGCCCAGGGTGTGGCATACACGGCCACAGAGGCAATCGTAAGCTCACTCACCATATTCCGACCTGGAACGTTCGACTAACAACAGCCAGGTGCACTCCTTCCCTGCCACGCGGAATGCCTTTCCTGATTTCCGCGTTCATACAGTCGCAACACGTCGCGACCATTTCCTGTACGGCTGTAACGGAATCGGCCCGTTGTATGCGGCCATGGCGAGCCCGGGTCAGTTTCGACGGCCCAACTACAACTCCTTCCAGGTAACCAGGAATGGGCACGTGCTGGGCAACCTCTCCGACCTCCGCCAAGCTCTAAATGTGTACTTGGCGGAGAAGCAGAACTGGGATAGGCAGGGATGAGGATGGGGGTTTGGTAGTGGGAGAGGGAGGAAGGGGCTAGTAGTCAATTCGGTCGGGTTTTTTTCGGTGGGAAAGTATTTATGGCAGGGAATGGACTAGCATCGAAGTGGAGAGATTGCCCTGTTTTCTTTTTTCCGTTTCTTCTCCCTTGTTTAGCTCACTCAAAAATTCTACTATTTGCAGTGGAACATTGGATCTTATGCCCCGTGACTTTGTATGTGCGCCAACGAAAAGGTTCACTTGACGAAAAGGAGCAGTCGTAAGTCTGTCGAAACCATCGTCACCGCCAACCCAAGCGAAGCACGAAAAGGTAGAAGGGATTGGAACTCAGGAGAAACGCGTGTGAAATGTCGCCAAAAGACGGTGTAAAAGCCCTTGTGGTGCAGTCGCCATATTGGCGATCGCTTTATGATGGATGGGTTTTTCATGGCAGGTAATTGTTTAGAAGGGGAAGTGGACAGATTGCGCTGTTTCCATTTTTTTCATCCCCTTTTCCTTTTGCAGCCACTGGAAAAATCGACTATTGCAGTGGGATATTAGATCTTATGCCCTCATGATTTTATAGGTGCATTTACAAAAAGGCTCGGTTGACTAAAAGGTAACAATCGTTTGTTCGTCCTTGCCGCCACTGTCGCCGTCCTAAAGCAGAGCTCGAAGAGGAAAAGAGATTGGAGAGTTGGAAGAAAAACCGTAAATTGTTGGTAGTGGACAGAGAAAGTGTCGCTATGGCTCAGGAGTCAGATTGTCAACTTTTTTGCGAGGGAAAAATGCCTTTTCCGTCACAATTGCGAATAGCCTAATTTTCTATATGGAGATAAGTACAGTCTTTCCCATCTGTATCAGTCGCACTTCGCCTTAAATAATCCAAACATTCAATCTGAACGAAAGAATTTCTCACTAACGGTGGCTGATACATAGATGAAGAGCACTACCTAATGGAAAGAACAATTGGCAAACGGTTCGCCGTCTACCTTGGCCTTCTAAGTCGAATGCGGGTAAATTGAAAGATGTTGAGAATTTGAAATGGATATTGAAGACGAACGAGGGAAAGGAAACGATAGTTCTATAGTCAAATTGACATTGATTTGAAGAAGAAGAGTTTAGATTGTCATGAATGCTCTCAATAGACTAAAAACAACCCAACTGTTCCCTTCCCCCTTTTGCCCTTACGAGTTACTAAAGTGTCTACCCGTACAGAACCCTCATTGACCTTATACCCTTGTAATCTTATCTTCGCAAGACTAAAAATAGTCAGCCGACCAACAAGAATAGTCGATAACGTGTCGCCGCCATCGCAATCGTTCAGGGCCAAACTCGTCAGGCGGAAAGACATTGGGAATCCGGAGAAGAGTGGGTGGGACCAGGCTGACGGTTTGGAAAGAAAGTATGGCGGTGGTCTAGTAGTTACGTTTTCTAATACTTAATGATGGGAAAGTCATTGTAGCCAGAATGGTTTGTGTAGAAAATCGTTATGTTTCACCCCTTTTTCCCTTACTCTTCCTTGAATCATATTTCTATCTAAAGAAACTGTTAGTGTTTACCATCTAAAGAAATGTATGCATTTCCATAGCGAATTATAAGAGCAATAGATATAATCGACTAGCTCTTCGCCGCCGCCGTGACCGTCCCAAGCCGAAGACGAGGAGGCTAAAAAGAGGTTGGGAAATATAGCTGGAGAGCCGCGAGCAATTGGCGAACCCCCGTTCAAAGCATGGCTGTGACCTAGTAAATAAACCGATAAATGTTTTGTGGTGGGAAAGGTACTGTTGTAGCGAATGGACCGGGTTTCTGGATAAGAACTGTATGAGTTCCCCCCTTTTATCCCTTAGGAATCACTACAAAGTCGACTAATGTAGACATATCATGAAATCTGCCCTAATGATCTCATGCGTGCGTTGCTAACAAGAATCATTTAGCCAACAGTAATGACCGATAAGTTCGCCATCGAAGTAATTCAAGTTCTCGAACAACCGCACACCTATACTGAAAATAACGGCTTTTCTACTCAACAAACATATATAGATTACAAAGAGAGACGTTATGGCTGATAGCAATACCAAAAAAATCTTCTTCGCTGTTGGAGACTCAAATCCTCGAAAAGGTCTACGTATTTAGACTAGCAGATGAATGACATTTCTGTTTCAAGACCATATGTAGACTACATAGTGAAAATGATAAGGCCGATTAAAAATTGTTAGATACATATACTACTATTGTAAGCTATACAGGTGAAAATTCAAATTGACTTGCCATCGAGGTATCACGCGTGCATTACGAAGGTAACGGTTGAATTAGCAAAAGAGTCGAGAAATTCGCCACCAACATGCTATCAACATTAGGAGGGTAAAGCGGTCATCGTCCTAACTAGTAGAAATGATAACTTCTGTCCACTAGAACAACACGAGTATTGCGTCCAAGGACGCTTAGGCTGAAAGAATATCGCCGCATGATTGATCCATCTATGGTAATGTATTACCGTCTGCGATTGGTCTCTGAGTTTTAAGGCATGGTGATGCATTGGGGATCTCGGTGACTTCGACCGACCAGCAAGAAAGAGGCTTAGGATGCTAGAACGGAGAGAAATTGCGGACCCATCCATCGCCACCTTGGGTACAACTCTTCGGGGCGTTTTTGATCTGGGTTTCCGGATATGTAGATGGCAACAGATGGTACAGAGTCTCAGCGCAATTGGTGGGTCTTTGGGCTTGGCTTTTTGATGGAGATTGAATCTCTAGCGCGGGGACAGTTCTATTTCCGCCACAAGCGCGCTTCTACTGTAGCCTTCCGTCATACGCCTGGGCCGGACGCCCTCTCAGGCGAGGATTCCGATTGCTACTATCTACCGTACTGCTATCTCCTTTTCTTCGACCTATCACTACCCATGCCCGAGAGGTCCGGTCGACGGTATAGACTGTTCAGTCAACAATGATACGTCTTGTTCTCGTATCTGATTTTGATGAGACCCAAGATGACGCTCGACTGAAAAGCAAGGATGAAGTAGAAAGACAAGTGACTAAGAAAGAGCACGAGGAAAAATAACAGAAGGCGAAGATTCAGCAGGAGTAGCGACAACCCGGTCGGCGAGGGAGAAGCTGGGGGGAAAGCAGAGGCAGGCGCAGGAAAAGGACCAGAGGGAGAAACATGACTAAGGAGAAGAGAAGACTTCGTCTTTCGTGAAGCGCAACGCCAGAAGCTAATCTAACCATGACAACTGCAACGGCGAGATATGGCCGACAAGTATAATCAAATGCCAGACCAGCCTTGTGTACAATTGGACAGGAAACCGAAGTCTTAGCTGAACCACACATCGTATCACTATTGCAAAACTTGAGAAGGTCAACAATCCACAAGAGACATCTCACAAAGCCAACTCTTTTTCCGCTTACAGAAAGACGTCGAGGCGACGTTGTATGTGTGTATGAAAAAATGCTCGATGCTGGGACTTGTTGCACAGAAGATCTGCTGTCGCTTTGCGTACTTCATCGAATGGCGAATCCCCTTTATCAAAACCCTGATGCGAAGTCCAAGTGCCGCGGGAATAGGCTTTCCCATTGCGTGATCTCGACGGACAGCAGGTCTAGAGACAAAAGTGAACAAGCTTGTGGTGTGGTCCTAGCTAATGGTTGTCGAGCAGGAAACTCTTCTGCTGTTCGCTGGCAAGTGGAGAGGGTTGGAGCCGCACTGACGGGTGCTTGAGCCTTGGGGTGAGATTTTGAGAATTTTCTTCAAATGTCCAAGGAAAGGCGATTTCCAATAGAAGACATAGAGGAAAACTAGGCGTAAAGCCAGGAGCAGGGTTCTATGTGAATAAAGACTCTTCGATAGCCACCTAGAGCGGCGATCATACACCTAGTTACCCTTATCGTCTGCAGATTACAATTATCAACTAACGACACTTTCCAACCTTCGTTTTCCACCATACAAGCCCTATCATACCGTCCAGTACCCCCTCCAGACATGGGTATAAACACAAACGCCTCTCGCACATTCTCACATCACGCGTCGCATGAACATACTCATCTCAAACAGCATCTACCTCCCCTTTACTCATCTCCAATTGATCCAATAACTCGGATGTCATCCCCGGCACTTCCTCGACCGGAATCCCCGTACTACTACTCACTAATCTCTTACAATCATGGCCCGTCTGGCTCATCCCCGCATTCGCTTGAGCCTGCGCCACCAGTCTTGTTAACTCCCTGCGTCTGACCTGTGCCGCTTGGAGATCAGCCGCCGCTTGGAGGCGCGCTTTGATTTCCTCGTTGGAGGTAATGGTGCCGTTTGTGTTGGTGTGTGCGGAAGGAGAGAGGGCGGATTCTTCGGCGCGGATGTCTTGATGGAGGATGCGGTGCTGATTTTGTTCGAGAAGGGATTCTTGCTCTTCCTGGAGAAGTTGTGCCTCCGTCTTGTTCGCCGCTTCTACCAGATCATCATCGTCTCCGCTACCTTGTTCATTGAAAATAGCAAAAGTTGCACGTCGGACTTGGTGGCGCTGCTCCGCGGTGCTGTCCTGCAAGCGGAGTGCTTCTGCGTATTGTGCGTCTTTCTCTCGAGCTTCGTTCTCCAGTGCAAGAGCTACCTGCATTCCTCCGTTGGCAGCCACAGAATCGAAGGATTCACTGAATGACTGAGCAGACTGGCTTTCGTAGCGCGAGGTAGTCATAACGCCTGGCTTAGGCAGTCTTTCAACGGCATGTCCATTGGGCAGCGGATGCTCCGGCAGGACTGGCGATGAAGAAGCAAACGCATAGGGATCTAGCTGGGTAACACGGGAGCGTTGTAGCATCTGATCTGCCGTTTCATTGTTCTGGTTCGGGATATCGCCTGCTGCACCGCGGCCTTGTAGAGCTCTAACACTTTTTTTGGCGTCATGGCGAACTACAATTTGTAAAGCGGTATCGCCATTCGAGTCCTGTTTGTTGATGAATCTCAGGAGCCTCCTCTGGTCCATGCTCTCACCCATCTTAGTGAGTAGCACGTCGAGGTAGTAGCGAGCGCATTTCTTCTTTTGGCGACTTGTTGTAAGCATGGCGATGTGATGAAGAATAGTAGAGTCGAGGTAATCCGGCTCTTCTACAGTCGCTTGGAGGAGGGATAGAATCTTGGGCATAGTCTCCTTTTCAAAATTGTTGGTAAACAGCACAGCTCGGATCAAGGGAGTGTCTCCTCTTTCGTTCCTGGCAAACATGTCCGCTCCGCGTTGGAGAAGAGTCCGCACAATTTCCATATCACCCATAGCAGCAGCCCAGTGCAGAGCGGTATGTTTCTGACCATCAACTTTCCATTCTACTTCATAGCCTTCAGGAAGTTGTGGCGGGTCGAGATTGAGCGGCGCGTCGGAAGAGGAAAGCATGAAGTAGTCCAGGAGTGCATCGGCATACATGGTGTGCTGCTGGTCACGTAAAGACGTCTCAGGTCCACGCTTCCGCTTACGTGAACCCCCTGTATGACCTTGCTTATGATACATGTCCCCTTCGTCCATGAAGGTTGTTGAGCCCACTGTAGAGCCATCAAGAGAGTCATCGTCATTAAGATGGGTGCTAATGTTATCGTAGATGTCTTCGCTCATGTGACGAGCAGCAGGCACTGGTTTAGATTCTGTTCATTAGCCACTGACGTGTCTAAAGGACCAAGCGGGAGAGGACGTACTGGGGACCCTCCTAATGGGAGCTTGCTTTGGGAGCTTGAGTTTGTTCGACGCAGCCGTGGTGTGCTTGGGAGCTTGCGGTGGACTAATATCGCCAGGAACGTAATCGAAGATAGGCCGCAACTTCTCAAACACACCGTTACGTAGCGCTAAATCACGCCCTGAGGGTAGCGGAACCCATGTGCCTAAGATGTTCTTCAGCCTTAGATCTTTAGGTACGCACAGTGGACATCCGCTAACCCTGGTATTTCCCGTAACCTCCCTGAACTTTCTCATGCACACCTTTCTGTACATCTCTCTCCAGTATGCGTGTTCGCGCGGGTTTGTCGAAGTCGGCCACCTTCAGGATATGCGTAGCATTAATCCAATCATCGTGACGCCTACGCATGACATGTTCACTCCCACAGGCAAATTCAAAAACCGGGACCTTTTCCGAATGTCAGTACTCGCTAAGTGCAAGACGACAATCGGGACTCGACCCACATTGCTGTACGTTGCAGAATATATTTTATTTGCAGAGTGATTGGGAGCCATGCTGTTAATGGTCTTGTTTATAAGGCGTCTGCCCGTCTGTGTGCGGTGCTACGGGCGACGTCAATGCAGGTCTAGTATATTACATACAGCCTCTTTCCAGTATCGTGGCTCTAAACGGACATGACAAAGGTCGACCTGTACACTTTGTGAGTTCTCCTTGGCTTTTGTTTGCGTGGATCTCGCACACGTTGAGGGCGTCAACCAAGGTATAAGGATGTCGAGGGGTTGAAGAAAGACGCGGGATATTTTATATGCGGGTGGGAACGCGTCCGATTTACGATGGTCTCAACGCTTCAGTACCTAGTCACATGCTTGTATTATTCGGTAAGATAAATTTACTAGTATAGTGTTACCCTAAGGCGCGGCCTAGCCTAGTGGCCGGACTGCAAATTTGACGACAGCATGCGTAGGATCATCACACTCACACATCAACAGTTAACAAGGCCTCAAGGAGGAAGCTCAGTGGCTTAAATCTTTTTTGGTGACAACTGCGAAGCTATTGCTGGTGTTCTACATTGATGAAAAAGGCATGACAGCTTTTACCAATACTGTCATGGAAGAACACAAGGATATCCTGGACTCATAAGTTGCGGATGGCTCTGATATAACCCACTAAGATACGAAGGGGCGAACAGCTCTGCACCGAGCGTCCAGAGCGCACCAAACCTTGTAGTGAAAATTCCCCTAAACGTAGGAGCGAATCGCAGGCATTTAACCAACAGAAACCTTCGCCTATCCACCACGTCGCGGCAGCTGGTTTTCTTGACGATTTGAAGAGACTCATCAAAGGCTGGTGTCTTGACGGTAGAACTGGACATCTTTGGCTGGACCCGTCGCATGGGGTAGCTCGATGTGGTGGCATGGATATCGCTGCCGAACAAGGAAACATTTGACTCTATGTGCATGACTCGACTGGAGCTGACTGTGTATCTCGGCAACAGTCAGCTGTGCTTCTCACTCTGGGTATAACAAGAGGTTGCTGACCTCAAGGTTGGCATGTAGAGTAGAGCATGATACGCTGCCTGTGGGCTTGCGAGACTATCGTTACAAGCTGGGCCTGAGCTGTCTCCGACTAGCGCCTCCTACCAATTCTTCCGTGCCCATTAGCGGACGTAGACTTGCTATGCTTCCTCGACAAATCGTTCGACGCGAAAATCAACTGCCTCATGAGCCGCCCGCATATCAACATCACAAATAATAAGATACCTAACACAAGAATCGCAACGGAGAACCACCGACTTGTATACGCAAACTTGGTCCACCTCGCTTTACCATCCTGGTTGTATATTTGCTGCACGGATAACTCAATCTGCATTGCTGCCAGAATGATGCTGAAAGTTGCCCAAATAAAGATCAGCGGTGCAAAGAAGCGGGCCAAATAGGTACTGGTCTGGCCAGTCACTCGGAAGTAACTCATGCGGCCTAGGAAAAATTTACTCCAGAAATTCAAGCGGGATAGACGCAGTTCGCCAAAACGATAGCGGGCACTGACTTCAGTGTCGAGCACGTCACGGAGCGGGAAGGTAAAGGTGTTCCATGCCCTCCAGGTTGTGGATGACTGGATCAGACATCTTTCTTTCGCGAGCCCGAAATCTGATTCGTGTCTTATGAGGTGGGCGTAGGTGCTGAGGAAACCTAGAGCTGATCGCGAGAGAAGTTTACGGGCGTCGCTGGCGAAGGGAGAGTATTGCGGGGAGAAAAGGTAGACCCAAAATGCATGGTTAAGAAGATAGGAGGGGATCGGTTTGATATAGACACGGTTATCATTCCAGAGCAGATGGAGCTTTGGATTTTCCGTTATCATGATGGTACGTCCGCGTACTAACTGATGGTGGAGAGCGGAAACATGATCACTTCCCTGGGTTGCCACAAGCCACAGGTGGGGGGGGGGAATATCGAGTTCTGGGGTCAGAATCTCATTCTTGAGGAAGGCTAGAGAGTCGTTGCTGAGTGAGACTTGTGGATGAACTGGTAGGGATGGTGCTCCTTCATTGCCTGTATTGGTCAACGAAGCCTTGCCGTCCGAGCCCTCGACGAGAGTGAGGTCCCCGTTTAATTCGTGTTCTTTTGGGAATGGTGGCAGAGAGACTGCCATGCAACAAGCGGCGATGGCCTCTCAGTATACACTGCCTTGGGTTCATGTCCTGCTGGAAATTGGAAGGGAGCTCTGCTACATGTCCAAAACATGAGGTCTTTACGGTCAGCTAGGGCTGAACAGTAATGCCTTATTTATGTATGATGGTGTAGTTTTGCGCCCCGCAGTCCGCCAAGAATTCCGCCTCAGGCTGTTTTCATTTTCCTTTACGTCCCAATCACTGGAATTCAACAGCAATGTGGTTTCCTTTACTCTCTGTAGCACTTTTCGTGAGTGGACGATGAAGTTGGCGCCGAATGCCGTTGCTGACATTGAGTGCTGGTGGTTTCATTAGTCGTAACATCCCATTTGGGAAATGACGACGGCGCTTACCGATCTATGTGCGCACGGTCCACTCAGGGACAATCATTATTTGATTGCCCAATTTGCAGGTACCAAAGCTTGTTCTCGGTATGACCTACCATTATACTGTTCGACGGTTCTGCTTCCCGTCATGGTTGATCAAACGTCTGTTTTTGGGGGGCTTGTAGCTCCTGGAAGTAATACCAGCACTACTGTACCGCCCAAGCGGAAGTGCAAACCGGTCCCGAAGCAGCGTAAAAGGCTGAGGGAAAAGCGGGAATTGAGCAGCAACACTGATACTTCAACTACTGACATTGATTCAGGTGTTCAAGATGCTGTAGTAGCCGTGAAAGTAAATGATCAATCTTCTAAGAAAAAATGCAGGGGAAACTCAAAGCAAAGACAAAGAATCAAGGAAGTCAAAGCAGCTCAAGCAGCTGAAGCAGCTCAAGCAGCTCAAGAAGCAGAAGAAGTCAAAGAAGTCGAAGAGATCAAAGAGACGAAAGAAGTCAACGGTCTGAAAGTCACTTCTGAAGAAGGATCAGCGTCAGCAATTAGCTTCGATCAGCGTGAGCTATAACATTGCTCTAAACTACAATCAGTTGTCGACACTTGAGAGTCTCTGAGCCTTTGCTCTTTGCACAACGCTCGTCCTTTGATCCATGTTTTTGACGTCTGTGCAACTACTATTTGCCAATGCAGAAGAGGGCAAGCCGATCATCGCATCACAAGTGTTATGAGATTCAACAGAATCGACAAACATCAAAAAAGTAAGCATCAAAGCAGAGTAAGCTCTATTCAATTTTCATTGCATGAAATTCGGGAGAAGACCGGTTGACGGGCTTTTCTAGCATCGTTGCTGTGCATGGTTTGGGGTCCAATCCCGCCACGGCCTGGCGCAGGAGCCGTTCCAGGGCCAGTTGGCTTGCAGACTTCCTCCCAACAACCCACAAGGACTTCAGGATCATCGCCGTCAATCATGACTTCAGGTGGAATGCGTACTCACCGGTGCAGGGTTTGCGAGACTATGGACAGGTCATCCTGAATTCCATCGCTGCACTGCGGCTAGACGAAGAGGTGGGAATGATGCTATTATTTTACTGTTTTAGAGCTCACAAGTTTCTTGAACAGGAAAGGAGTCGCCCCTTGATACTGATTGGCCATTCCTTTGGCGGCATTCTCATTAAGAAAGCTTTGGTGATCGCGAAAGGTTCGCGAAAGGTTCGGAAGCATCGTCTTGCAAGCTTCTTGGGCGTAAAATATATTGAAGGACGCATAGAATCGGACTCAGACACTCGAGAGCGATCGGTAGCCGATGCTTCTGTTGGGACACTGTTCTTTGGAACACCCCACAGAGGGCATGAAAAGCTTAGGGCTCGTACATCACACAAAACATAAGAAATTGACCGCTACATTTCAGGTCAAATTTTGCGCTTTTGGGCATGCTATCGTCCTATTTCAGCTACTGGCGAGGATCTAGTGCCCATCTTTTAGAGTTTTTGACTACTAGTTCGAAAGAATTAGATGATTTGCATCTCTCTTTTCTCCGAGCATTCGGAAGCATCTACATTTCAAACTTCTTCGAAACCGTGCTAGGATTCATAGAGCATCAACGTAGTAAATATACGGTATCGTTTCGGCTGAGGGGAGCCTCAATTGTGGGAACATTTGTTGGAAGAACAAACGAGCTTCAGCAGATAGGAGAGGAACATGAAGTTGACCTCCTACAAACCAAGGAATCCCAGCGGCTTAAAGTGGTCATCCTCCAAGGTTTAGGAGGCGTTGGTAAGTCACAACTGGCTATTGAATACGCTACTGGACACGAATCAATCTACACAGCAGTCTTCTGGTGCAATGGCAAGAGTGAGGCTCTCTTACGACTTGATATTGCCGCCATCGCCGAGCAAATTCCTTTGAAAGACGTTCTAAGCACGAGTGGGAAAATTTTGAAAGACGAAACAGGCGTTGAGAAAGCAATCGCTGCAGTCCTTGATTGGCTCTCAGAAATCGGCAATACACAGTGGCTTGTGATCGTGATAACGTCGATAGCCAGCGAGCTGCCGGTGTAGGTTCAGACAGCCCCGAGACATCGTACGATATTTGGCGACAGTTTCCTCATCAGGGCAGCCTGCTTCTAACGTCTCGGCTCGCATATTTGCGAAGACTTAGGAAGGGCGTGGAGATACAAGAGGTCACGGTACAGGATGGTCTTCGAATACTGTGCAACCCTACTGGAGGCAGTGTTGCGGATCGAGGTTAGTGAGCGCATCTCAGCTGTTTCGTGTACTTTGATACTCCAACAGCATGCTTGGGGTATTGTGGAATGCTGACACATATGTAGAAGCCGGAATTATCGTCAGCGTTTACACGGCCTGCCGCTCGCCCTCGCGCAAGCTGGCGCGTATATCTACGAGATGGGCATAACACCGAAGAAATATCTCGAGTCATGCGAGGCCCGAACTCACGATATTATGACCCAGAAAAACGATATAACGTACGCCAATGGATCCATAATGGCCACCTTCCAGATATCTTATGACGCTGTGAGAGCCCGCAACCCTATGGCTTTCGAGCTGCTTAGTCTGTGGGGCTTTCTCGACAATTCCGATGTCTAGTGGGAGCTACTCAATCTGGCCTGGAAATGTAAAGCCGGGTTTGCCGAGAGTGAGAGTGACCTCCAGAGCCCTGAAGCTTTCGGTGAACGGACTGGATCTGATTATGATCCCGAAAGCAACTGGGTGACCAAGCTTGCAAAGGATGAAGTGCTTTTCGACAAAGCTATATACACTCTCCTAGAGTTCTATTTCGTTCGCGGTAACGCAGCAAGTGACAGCTTTTCTATCCACCCCGTCGTCCATCAATGGCTGAGGCAGCGTTTGAACACTGAGAGTTGGCACGCAAATCTAAACGCTGTGATTTCCCTACTGGGGAGATCTGTGCCATATGCTCACTTCAACGAACCATGAATCTTGCAGCGTCGTCTCGCCGCACATGTGGATTGCTCTCTCGAGCTTCTTGAGAAAGCCAAAGACAACCAAATCGATTCGCCTGAAGGTTTTCAAGGATTGGGCGTCTTGATGTATGACCAAAGCGCTTTCGAAAGAGTAGAGGGTATATCGAAGAGCGGGTGAAGGCTGGAGTCAAAGGCGCGGCTCGGACTACTGGCAGACTCGCCGCGCCTACACCAATATGGGACTCGCTTATCGTACGCTGGGCAAGTACGACGAAGCTGAAGTACTGTGGAAGCGTTTACTAGAGGCCTCTATCCGCACCGAGGGCACCATCAATACCCAAGGTTCATGCCGTTTACTTGACGACCTCGGCTGCCTCTTCACTATGACAAAGCGTTACGCAGAAGCAGAAGCGAACTTCGAGAAAGCGCTCGCCGGGCGCGAAGAGCAACTGCAAAATGGTGTTCGCGCCGCTCCAGGGGAGCCACTGACTCTCGGTCCTGAGCTCGGCGTTGCAGAGGCCTGCCGCCACTACGGCATCCTGAAGCAAGCCCAGGGAAAACTTGAGGACGCAGAAGCATTGCATCGACGGAGCTTGTCCATCTTCAGGAAACAGCTGGGCCCTAAACACACATGGACCTTACTGTCCATTGCCGATCTTGGCGATATAAGCCGAGCGAGGGGTCAACTGAAAGTTGCAGAGATGCCTCTGAAGAGCGCGCTGCGCGATATGGAAGAGCACTTGGGGGAGAGCCATGACTATACGGTTAAAATCTATCAGAATCTGGGTGAGTTGCTGCTCCTAATGGGAAGAAAGGAGGACACGCTGGGGTTATTGGAGAAAGCGGCAATGGGGCTAGAGGTTTTGAGGGGCCAGAATAGCGTAGTCGCGTGTAAGGCCAGGGAGTGGATTAGGATCGTTAGGGATGTGGACCGGGAGGAGGAGTAATCGTTGGGCTGAGGATCCTCTATCGCACTGGACCATATCGGGACTTCCAAAACAGAGTATCAAAAGGTGACGCGGTGCGTAGCGCAGCGGGATGTGAGGCGTAATGACTACAGCAAGGCGCAGTAAGTACCTAATGCCTTCTCGAAAGAGAGGTAGTCGAGTCTTCGGATTGCGGAGGGCGGCGGGTGTTGGCAGAATATTAGTATTCCTAGGAACAAATCTTTTGCCTTGAGCTCGATTAGCCGTAGTGAAACCGGTTAAGCAGTTAATCACGTGACCGGCTCGCGAGGTCCACGCTTCGCGTTTCCAGGGCTTATCATGGTATGCGCTAGCCATCGCGACTAATTTCAATACGGCTGGGTCTTATTACCCAAGCTTGCCGCAACTTAACCAGTTCGAGATCACCCAACCATCGAAAACGCCGTCACCGTCGCCATGACGGCCACAGAAACCATCGGACACGCCCTTGGCGTCGGCGAGAAGCATGGTAGTAGACCCCCACAACCCCCCTCATCTCGCCCTCCCCCAGCAATCATCCCAATACCCTCGTAACGAAAACTGACACCACTACCCCCCGGTCCCCACCAGACACCAGCACCCGACCCCCCGCCACGCGAGAAGAAATGTCCGCCGCCCGCCTCCCCCTCGCCTACCGCGACTCGTGCGCCAACCTCCTGATCCCGCTGAACCGGTGCCGCTTTGAAGAATTCTACCTGCCGTGGAAGTGTGAGGTATGCCCTTTTTGCTAGCACTCTGGGGGAGGGGGGTGGGGGGGAGGTAAAAGGGAGCTAAGATGTGTGTGTGTGGTGAATAGAGCGAGAGACATTCGTATGAGAAGTGCCAGTATGAGGAGTTTAAGCTGCGGGTGGCCAAGATGGATGAGTTGAGGAAGGAGAGGGGGGGGAAGAGGAGTAATTGAGGGGGGTGGGGGAGCTATGTAGATACTTTTGCGGTGGTACGGGATCGAGATGCAAGCCTTCATGGGGGATCGGCCATACCACGGAGCGTCATCTGCGCGGATCTCATCTTCGAGGAGGACTTGCTGGAGCCGCGATGGTGAATTCATAACTCCAATCAAGACAGCTTAATCAGCGAAACATTCGACATCGTAGCCCGTTACTGATCAGTTTTTGTAAGGTTTCGTCATGTGGTAGATATTATGGGATTTCTGCCATCTCATAAAGAGTACACGACCATAGAAACTATCCCACTTCAGAGCGAAACCGCCGCTCAGCTCTCACATAACCAGATCAACCTTGACCAAAGTAGATCCCAACAAAAGACATGCCAGCCGGGTATCATGCAACGCCTCGCTAAAAGTATGCTTGGATCTTCATTGGTGGAAGAGACTCCGCTCATGGTTCCCCAGCTCCATTCTTGACGTCCTTGAGAATCCCGTAGCCATATTCATCCTCAAACTTCTCGGGCTCCATGCCCAATGCGTTACGGTACCCGCGGACCTCATTCTGCAAGCCAGCTATGATACGGAGTGGCACATCTTCTTCCTCGCAGCGGAGACGGTAGGCCTCACGTAGCATCTCAACTGAGCGCATAAACTTGGCGTGCCAGTCGTCTTTTTCCAAGCGAGACTCCAGATGCGCGTCTTTCTCATCTTGAAGGAGCTTGTTGTAGTGTAGACGAATAGCGACCTCATTCTGCTTGTTGTTGAAGGAGTAGTTGCGTACCATCTCCACGATGTTCCCTACAGACGTCTCGTACTCCCC
>JAABUR0100004594.1_pt1 | contig 18329 bp, 13 predicted proteins | sample 5560091 | NCBI WGS metagenome assembly JAABUR01 (sample SAMN10711879, study PRJNA513375) | rock metagenome | isolation source: Antarctica rocks | place: Antarctica: Victoria Land, University Valley sud | reverse complement strand
TGGACGAGCTCGAGGCCATCGGAGGACGCAGCGGGGCGATGAGCGGAGTCCCTACCGGCTTCGCCGACCTCGACCTGCTCACCAACGGCCTGCACCCCGGTCAGCTCATCGTCATCGCCGGTCGTCCTGGCCTCGGCAAATCGACCCTGGGACTGGACATCGCGCGCAGTGCCTCGATCAAGCACGGTCAGTCCAGCGTCATCTTCTCCCTCGAGATGAGCAAGACCGAGATCACCATGCGGTTGCTCTCAGCCGAGGCCCGGGTGCCGCTGCACCACATGCGGTCCGGCTCCATGACCGACGACGACTGGGCCCGGCTGGCCCGGCGGATGGGCGAGGTCGCCGAGGCGCCGCTCTACATCGACGACTCCCCCAACCTGACGATGATGGAGATCCGGGCCAAGGCCCGGCGGCTCAAGCAGCGCCAGCAGCTGCGGCTCGTGGTCATCGACTACATGCAGCTGATGACGGGCAGCAAGAAGGCCGAGAGCCGTCAGCAGGAGGTGTCGGAGCTGAGCCGGAGCCTGAAGCTGTTGGCCAAGGAGCTCGACGTGCCGGTGATCGCGATGAGCCAGCTCAACCGCGGCGCGGAGCAGCGCACCGACAAAAAGCCTCAGCTCTCGGACCTGCGCGAGTCGGGCTGCCTGCCGGCCTCGACCCGGATCCTGCGGGCCGACACCGGCAGCGAGGCGACCCTCGGCCAGCTCCAGGAGGCGGGCGCGCGCGACGTCCCGGTGTGGAGCCTGGACGAGAGCCTTCGGTACGTCGCGCGGCCGCTGACCCACGTGTTTCCCACGGGGACCCGAGAGGTCTTTCGGCTCACCCTTGCCTCGGGCAAGACGGCACGGGCCACCGCCAACCACCCGTTCCTGACCTGCGACGGGTGGTGCCCGCTCAGTGAGATCACCCTCGGAACCCGTCTCGGCGTACCCCGGCACGTGCCCGCACCGGAGCAGGTGACGACCTGGTCCGACGAGCAGGTGAGCGAGCACACCCGGCGCACCGGCGACTCGGGCTGGCAGACCCGCGAGCTCGCCGACGCGGTTGCCGGTCTGTCCAAGCGCCAGCTGCGCATGTTCCTGCGCGGGCTGTGGCAGCAGCGCGGATCGATCACTGGCGGCGCAGGTGGGGTACCGGTTCTGCTCGCCTCCGATGACCTGCTGACCGACGTCAGCCGGTTGCTGCTGCGCTTCGGCATCTCGGTGCAGCAGGTCCCCGGCCGCGTCGCGGTCGTGGAACGCGCCGACCGCCGCCGCCTGCTGACCGAGATCGTGCAGGCGTCCTGGCAGGAGGAGGCCTTCGTTCGGCCGGCGACAGAACCGGCCGCGCTGTGGTCGCAGGTGCGGGACGTGCTGCAGGAGGCCTCGGTCACCACGGCCGCACCCCTGGAGGGCGACTCCGGCACTGCGGCCCCGCCTCTGGCCACGGTGACCCGACTGTTCGAGCAGGAGGACCTCGTCCTGGCCGCGACGAACGACGTGCTGTGGGACCGGCTCATCTGCGTGGTCCCGGACGGCGTCGAGGCCGTCTTCGACGCCACCGTGCTGGGAACGCACAACTTCGTCGCCGACGGCATCGCGGTGCACAACTCGATCGAACAGGACGCCGACCTGGTCGTACTGCTGCACCGCGAGGACGCCTACGAAAAGGAGAGTCCCCGGGCCGGCGAGGCGGACTTCATCGTCGCCAAGCACCGCAACGGACCCACCGACACGATCACCGTGGCCTTCCAAGGCCACTACAGCAGGTTCGTCGACATGAGCCCCAGCTGATAGTGCTGCACGCCTACCGCGCTTGCATTGCAGCAGACCGCTTGCCGACGTCGCCTCCTTGGCGCACGACGACCTCGTCTCCTTATGGGTTGAGCTGTTCCCGTACAGCTCGTGCGCATCAAGGGTGTGGGAGCTGCGATCGACGGTCACCGCGTACGACGCGTGCTACGTGGCGCTGGCCGAGATCCTGGGGGCGGACGTGGCAACACTCGACGTCCGGTTGAGCCGCGCGAGCGGGTCTCGCTGCTAGTTCTCGGTGCCGCCTGTCTAGGCAGAGGCGCGGGCTCAACTCACAGCGGCAGCCACGAGGGTGCGCCCCTTAGCTCGTTTCGGCGCGCCGGTGCAGGGATCGGAACATCAGTACGGCGTCTCGGTGGTCGTGCTCGTTCAGTGCTAGCGAGGCCGGCCACCGGCCGACCTGCTCCCAAGCGCAGCTCTCGTAGAAGGCCTCGAGGCCGAGACCGGCCCTCAGTTCCAGGTGCAGCTGTTGCAGACCGAAGTCGTCCCGGGCGGCGCGAGCGGCCTCCGCCATCAGCGCCCGCCCGACGCCGGTGCGGCGGTACTGCAGCGCGGTCTGCACCCGCAGCAGCGTGGCCCAGTGGCGGGTCAGCTTGCTTGCGTTGCCGGCCAGCAGCAGCCAACCGGCAAGGTCCGCGCCATCGGTCGCGATCAGGAGCCGGTTCAGGGCCGGGTCCAGGGACTGCACCATGGCCTCGACCTCCGGCCGAACGTGCTCGTCGTGGACGGGTAGGAAGGGGAAGCCGACCGCGCCTCCGGCGTTCGAGACGTCCCGCCAGCACGCCAGCAGACTCCCGCGCAGCTCGTCGTCGACGGCGCGGGCGGAAGTGAGCCACCGCAGCGCCGTCCCCGCCAACGAACCGGTCACCATGGCCGTCGCACTAAAGGACCTACCGGGCCCGTCGTGGTGCCAGGACGCAAAACTCATTGCCTTCGGGATCGGCGAGCACTACCCAGGGTTGTTCGCCCTGTCCGACGTCCTGGAGCGTTGCCCCCTGTGCCAGCAGGCGGTCCACCTCCGCCGCTTGATCCTGCGGTCGGAAGTCCAGGTGCAGACGGTTCTTGGTGGCCTTCGCCTCGCCCACCGGTACGAAGAGCAGACCTGGTAGCCGTTCTGGCGCCGCTCTGATCTCGTACTCATCAGCAGAGTCCAGCGTCACGACCCAACCCAGGACATCGGCCCACCACCGGCCGAGCTCGGCCGGCCGCGCCGCGTCGATGACTACCTGCTCCCACTCGAGGCTCATGCGCCAGCGTAGTAGGCGGGTGGTCCGTCAGACGCTGCCCGGTGCGGCAGCCTCGGTCTGCACTGCGCCGCTGAACACGCTGTCCACGATCGCCTGAGCCGCGGGTCCGTAGGGCGGGAGAAAGGCGTCGGCCAGGTCGCCGGTTCCGCGGACGACTACACCGCGAGGGTTGGAGAACTCGCGAAAACCTTCGATCCCGTGGTGTCGGCCGCTTCCGCTCTGCCCGACCCCACCGAAACCGAGCGTCGGCAGCGCGCCTTGGACGGCGCAGACGTTGACGCAGGCGCCGCCGGACGTCGTCTGCCGCAGCACGTGCTCGGCGACCTGGGAGTCCTTGCTGAACACGTACAGCCCCAGCGGGCGCTCGCCGGCGTTCACCTCGGCCAGCGCCTCGTCGAGGTCGTCGTAGGGGACGACCGGCAGGATCGGACCGAAGATCTCCTCCTGCATGATGCGCAGGTCCTTTGGCGGGTCGACGACCAGCACGAGCGGCAACCGGCGGGTGGCCCGGTCCCCCGTACCGCCCAGCGGGATGACCCGCGCCCCGGCCGAGTTCGCCTCGTCGACCATCGCGACGATCCGGTCCAGGTGCCGCTCGGTGATGATGCCGGTGCAGTCCGCGGAGGAGGCGTAGTCCGGCAGCTCTTGTGTCAGGTAGTGCTCGGCGTGCTCGACGAAGGCCTCGATCTGCGCCCGCGGGACGAGCGCGTAGTCGACCGAGATGCACATCTGGCCGTTCTTGATCAGCTTGGTCCCCACGACGCTGCGGACGCTTTCGGCATCCACGCTGTCGGTTGTCAGGATGGCCGGGCACTTGCCGCCGAGCTCCAGCGTCACGGGCACCAGGTTCTCGGCCGCGGCTTTGGCGATCTCGCGCCCGATCGCCGGGCTGCCGGTGTACAGCAGGTGGTCCCAGCGCAGGGTCGGGAACTGCTTGGCCAGGGTCAGGCCGCCGACCGACACGGCGACCCGGTCCTCGGAAAAGGTCTCGGAGATCATCTGTTGCAGCAGGTCTGCGCACGCGGGCGTGTAGTCCGACGGCTTGATGATCACCCGGTTGCCGGCGGCGAGCATCTCGACCAGCGGGCCGACCGACAGGTCGAACGGGAAGTTCCACGGGACGATGTTGCCGATGACACCCTTGGGCTGGTAGCGGACGCCGGCTCGCGCAGTGCCGTAGAACGCCGGATCGGCCTGCCGCTCGTCCTCGGCCATCCACGCGTCCAAATGCTCAATCGCGGAGGCTGCTCGGCCGGCCACGCCGAGCACCTCGACGAGGTCGGTGAACAGCTCCGGGTGCATGGCGAAGTCGCTGCTCATCGCCGTCCGGATCTGTTCGCGGTGGCCCATCAGCATGCCGGCCAGGGCCATCAGGTGGCCCTTGCGCTCCGCGGAGTACGGGTAGGGGTCGGCCAGAAACGCGCCGCGTTGTACGGCGAACAGCCGGTGCAACTCACCGATCGCCGGGCCGTCATCGATATCCGCGGTACTGGGCGGGGTGACGAGTGTGGTCATGGGCTCTCCTGGAGGGTGCGTCACGCACGCCCGCAGCGTATGGCAGTAGCACGGGCGAGACGGTGCGCATGCTACATCTGCCGCGTCTGTTGCATAGCCGGTACGGCGGGTGCCATCCTGCCGACACGAGCGACGACCCGTTGGGAGCTACGTGACCACCACAACTGCCCAGCCCGAGGCCGAAACCGGCACGGGGCACGTCGATGTGCTGATCGTCGGAGCTGGGTTGTCCGGGATCGGCGCCGCCTGCCACCTGCAGACCGACGCGCCCGGCAGCTCGTACGCGATCGTGGAGGCGCGCGGCGCGAGCGGTGGGACCTGGGACCTGTTCCGCTACCCCGGCATCAGGTCGGACTCGGACATGTTCACCCTCGGTTACGCCTTCCGCCCGTGGAAGCAGGCCCAGTCGATCGCCGATGGCGACGCGATCCTGCAGTACGTCCGGGAGACCGCGACGGCGTACGGCATTGATGAGCGCATCCGCTACCACACCCGCGTCGTACGGGCCGACTGGTCCAGCGAGGACGCGCGCTGGACCGTCACCGTCGAGGACGCCGGGTCGGGCGAGCGCACCACCCGGACCTGCGGCTTGCTCTACCTGTGTTCGGGCTACTACCGGTACGACGAGGGCTACACCCCGACCTGGCCCGGCCTGGAGGACTTCGCCGGCACGGTGGTGCATCCGCAGCACTGGCCGAAGGACCTCGACGTCAGCGGCAAGCGGGTCGTGGTCATCGGCAGCGGCGCAACGGCGGTGACGCTCGTTCCCGCGCTCGCGGACAGCGCCGCGAAGGTGACCATGCTGCAGCGCTCACCGTCCTACCTCATGGCCTTTCCCTCGCGGGACCCGATCGCGGATCTGCTGCGCAAGGTGCTGCCCGAGCGGCAGGCGTACGCCGCCGTGCGATGGAAGAACGTGCGCATGGGGACCGCGATCTACGGCATCTGCCGCAAGTACCCGGCGCGCGTACGCAGCCTGCTCCATCGCAGCGCCACCAAGCGCCTGCCGGCCGGCTACGACGTAGGCACGCACTTCACGCCGGCCTACGAGCCGTGGGACCAGCGCATGTGCCTGGTACCGGAGGGCAACTTCTTCGCCGCGATCCGGTCCGGCAAGGCCGACGTCGTGACCGACCAGATCGAGGCGTTCACCGCCACCGGACTGCAGCTGGCGTCCGGCCGGACCATTGACGCCGACGTGGTCATCACCGCCACCGGGCTCAACCTGCTCCCGTTGGGGGGCATCGAGCTCGGTGTCGACGGTGAGGAGGTGGTGATCCCGGAGCGCGTCGCCTACAAGGGGATGATGCTGGACGCGGTGCCCAACCTGGCCTTCGCGCTCGGCTACACCAACGCCTCCTGGACGCTCAAGGTCGACTTGGTCTCGGCCTACGTCGCCCGGCTGCTCCACTTGATGCAGCAGCGGGGGTACGCCATCGTCACCCCGCGGCTGCCGGCCGAGCAGATGGACACCTCCCCGTTCATCGACATGACGTCCGGCTACTTCGAGCGCTCGCGCGCCACCCTGCCGCTGCAGGGCGACCGGGCTCCGTGGCGGCTGCACCAGCATTATCTCAAGGACTCGGTGCTGTTCCGCGGGCCGACCGAGGACGCCGAGCTGGAGTTCCAGCCGCGACGCCCTGCGCCGGTGAGCTGAGCGCATGCGGTCCGCAACGCCACAAAGGAATTGCCCATGAAGATCAACTCGATCTGCGGCCTCGCCCTGCTCGGTGTCACGGCAGGGGCGGTGGCGGCACGACGCAGCTCCGGTGCACCGGGCATCGACACGAGCAACCTGAGCGGTAGCACGGCGGTGGTGACCGGCGGCGGCTCCGGCATCGGCCGGTCGCTGGCGATGTTGCTGGCTAAGAGGGGCGCCCGCGTCCACGTGGCCGACCTCAACGGCCCGAGCGCCGAGGCCGTCGCCGGCGCCGTCCGCGCCGCAGGTGGCGACGCGGTGGCCCACGCCGTCGACGTCGCAGATGCCGCCGCGGTCGCGCGCTTCGCCGATGTCGTGTTCGCCGACGGCCCAGTGGATCTGCTGTTCAACAACGCCGGCGTGGGCCATGCCGGCGCCGTGGCCGACACGACGCTGGAGGACTGGCGACGCCTCATCGACGTCAACCTGCTCGGTGTCGTGCACGGGCTGCATGCCTTCCTCCCGCGGCTGCTTGCCCAGGACCGCCCCGCCCAGATCGTCAACACCGCCTCGATGGCCGGACTGGTGCCCGTACCCGGCCTCGCGGCGTACTCCGCGACCAAGGCCGCCGTCGTGGGTCTGACCGACGCACTCGACATCGAGCTCAGGGGTACGCAGGTGCGGGTCTGCGCGCTGTGCCCCGGAGTCATCAACACCGCGATCATCAGCACCTCGACGATGCGCGGCGACTGGGCCCAGCGCCAGGCCAGGACGGTCGAGCTGTACGCCAAGCGGGGTACCTCGCCCGACGTCGTCGCAAGGCAGGCGCTGGCCGGGGTGACGCGCGGGCGGACGATCGTCCCGACGCCGCGCTATCAGGTGGTACCCCACTGGTTGCTCAAGCGCGCGTCCCCCCGCGCCGGCCGCGCCGTGTCGGTCGCCGCGTCCCGCTACCTCACCAGGAGCCAGTAACGCGTCACCCGCGCGCCGTCAGCCGCAGACCCGCCCGGTGTCTCGGCGGACCCGGAGTCCAGCCAGGAGCAGGCCCGAGGCGAAACAGGCGCCCGCGCCCTCGCCGGCCCGGAGCCGCAGGTCGAGCAGCGGTTCGAGGCCGAGCCGCTGCAGTACGAGTGGGTGGGCGCGTTCCCGACTGCGCTGTCCGGCGATGAGGCACGCCGCTGCGGCCGGGTCCACCATCATGGCGACCCAGCCGGCCAGAGTCGTGAGCAGGCCGTCGAGCACGACGACGGCCCGGGCTTCGGCGGCGCCGAGCACAACCCCGGTCAGCAGGGCGAGCTCGGGGCCGCCCAGTGAGACCAGGACGGCCCGCGGGTCGGCCAGGTCGTGCTGGCGTGCTGCTCGGGCCACGGCGGCTGCGACGACCTCGCGCTTGCGGGTAAGCATCTGACTGTCCGCGCCCGACCCCAACCCGACCACGAGATCGGCGCCTAGGCCCAGCAGCGCCGCGGCGACGGCGGCCGCCACGGTGGTGTTGCCGACGCCCACCTCGCCGAGGGCGACCAGGCCCGTCGTACCGACGTCGTGTCCAAGTGTCCGGCCCTCCGACATCAGGTCGCTCACCCGCTGCCCGGACAGGGCATCGGCGTGAACCAGATCCCCGGTCGCCGTACCGGCGTCGACGACCCGCCAAGTCAAACCGGCCGAGGCCGCAGCAACGGTCCCCAGGGCCTGGCCGGTGCAGGCCGCAGCCAGCACGTCGTCGGTAACGGAGTCGGCAAACGCCGAGACGCCGAGCCCCGTCACCAAATGCCGCCCACCCGCCAATACCAGCGTGCCGGTGGTCAGGTCGCCGCGTCCCAAGGCGACGGCTCGGTCCAGCGCGCGGTCCAGGATGCCCAGGGAACCCGGCGGCGTCAGCAGCAGATCGGCCGCGTCCCGGGCACCGACGACCTCGGTCTGCACCGGTGCGCGCAGCGCGGAGCTCGCCTCAGGCAGCCGGCTGACCGGAGCTGCCGGAGCCGCTTTCGGCCACCGGTCGTCAAGGACCACGTCGGCCAGCGGCTGGCGACGGGACCAACCGGCCCGCTCGAGACCGGGCGCGACGTTGCGCTCGTCGGGCCAGCCCAGGCACAGCCAGCCCAGCGTGAGAACCCCGTCGGGCAGCTCGAGCAGCTCGGCGAGACCGGCCGGCTGGAACAACGTCACCCAGCCGAGCCCCAGACCCTCGGCGCGGGCGGCGAGCCAGATGTTCTGGATCGCGCAGGCGCACGACCACAGGTCGGCATCCGGGAACGTGGCGCGGCCAAGGACCCCCGCAGCCGGCGTACGGCGGTCACAGCACACGACCACCCCGAGCGGCGCCTCGCGAATGCCGTCAAGCTGCAGGTCCAGCAGGTGCCGGGCCGCTTCCGGCTCCAGGACGGCCGCCTGGGCGAGCCGTTCGGCGTCGGCCATGACCGCGGCCCGCTCACGCACGGCGGGGTCGCGCACCACGAGAAATCGCCAGGGCTGCGAGTGACCCACCGACGGCGCCGCGTGGCCTGCACCCAGTACCCGCAGGAGCAGGGCCTGCTCGACAGGGTCCGGCCGGAATCGACGTACGTCGCGCCGGGCGGCCAGCACGTCGTACAGCCCGGTCCGGACCTGCTCCTGGAAGGCCCAGGCGTCCGGTGCCGCCGCTCGCTGCTGTGCCGTGGTCGGATCCCCAATCAGGGGTACGGGGCGGGGCCAGGTCACCGGATGACAGTAGGTCGTAGGCGCGGAGCGGCTGCTCGGCCGCGCTCGGGAGTGGCGCCGCCGTCATGACAGGAACGCGTCCACATCGTCTGCCGCGCGGACCGGAATCACCATGATCACGTGCCACACTGTCGCGGTGGACAAGGGGCCTGATCGGCTGGGACAGAGGAAGAGTGGCGTGACGCCCAATAGATCCCTTTTCAGCAGCGCCCGGTCCTCTCGACTGGCACTGACGGCAACAACGGCAGCGCTCGTCGCCCTCGGGTGCGCCGGAGCCGCGGTGCTCGTGAGCTCTGCAACGCCCTCCACGCCGCGACAGCCCGGGGCAGCTACGCCCGAGAGTGGGGTCGAACAGGGCACCGTCGCCATCGTCGCACCACCGGGGCTGGGGACCGGCCCGCACCAGCGCGCCGCAGCGGTGCCGTCAGGTCGCCTCGGATTCCCTGCTCAGGTTGCCCTTGCTGGTCCTGCCGGGCTCTTCGGCATCGCCCGCCCGTTGACGTTGCAGTTCAGCCTGCCCCTGGCCAGTGCGGCAGCTGGAGGCGCGGTACCGAGTCGCCCCATCGGCGCAGAGCGCGGTCCCGATGGCAGGAGCGGCTCGACGTCACGACCCGAGCAGGTTCTAGGCGTGGCCCCAGGGCCGCCGACAAATGGGTCACCAACAGCCGGCATGGCGCCGCCTGAGGCAAGGCCAGTCGCAGCCGGACCGGTGCTGACCCCGGCGCCGGCACCCGCGCCGGTACCCGCGGCCAAGAGACCGGCAACCGGTTCAGCGCCGACCCCCTCACCCCGGGATCCGGTGACAGCAACAGACCCGCTGCGACCGCGTGCACCGGCTCAGACCCCGAGCCCGGCTGCGCAGCCCGTGACGTACCTGCACCGGCAGCGCGTGACCTCGCCGAGCGTGGTTGCGCTCACCGAGGCTGCGCCGATTCCGGTGGTCCCGGTCAAGGATCGGCAGGACAAGGCCGCCCCGGTTAAGGGTCCGCACGATCAGGCTGCCCCGGTGGATAGGCGTCCGCACGACAAGGCCGGCCCGGTCAGCGGTCCGCACGGCCCGGTCAGCGGTCCGCACGGCCCGGTCAGCGGTCCGCTCGGCGCGGTCAGCGGTCCGCTCGGCCCGGTCAGCGGTCCGCACGGCCCGGTCAGCGATCCGCACGACGAGGCCGGGCCGGTCAAAGCCACGCACGGCAAGGAGACGCACAACAAGGTCGGGCAGCGCCGGCACGAGCCCGCGCCGGACCGGACCCAGGACGCGGACCAGCCCTCCGGCGACATCCGGGCGCGGCAGCAGCGGTAGGTGTACGGCTGCTGGTTGCGAGACGTGTCACATGCAGCCGGCGTGGTCTGGCACGATGGCGCCCGACAGACCGCTCGCACCGCTCGGACCCGCCCACCCCGCAGGTCCCGCCGGGCAGCACCCGCCCCACTGGTGACCTGGAGACCCCGGGCCGGCAGCCGAGCGCACCGAGGAGCATCGTGACCGTGACCGAGAGCCTGCCCCAGGGCAGTAGCACGCGGGCAGCCGCCTCGAGCAGCACGACCGGCCCGGAACTGGTCCAGCTGCTCACCCCCGAGGGCGAGCGGGTCAGCCACCCGGACTACGACATCGACCTCACCGACGAGCAGTACCGCGAGCTGTACCGCGACCTCGTGCTCGTCCGTCGAATCGACATCGAGGCCACGGCGCTGCAGCGCCAGGGCGAGCTCGGGATCTGGGCAGCTCTGCTCGGGCAGGAGGCCGCGCAGGTCGGCTCCGGCCGGGCGCTGCGACCGCAGGACTTCGCCTTCCCGACGTACCGGGAGCACGGGGTGGCGTGGTGCAAGGGGGTGGATCCGCTCCGGCTGCTCGGGTTGTTCCGCGGCGCCAGCAACGGCGGCTGGGACCCGCAGGAGAAGCGGTTCAACCTGTACACGATCGTGATCGGCAGCCAGACCCTGCATGCCACCGGCTACGCGATGGGCGTCAGCAAGGACGGCGCGGTGGGTGACCCGGAGACCGGCGAGGCGGTGATCGCCTACTTCGGCGACGGGGCCAGCAGCCAGGGCGACGTCAACGAGGCGTTCGTGTGGGCGAGCGTCTACAACGCCCCCATCGTGTTCTTCTGCCAGAACAACCAGTGGGGCATCTCGACGCCGACCGCGACGCAGACCCGCATCCCGCTCTACCGCCGGGCCGAGGGCTTCGGCTTCCCGGGCGTGCGCGTCGACGGCAACGACGTCCTGGCGTCCTACGCTGTGACCCGCAAGGCCCTCGACGATGCGCGGACGGGGCAGGGGCCGACGCTGGTCGAGGCTTTCACCTACCGGATGGGCGCGCACACGACCTCGGACGACCCGACGCGCTACCGGCTGGCCAGCGAGCTCGAGGCCTGGAAGCTGAAGGACCCGCTGGAGCGGATGAAAGCCTTCCTGTACAAGCAGCAGCTGGTCGACAGCGAGTTCTTCGGCCAGCTCGAGACCGACGCGGACGCGCTCGCGGCCCGCATCCGGAAGGGCTGCCTGGAGATGGAGGACCCGTCCCCGCTAGGCATCTTCGACGACGTGTACGACGAGATCACGCCGCTGCTGCAGGAGCAGAAGGCCGCGTTCACCACCTACCTGGGCGGTTTCGCCGAGGGGAGGCACTGATGGCCCAGCTCACCCTCGCCAAGGCCCTCAACGAGGCACTGCGCGCTGCCATGGAGCGCGATCCCAAGGTCTTGATGATGGGCGAGGACATCGGCAAGCTCGGCGGCGTCTTCCGGGTCACCGACGCGCTGCAGAAGGACTTCGGGGAGGACCGGGTGTTCGACACCCCGCTGGCCGAGTCCGGCATCGTGGGGACGGCGATCGGCCTGGCCATCCGCGGCTACCGGCCGGTGTGCGAGATCCAGTTCGACGGTTTCGTCTACCCGGCCTACGACCAGATCGTGTCCCAGCTGGCCAAGATCCACGCCCGCTCGCGCGGCCAGGTGAAGATGCCGATCACGATTCGCATCCCGTTCGGTGGCGGCATCGGCGCGGTCGAGCACCACAGCGAGTCACCCGAGGCGTACTTCGCGCACACCGCCGGGCTCAAGGTCGTGACCTGCAGCAACCCCAGCGACGCGTACTCGATGATGCAGCAGGCGATCGCCTCGGACGACCCGGTGATCTTCTTCGAGCCCAAGCGTCGCTACTGGGAGAAGGCCGAGGTCGACACCTCGGCCACACCCGACCCGCTCTGGCAGGCCCGCGTGGCGCGCCCCGGCACCGACCTGACGCTGATCGCGTACGGCCCGATGGTGAAGACCTGCCTGCAGGCCGCGGGCGCCGCCGCTGAGGAGGGCCGTGAGCTGGAGGTGGTCGACCTGCGGTCGCTGTCCCCGCTGGACTTCCCGACCCTGTTCGCCTCCGTTCGCCGAACCCGGCGGGCCGTCGTCGTGCATGAGGCGCCTTCCTTCGTCGGCCTCGGCTCGGAGATCGCGGCCCGGCTGTCCGAGGAGCTGTACTACGAGATGGAGGCCCCGGTGCTGCGCGTCACCGGATTCGACACGCCCTACCCGCCGTCGCGGGTGGAGGAGGACTACCTGCCTGACCTCGATCGGGTCCTGCACGCCGTCGACCGATCCCTCGAGTACTAGGAAAGGCCGGTTCACCTCATGGGACGCATCGCCCAGTTCAAACTGCCCGACCTCGGCGAGGGCCTCACCGAGGGTGAGATCCTGCAATGGATGGTCAAGGCCGGCGACGAGGTACGGCTGAACCAGCCGATCGTCGAGGTGGAGACCGCCAAGGCAGCTGTCGAGGTCCCGTCGCCGTACGCCGGGGTCGTCACGCAGATCCACCACGAGGCCGGCGAGACCGTCGACGTCGGCGCGGTCATCATCAGCTTCGACACCGACCCGGCCGCCGGTCCGCTGGAGGCTGCGGGAAACGCGGCCGCCGGCGCCGCGGCGAACCCGGTGGAGAGCGCGGCCCCACGCCTTGCCACGGCCGTGGGCACCCGGGTGGAGGCTGAGGCCGAGGTCCTGCCGGCCGCTGTCGCCGAGCTCGTCCAGAATGAGGGCGCGCTCATCGGCGAGGTCGGGCCGACCGGCCGCACGGCAACGCTGGTCGGGTACGGACCGCGTTCGACCACCGCAAAGCGTCGGGCCCGCACCGGCGAACCCGCTCCACCGGTCCCGGCCGAGGTCACTCCGCCGGCACCGCCGGCCACAGCGGCGCGGGTCTCGGCTGCCGCTGTCGGGCTGTCGGCGGCCCGCAGTGCCGGCGCGGTCACCGTCCTGGCCAAGCCCCCGGTGCGCAAGCTCGCCCGGGAGCGGGGGGTCGACCTGACGGCCCTGCTGGGTACCGGCGCCGGCGGCACCGTAACGCGGGCCGACGTCGAGGCCGCCGCTCAGTCGTTGCTCCCCGACTCCGAGCCGGCGACGTACGAGCCGGCGACGTACGAGCCCGGGACGCCATCCGGCCGGGCTGTGCGGGAGGCGGTGGACTACGACCCGGTCACCCGGGAGCGGCGGATCCCGGTCAAGGGCGTTCGCAAGATGACGGCGCAGGCCATGGTCGGCAGCGCGTTCAGCGCACCGCACGTCACCGAGTTCATCACCCTGGACATGACCCCCTCGATGGAACTGCTGCCGCGGCTCCGGGCGCTGCCGGAGTTCGCCGGGGTGAAGCTCTCCCCGTTGCTGCTGGTCGCGAAGGCACTACTGCTGGCGGTCCGGCGCAACCCCGAGATCAACAGCACCTTCACCGGCGAGGAGATCGTGGTCAAGGACTACGTGAACCTCGGCATCGCCGCCGCCACGCCCCGCGGCTTGCTCGTACCGAACGTCAAGGACGCCGACGGGCTCTCGCTGGTTGAGCTCGCGCACGCCCTGCAGTCCCTGGTGACCACGGCCCGGGATGGCCGGCCGTCGCCCGCGGACCTGGCCCGCGGGACGATCACGATCACCAACGTCGGGATGTACGGGGTGGACAACGGTACGCCGATCCTCAACCCCGGCGAGAGCGCGATCCTGTGCTTCGGCGCGGTCCGGCCCACCCCATGGGTGCACGAGGGCGAGATCTGCGTCCGCCAGGTGAGCTCGCTCGCCCTGTCCTTCGACCACCGCTGCGTCGACGGCCAGCTTGGGTCTCAGTTCCTGGCAGATGTCTCCCGGGTGTTGGCCGATCCCACGACCGCCCTGGCTTGGAGCTGACGACACACACGAACGATCTTTTTGCGCGTACGGCGTGATTGTGCGTGATCGGCGTGCCGGTGCGTGCGCTCTGCAAGAGGCGGAACGCTCAGTAGACGTCCCGGTCGCGCACGACCCGCTCCTCGGTGGCGACGCCGGTGGACCGCGGCCCGTTGTTGTTGTTGTTGCGGTTCAGCAGCAGCGTCGTGAGCAGGAGCCCGAGGGCCCCAGCCGCCATCAGGATGTAGCCGATCACGTTGATGTCGATGCCGCTGAAGCTGTAGTTCACCGCGAAGGCCAGGATCGCACCGAGGGCGAGCAGGAAGATGCTGGCGCCGATACCCATGCTGGTTGCCTCCGTGAGGGTCACGCGACGGACCTATCCAAGCCAACTGTACGACTATCCGCCCGGTCCCGCGCCCACACGCGCCCGCCGCGCCCCCACACACGCCCGCCCCGCCCCTCCGCGCCCGACCCTCGCCCACTCCCAAGTCACGCGATCTTGACGCTTGTGCTCGGTCTGCCGGCGTGTCGCGCACACTCTCGTCAAGATCGCGCGGGAGGGGGGCGGGGAGGAGGGGGGCGGGAAGGGGGTGGGGAGGAGGGGGGCCGGCGGGGAGGGAGGGTGGGCGCGGGCCCGGCTAGAAGGCGGCCTCGTCCAGCGCCATCAGCGAGCCGTCCACGGCCTCGGCGATGCTGCGGGTCGAGCTCAGCGCGGGAAGGACCTCGGCTGCAAACCAGCTGGCCGCCGCGACCTTGCCGTTGTAGAAGTCCGTGTCCCGACCGCTGGCGGCTGGGAGCTTCTCCACGGCGACCGCGGCCTGTCGGAGCAGCAGCCAGCCGACGACGAGGTCGCCGAGCGCCATCAGCGCCCGGGTGGTGTTCAGCCCGACCTTGTACACGTTCTCGGGGTCCTCGACCGAGGCCATGAGGTCGTTGACGCAGTGCCCGACGATGGCCTGGACGTCCTCGAGGGCCTGCCCGAGCAGCTCGCGCTCGCGCAGCAGGCGCCCGTTGCCGGCATCGCCCTTGCTGAACTCCTGGATCTGCGCGGTGAGCAGGCCGAGGGCCTGCCCCTTGTCCCGCACGATCTTGCGGAAGAACAGGTCCATCCCCTGGATGGTCGTCGTGCCCTCGTACAGGGTGTCGATCTTGGCGTCCCGGAGGTACTGCTCGATCGGGTAGTCCTGGGTGAAGCCCGAGCCGCCGAAGACCTGCAGTGAGCTGGCCAGCAGCTCGTAGGCCTTCTCCGAGCCGTAGCCCTTCACGATCGGCAGCAGCAGGTCGTTCAGGCGCACCGCGGACTGGTCGGTGAGGCCGCTCGCCTCGGCCAGCTCGACGGTGTCCTGCACGGACGCGGTGTAGAGCACCAGGGCGCGCATGCCCTCGGCCCAGGCCTTCTGCCGCATGAGCATCAGGCGTACGTCGGGGTGGTGCAGGATGCTCACGCGGGGCGCGGTCTTGTCCGTCATCCGGGTCATGTCCGGTCCCTGCACCCGCAGCTTGGCGTAGTCGAGCGCATTGAGGTAGCCCGTGGACAGCGTCGAGATTGCCTTGGTGCCGACCATCATCCGCGCGTACTCGATGACCTGGAACATCTGGGCGATGCCGTCGTGCACGTCCCCCACCAGCGTGCCGACGGCCGGGTGCCGATCCCCGAAGGTGAGCTCGCAGGTGGAGGAGACCTTCAGGCCCATCTTCTTCTCGAGGTTGGTGACGTAGACGCCGTTGCGCTCGCCGAGCTCGCCGGTCTCGAGGTCGACTTGGACCTTGGGGACCAGGAACAACGACAGGCCCTTGGTGCCGGGGCCGCCCTTGCCCTCGACTCCGACCGGACGCGCGAGGACGAGGTGGAAGATGTTCTCGGGCCAGTCCCACTCGGCCGAGGTGATGAAGCGTTTCACGCCTTCCAGGTGCCAGGTGCCGTCGGGCTGCTGGCGGGCAGTGGCCCGGCCGGCGCCGACGTCGGAGCCGGCATCGGGCTCGGTGAGGACCATCGTGGCGCCCCAGCCGCGCTCGATGGCCAGCTCGGCGAAACGCTTCTGCTGGGCGGTGCCGTTCTGGTGCAGGATCTGCGCGAAGCCCGGGCCCGAGGAGTACAGGAAGACCGCCGGGTTGGCGCCGAGGATCATCTCCGCGACCGCCCAGACCAGGCTGGGCGGGGCGCCGATGCCGCCAAGCTGCTCGGTCAGTGCGAACCGGTCCCAACCACCCGCATGGAAGCTCGCGTAGCTCTTGGTGAATCCCTCGGGCAGGACGACGCTGCCGCTCGCCTTGTCGAACACCGGCGGGGTGCGGTTGCCGTCGGCGAAGCTGTTGGCCAGGTCGTGGGTGCTGAGCCGCTCGACCTCCCTCAGCACGTCCTTGGCGGAATCGAGGTCCAAGGCCGCGAACGGGCCGACCCCGAGGTGGCGATCGGTGCCGAACACCTCGAACAGGTTGAACTCGATGTCGCGCAGGTTGCTCTTGTAGTGCCCCATGCCTGCCGGCTCCCGTCCGCATTACTGGTGAGTAACGCCCAGGATGCTACCCATGGGTAACGTTGGCAACCCCCGCCCGCCGACTGCCGGGTCCCGGCTACAGGGTCACAGCGCGAGGATCGCTGCCACCAGGGTCGGCAGGTCGGCGCCGCTGACGTCCGCGGGCAGGAACACCTGCGGATACGGCCTGCCCATGCGGTCGAGCCAGCCGGTCCGCATGCCGGCCCTCCGCGCACCGTCGGTGTCCCAAGGATGGACCGCGACCAGGCACATCTGCTCCAGCGACACACCGCACTGCTCGGCTGCGTACCCGTACGCGGCCGGGTGCGGCTTCCAGTGACCGGCGTCGTCCACGGACAGCCGGCGCTCGACGAGATCGGCGACCCCGGCTGCCTCGAACAACGCCTCCGCCAGCGCCGCCGACCCGTTCGAGAGCGTCACCAGGCGCACCCCCGCGTCGGCGAGGGCCCGCAGTCCCTGCGCCACGTCGGGGTGGAGCCGCAGCGTGGTGAAACCGTCCAGGACGGACTCGGCGAGCTCGTCCACCGAAACCGTCAGGCCCTCGTGCCCCGTGTACAGAAACCGCAGCGCGCCGACTCCCACCTGGCGGAACGGCGCGCTCGCGCCGGCCGCTGCCAAGGCGAACCCGTCCCGGAGAGTGGCGGCGAACCACGTCTCCAGCGCGCTCCCGGGTAGCCCGGCGGACTGGAAGCGGGACCGCAGCGGCTCGAGGTCGGACAGCGTCTCGTTGACGTCGAAGACCACGACCGACACCGCCGTACGGCCTGCGGCCCGGGTCACGCCGCACCCGGCACCGGGCAGTCACGCTCGTTGATGAACTCGCCGGCGAGCAGAGGTGGGGGCTGAGCAAGCAGCAGCTGGGACACAGGACGTCCTTCCGGTGGGGGGTGGCGCACACTGTCCAGGTGAGCATGCACCGTCGCCGCGCGCGTACAGCCCGGGTTCTGTCCTGGGTGGCGCTGTCGCTGTCGCTGCTGCTGTTCGCCGGCGCCGCCGTGGGGACGGCCGTCTACAGCCACCTCAACACCAACCTTCGCAGCAAGGACATCACCAGCCGGCTCGGCCCGGACCGGCCGGTCGTCGCACCTACCCGGGCGGTGACGCTGCTCATCGCCGGATCGGACAGCCGCAAGGGGCTGGGCGACACCTACGGCGCAGGGGGCCCGCTCGAGGCGCATTCGGACACGTTGCTGATCGTGCACGTCTCCGCGGACCGGACGTGGGCGAGCGTGGTGAGCGTCCCGCGGGACTCCTACGTGCCCATCCCGTCCTGCCTGGACTCCACGGGCAAGGCGAGCAAGCCGATCAGCGGCAGTAAGATCAACTACGCCTTCACGCTCGGCAGCCGGCCGACCGGGGACCTCGCCGACGGCGCGGCGTGCACCATCAAGACCGTCGAGGCCGACACCGGCGTGCGGATCGATCACTTCATGGTCGTGGACTTCACCGGCTTCCGCGCGGTCGTCGATGCCCTCGGCGGCGTGCCGATCTGCGCGCCCCAGGCGATCAAGGACCCGATGGCCAACATCAACCTGCCGGCCGGCCATTCGGTGCTGTCGGGCGCCACCGCCCTGGGCTACGTCCGCGCCCGGTACAGCTTGGGTGACGGCAGCGACCTCGGGCGTATTCAGCGGCAGCAGCAGTTCGCGAAGTCGTTGCTCGCGACGGCCCGCTCGCGGCTCACCGACCCGGTGCGGACCTACCGGTTCCTCGACGCCGGCACCAAGACCCTGGTGCTGGACCGGCCGCTCGGTGACCTCCGGGCCCTGGCCGATTTGGCCCAGTCCTTCCGCGCC